>Ga0209607_1000090_pt1 | contig 74146 bp, 67 predicted proteins | sample AD_UKC117_MetaG_FD_184413 | JGI IMG/M metagenome (GOLD analysis project Ga0209607, IMG submission 184413) | Active sludge microbial communities of municipal wastewater-treating anaerobic digesters from Hong Kong - AD_UKC117_MetaG (SPAdes)... | ecosystem: Engineered > Bioreactor > Anaerobic >... | reverse complement strand
GCTCTTCCGGTTCATGCGACCGCTGATCATCGAGGGGCACGTCTACCTGGCCCAACCGCCGCTGTACCTGCTCAAGTGGAGCGGCAAGGACGCCCATGAATACGCGTACAGCGACCGGGAGCGCGATGCCCTGGTGGAGGCCGGGCACGAAGCCGGGAAGAAGAGCCCCAAAGAGGGCTTCATCCAGCGCTTCAAGGGCCTCGGCGAGATGAACGCCAACGAGTTGTGGGAGACCACGATGGACCCGGATCGCCGGATCCTGCTGCAGGTCACCCTCGAAGACGCGGCACAGGCCGATGAGGTCTTCAGCATGCTCATGGGCGAGGACGTGGAGAGTCGCCGCAAGTTCATCCAGCGCAACGCCAAAGACGTGCGCTTCCTCGACATCTAAGGACCTCCAGTGACGCAGACCCCAGACATCGACCGGATCGAGCCGGTCGAACTCCAGGCGGAGATGCAGAAGTCCTACCTGGACTACGCGATGAGCGTGATCGTGGGCCGGGCGCTGCCGGATGTGCGCGACGGCCTCAAGCCGGTGCATCGCCGCATCCTGTACGCGATGTTCGACGGTGGCTACCGACCGGATCGCGGCTTCTTCAAATGCGCCTCGGTCGTCGGGGATGTGCTGGGCAGCTACCACCCGCACGGCGACGGCGCGGTGTACGACGCCCTGGTGCGGATGGTCCAGCCGTGGGCACTGCGTTACCCGTTGGTCGACGGCCAGGGCAACTTCGGATCGCCGGGGAACGACCCGGCCGCGGCGTATCGGTACACCGAGGCCAGGCTGGCGCAGCTGGCCATGGAGATGGTTCGCGACATCGACGAGGAGACCGTCGACTTCAAGCCGAACTTCGACGGCCGCTCGCAGGAGCCGGTGATCCTGCCCAGCCGCTTCCCGAACCTGCTGGTCAACGGCTCGTCGGGGATCGCGGTGGGTATGGCCACGAACATCCCTCCGCACAACCTCACCGAGGTCGCCGATGGGATCGCGTGGGCACTGGAGCACCCGGACGCCACGAAGGAGGAGTTGCTGGAGGCGCTCATCGAGCGGGTGAAGGGTCCGGACTTCCCGACCGGCGCGTACATCGTGGGACGGGCCGGCATCGAGGCGGCCTACCGCACGGGGCGGGGCTCGATCATCATGCGCGGCGTGGTGGATATCGAGGAGGACGACCGCGGGCGGACGTGTCTGGTGATCACCGAGTTGCCGTACCAGGTGAACCCGGACACCCTCACGGCGAAGATCGCGGAGCTCGCCGACGCCGGCAAGGTCACGGGCATCGCGGATCTGCGGGACGACTCCTCGAGCCGGACCGGGCAGCGGTTGGTGGTCGTGCTCAAGCGCGACGCGCAGCCCCGGGTGGTGCTCTCACAGTTGTACCGGCACACGCAGTTGCAGGAGACGTTCGGTGCGAACATGCTCGCGCTGGTCGACGGGGTGCCGCGCACTCTGACCCTGGATGCGTTCGTGAGCCACTGGATCGATCACCAGATCGAGGTCATCCAGCGCCGGACGGCGTACCGATTGCGCAAGGCCGAGGAGCGCGCGCACATCCTGCGCGGCTATCTGAAGGCACTCGACGCCCTCGACGAGGTCATCGCCCTGATCCGTCGTTCGGCCACGGTCGAGGACGCCCGAACGGGATTGATGGAACTGCTCGACATCGACGAGATCCAGGCCACGGCGATCCTCGACATGCAGTTGCGACGGCTCGCTGCGCTGGAGCGGCAGAAGATCATCGACGAGTACGAAGAGCTCGAGCGGATGATCGCCGACTACAACGACATCCTGGGCAGCCCGGCGCGGCAGCGGACGATCGTGCACGAGGAACTCGCGGAGATCGTGCGGCTGCACGGCGACGAGCGGCGCTCGAGGTTCATGCCGGCCGACGACTTGGGCAGTGAGGAGGACCTGATCCCCGTACGCGAGGTGGTGGTGAGCATCACCGAGGGCGGGTACGCCAAGCGCACGGACTCCACGCTGTACCGGTCCCAGCGCAGGGGTGGCCGGGGCGTGCGCGGGGCATCGCTGCAGCGCGACGACGTGGTGGAACACTTCTTCGTCACCACGACACACGACTGGATCCTGTTCTTCACCAATCTCGGGCGGGTCTACCGGACGAAGGCGTACATGCTCCCCGAGACCGCGCGTGACGCCAAGGGCAAACACGTGGCGAACCTGCTGGCGTTCCAGCCGGACGAGCAGATCGCCGGTGTACTCGCGCTGAAGAACTACGAGCAGGCGCCCTATCTGGTGCTGGGCACCAAGCACGGCCTGGTGAAGAAGACCGCTCTGACCGAGTACGACACCAACCGCACCGGCGGGTTGATCGCCATCAACCTCAAGGACGGTGACGAGTTGGTCTCCGCGCGGTTGGTCGACGACGGCGGTGAACTGATCATGGTGTCCGCGAAGGGGATGTCCGTGCGGTTCCGCGCCGACAGTCTGCGGGCGATGGGCCGGGCGACGTCGGGGGTGTTCGGGATGCGGTTCCGTGGCAGCGACCACCTGCTGGCCATGGACGTGGTGCGCGACGGCTGCGATCTGGTCACGGTGACCGACGAGGGTTTCGCGAAGCGCACACCGCTGTCGGAATGGAGCACGAAGGGCCGCGGCGGCCTGGGTGTCGTCGCGATGAAGTTGGTGGCCGAGCGTGGCTCACTGGTCGGGGCGCTCGTCTGCGAGACCGACGACTCGATCTTCGCGATCGCCAGCAACGGGGTGGTGATCCGCACTCCCGTGGCGGACATCCGCCAGACCGGCCGGCAGACCATGGGCGTGAACCTCATGGGGCTCGCGGACGGGGTCACGGTGGTCGCCGTCGCCAGCTCCGCCGCCGAGGATGACGACGACGAAACGACGCCTGAGGACCCCGACCCCGTGGCGGACGAAGCGGCAGGGGATCATGGAGAGTCGAACAGCGACGAGAAGGAGTAGGCCGTGACAACTACGACCGTGCCGCCCGCGGCTGCCAAGGGCAACCGCGTCGCGACGCTGCGGTTGCGGCGAATCGACCCCTGGAGCGCGATGAAGACGGGATTCGTCTTCGCGATCGGCCTGGGCCTCATGTATGTGATCGCCGCGGCGCTGCTGTATCTCTTCGCATCCGCCGCCGGTGTCTTCGATTCGTTCAACTCGACATTCTCGGAGTTGACCGGCAACGAAGGGCCGCTGGCTTTCACGCTGGTGGGTGTGCTGACCGTCAGTCTGGTGTTCGCCGTCGTCGAGGTCGTCGTGACGACCCTGCTGTTCGCCGTGATCGCGATGCTCTACAACGCGTCTGCGTCGGTGACCGGCGGGGTGTCGGTCAAACTCGGGGAGGACTGAGGCCGCCCTGCGGGCATCTTGTACCCTTGAGGAGTTCCAACGCGCCTATAGCTCAGCTCGGTTAGAGCGCTTCGCTGATAACGAAGAGGTCCCTGGTTCAAGTCCAGGTAGGCGCACGTGAAGAAACTGATTCTGATCGCGGCCATCGCGGCCGTCGGCTACGCCGTCTACCGTCAGTACGCCGCCAACCAGGCGGAGCAGGAGTTGTGGAACGAGGCCACGCGCGACCTCGATCTGCGCTGATCCCAGGGGACGTAGCTCAACTGGCAGAGCACCGCCTTTGCAAGGCGGGGGTTAGGGGTTCAAGTCCCCTCGTCTCCACGTGAGCCGCAAGCGCCGCTGGTTGCTCGAGGTGATCCTCGCACTTCTGGGGATCCAGGCCTTCTATGGAGGCATCCAGTTGATGCGTGACGCCTTCGAGTTCCCCCTCGACTGGCTCGATCCGCTGCCTTTCGAGTCCTGGGTGATCCCGGGGCTGTTGCTGATGGCCCTGATCGGGGTGCCCGCCTTCGGCCTGCTGGGCCTGCACATCGCGGGCAACCGCTACGCCGACGCCCTCACCGTCGCCTTCGGCTGCGGAATCATGGCGTGGATCGTCGTGCAGGTCTTCTTCATCCCGTTCAACTTCTTGCAGCCGCTGGTCTTCGTGTTGGGGCTGACACTGGCGTTGGTGGCGTGGTCGCGGATGCGCGAGCGTACAGAACTGGTTGCGGAAACCCCTCTGAGCGGCTGAGCGAACCAGTTCGATACGCGTAGCCTTGCCAGATGCTGGCCGATGACATCCGCGCCGCCCTCGCGGACATGGCCGACCCCGTGCGGGCGCCGGACATGCAGCGCTACATGAAGTCCCAGATGCCCTACCTGGGAGCCCAGAAGACCCGGCTGACCCGGACGGTCATGCGTATGGCCAAGGGGATCGACCGGGTCACGATGCTGGCCACGGCCACCGACTTGTGGAACGAGGCGACCTACCGCGAGCACCGGTACGCGGCGATCGCCGTCCTGCGCGCGGGATCGCTGGAACCCGAGGACGAGCCCCTGCTGCGGCACCTGATCACCACCGGGGCGTGGTGGGACCTCGTGGATGAAACGGCGACCCACCTGGTCGGTCCGCTGCGCGAGCAGTTCGACATGCGGGCCTGGGCGGTCGATGAGGACATGTGGATCCGGCGCGCTGCGATCATCTGCCAGGTCGGTGGCAAGGGCCGCACGGTGGATCCGGACCTGTTGTCCGACTGCATCGAACCGAACACCGCGGACCGCACGTTCTGGATCACCAAGGCGATCGGTTGGGCGCTGCGGGACTACGCCTACGCCGATCCCGCCTGGGTGCGGGCGTTCGTCGATGCCCACGACCTCGCACCACTGTCCGTGCGTGAGGCGACCAAACACCTGTGACAGGATCGGGGGCATGACCCAAGCCGTTCTGCACACCAACCGTGGTGACATCACCATCAACCTCTTCGACGACCAGGCGCCCAAGACCGTGGCCAACTTCATCGGCCTGGCCGACGGCAGCAAGGAGTGGGTCGACCCCAAGACCGGCCAGCCCGGAACGGGCCCGCTGTACAACGGCGTGACCTTCCACCGCGTGATCAGCGGCTTCATGATCCAGGGCGGCTGCCCGCTGGGCACGGGCACCGGCGGCCCGGGGTACCGGTTCGCCGACGAGTTCCACCCCGAGTTGCAGTTCGACCGCCCCTACCTGCTGGCCATGGCCAACGCCGGGCCCAACACCAACGGCTCCCAGTTCTTCATCACGGTCGGCAAGACCCCGCACCTGAACTTCAAGCACACGATCTTCGGGGAGGTGGCCGACCAGCCCAGCCGGGACGTGGTGGATGCCATCGCGACCACCCCGACCGGTCGTATGGACAAGCCGATCGACGACGTCGTGATCGAGTCGGTCGACATCATCGCGTGAGCACCCCGGAGCCGGCGCCGGTCTGCTACCGGCATCCCGACCGACCGACCTGGATCCGGTGCACCCGCTGCGATCGCCCGATCTGCCCGGAGTGCATGAACGCCGCGCCGGTGGGCTTCCAATGTCCCGAGTGTGTGGCGGCCGGACAGGCCGCAGTGCGCGAACCTCGGACCGTCTTCGGCGGCCGCCTCACGTCGTCGAGCACGGTCACGATCACGCTGATCGGGATCTGCGTGGCCATCTTTGTCGTGCAGTCCCTGGTGGGTGTCAACTCCGTGGCCTCCAACTGGGGTATGTGGCCCGCGGCGGTGGCGGTGAACGACGAGTGGTACCGCTTGCTGACCTCGGTCTTCCTGCACGGCAGCTGGCTGCACCTGGCCTTCAACATGTACGTGCTCTACGTGCTCGGCCCGCCGTTGGAGCGGCTGCTCGGCCACGTGCGCTTCCTGGCGCTGTTCCTCATTGCTGGACTCGGCGGTGCCGTGGCCTCGTTCTCCTTCTCCACGATCAACACCGTCTCGGTCGGGGCCAGTGGCGCGATCTTCGGACTGATGGGCGCGCTGGTTGTGGCCGGCAGACACTTGCGGGCGGACATCACCCAGGTGCTCATCCTGATCGGGATCAACGTCGTCATCGGGTTCATCGCCCCCGGTGTCGACTGGCGTGCCCACCTGGGTGGCCTGCTGGTCGGTGGCGCGGTGGCCTTCGTGTTCTCCAAGGCGCCGCGTGGGTCGAGCCAGACGCTGGTGCAGGTGATCGGCTGTGCGGTGATCGTGCTGGTGCTGGCTGGGATCGCTGTCTATCGGGCTGAGCAGATCTCGCAGCTGGTGCCGGTCGGCTGAGCGGCCGGACCCTCCTGGACAGGCCAAGTTACCGACGGGTAACATCGGGCCCATGACCAACCGAGATGCCGTCATCGCCGCTGCCGTCCGCACGCCCATCGGAGTGGGCAAGCCCGAGAAGGGCGCTTTGTCGGGGATCCATGCCGTGGATCTCTCCGCCTTGGCGCTACAGGGCCTCGTGCAGCGTGCCGGCATCGACCCGGCCCTGATCGACGACGTGATCTGGGGCTGCGTGGCCCAGGTGGGTGAACAGGGCTTCAACATCGGGCGCAACGCCGCGCTCGCCGCGGGATTCCCGGAGAGTGTCCCCGGCACCACGATCGACCGTCAGTGCGGCTCGAGCCAGCAGGCGCTGCACTTCGCGGCGGCCGGTGTCATTGCCGGGCACTACGACGTGGTGGTGGCCGGTGGTGTGGAGTCGATGTCGCGCATCCCCATGTTCTCCAACGGCAAGGGCGGGGATGGGCCGTTCGGTCCGATGATGATCGAGCGCTACGACAACAAACTGGTGAACCAGGGCGTGTCCGCGGAGATGATCGCCGAGAAGTGGAACCTGTCGCGCACCCAGCTCGACGAGATGGCGGTGGAGTCCCACGAGCGAGCAGCCCGCGCCACGCAGGATGGACTGTTCGGCGAGGAGATCGTCGAGGTTGCCGGCGTGACGGCGGACCAGGGGATCCGCCCGGGTTCCTCGGTGGAGAGGCTCGCGGGCCTGCCCACGCCCTTCCTCGAGGACGGTGTCGTGACCGCCGGGAACGCATCCCAGATCTCCGACGGCTCAGCGGCCCTGCTGGTCACCACCAGCGAGAAGGCCGCCGAGCTCGGACTCACACCACTGGTGCGATTCCACACCGGGGTCATGGCCGGCGTGGACCCGATCATGATGCTCACCGGGCCGATTCCAGCGACGCAGAAGGTCCTCGACCGCGCGGGGCTGCGCCTGGACGAGATCGGTGCGATCGAGATCAACGAAGCCTTCGCATCGGTGGTGGGCGCATGGTTCGCCGAGACCGGCGCCGACCCGAAGATCACGAACCCCAACGGTGGAGCGATCGCACTGGGTCACCCGCTCGGGGCCTCCGGGGCGCGGTTGATGACCACGCTGATCCATCAGATGAAGCGCAACGACATCCGCTACGGCCTGCAGACGATGTGTGAGGGCGGCGGCATGGCCAACGCGACGATCGTGGAACTCCTGTAGCCTCCGCTGACCGCAGGCGTTAGCGCACCGGACAGGCGTTAGCGGTGGTGCGGCGCCGACACGCTCACGGATATCCAAAGTGCTAACGACTGTGGTCCAGGCGGTTATCCACAGGGTTTTCCCCACCTGGGGAGAACTACAGACGTGTGATTAGCGCCACTTGGTGGACACGACGAACCCGAGCGCGATAAGGACGAATCCGCCGACCAGGTTCCAGAACCCGAGGTCGCCGAGCAGCGGAGCCTCCGGCGCGATGTACCAGGCGACCACCCAGAGCAGACCAAGCACGAAAAGCGTGACCATCAACGGCGCCACCCATGGGGGGCTTCCGATCTTCACAGGCGCGCGTTTGTCGACTGACTGGTCCTTCTTGCGGCGGGAACGGGATTCGGGCACGAGAGAGACTTTACCTCGCCGTACTGTGGAACCGTGAGCGCGAGGTGGTGGGCGGTTCTGGCCGCGGTGGTCTTCGGGATCGCCGGGTTCGGTTTTGCCGCCAGTGCCAACACCGCGGCAGGTACCAACCTGCGCAGCAACACATCGGTCCTCAAGGACGTCGTGGCCAGGCAGGCGGCGTTGGTGGACCAACGGCAGAACCGGGTCACCGACCTGCAAGAACGCGTTGCCGCACTGTCCAAGGAGCAGGATGGGACAGCCGCGGCCCGGGCGCAGGGTGCCGTCGATGCCCTCTCTGCTCCGGTCGGGCTGGTCCCGTTGACCGGACCCGCGGTTTCGGTGACCATGACCGACGCTCCTCAGGAGGGCAACGAGGAGGCGAACCCTGACGACCTGGTGGTGCATCAGCAGGATCTGCAAGCGGTGATCAACGCCATGTGGCGGGCCGGCGCACAAGGCATCCAGGTGATGGACCAGCGGCTGATCAACACCAGTGCGGTGCGCTGTGTCGGCAACACGCTGATCCTGCAGGGGCGGGTCTACTCCCCGCCGTTCGTGGTGATCGGGGTGGGCGATCAGGCCGAGATCGAGCGTGAACTGGCTCGCGACGACTACTTGCGGGGATTCCAGGCCGCCGTCGAGTTCTTCGGGCTGGGCTACGAAGAGGTGCGCCTGGATCAGGTGACGCTGCCCGGCTACGACGGCCCGCTCAACATCGACAGTGCGACGCCCCTGCCCGACAAGGAGGACCGTTCATGACGGTGCTGGTCATCGACAACTACGACAGCTTCGTCTACAACCTCGTGCAGTACCTCGGGGAACTACAGGTCGAGTGCGAGGTGGTCCGCAACGACGAGATCGGCGTGGACGAGGTGGCCGGTTACCGGGGTGTACTGCTCTCGCCCGGACCGGGAACCCCGGACACGGCTGGCATCTGCATGGACGTCGTCCGCCGCTACGCCGGGGAGATCCCGATCTTCGGGGTGTGCCTCGGGCACCAGGCCATCGCCGAGGTGTACGGCGCAACCGTCAGTTGGGCTCCCGAGTTGTTGCACGGGAAGACCTCACGGGTCGAACACGACGGCCGCGGCGTCTTCGTCGGCCTGCCGAACCCCATGACCGCCACGCGCTACCACTCGCTGGCCGTGGTCCCGGAGACCGTTCCGCCGGAGTTGGAGGTCAGTGCCACGACAGCCAGCGGAGTGATCATGGGGATACGCCACCGGGACCTGGCCGTGGAGGGTGTGCAGTTCCATCCGGAGTCGGTGCTCACCGAAGGCGGACATCGCATGCTGGCCAACTGGCTGGCCGCCTGCGGCGATCCGGACGCGGTGCGGCGCAGCGAGGGGTTGTCACCGGTCGTGGGCTGACGATCAAGCGGGCCCGACGTCCTGGGCCGGATCCGTGAGCACTTCGCAGATCCGTTAGCCTTCCACCGGCGCAGAACTGCTACCGGATGTGCGAAGTGCTCACGGATCTGGCGGCGGACCCGACAAGGCCTACGGCGCCTGCGTCACCTCACCCGAGGGGGTCGGGGTCTCGGTCGGAGTCGGGGGCTGGGTCGGAGCCGGCCCGCTCGACACCGTGATCGTCACAGTGGTGCCCTTCTTGACCTGTGAACCCTCGGCCGGATCCTGGTTGGTAACGGTGCCGGAGGGCTGGTCCGATGAGGCGGTCACGACGCGTACGTCCAGGCCGGCCCTCGACAGTGCGGAGGTGGCCGCGGACTGGGTGAACCCGATGACCCCGGGGACCTCCACCACGCCGGTGGACACCTCGATGTTCACCTTGCTGCCCACATCGACGGTGGTGAAGGCCGCCGGGTCCTGGTTGAGCACCAGCCCCTCCGGTTCGCCGGACTCGACCTGTTTGACGTTCCCGAGTTCCAGTTTCGCGTCCTTCAAGGCGGTGCGGACGTCATCGAGGTTGGTCAGACCCTCCAGTGGTGGCACCTGCGTCTGCTGCTTGCCCGCGGACACCGTGACCGTCACGGCCTCCCCGACGGACAGCCGGGTGTCGGCCTGCGGATTCTGTGAGAGCACGGTGTCCTCGGGTTCATCCGAGGTCTGGGGCGTCTGGGAGCCCAGCTTCAAGCCCTGTGACTCCAGTGCGCGCTGGGCTTCGTCGATGGTCATTCCCACGACGTCGGGTACGGTCACCCGCTCCCCCGAACCGGTGTCGAACAGACTGCGGCCGAGGAAGAGGGCGGCTGCGGCGACACCCAACACGAGCAGCGTCACGCCCAGCCAGGCCCAGGGGCTGCGCTTGCTGTTCGCCGGCTGCGCAGGGTCCCCGGCGGGTACCGGCTGCATGGCTGCGGTATTGGCGGTGGCGGGCACGGTGGCGCGCAGGGTCGGGATCGTGCCGGTGACCGGCAGCCCGGCCATCGCCCGCTCGACGTCGGCCTTGAACTCGTTGGCGCTCTGATAGCGGTCTTCGGGGTTCTTCGCCAGGGATTTCAGCACCATCGGGTCCAGCGCGGACGGCACCGCCGGATCGACCTGCGACGGGGGGACCGGAGTCTCGCTCACGTGCTGGTAGGCCACCGACACCGCACTCTCGCCCTGGAAGGGCGGCCGGCCGGTCAGCAACTCGTAGAACAGACACCCCGCGGAGTACAGGTCCGAGCGGGCGTCGACGACCTCGCCACGGGCCTGCTCGGGCGAGAGGTACTGCGCGGTGCCCATGACGGCGTTGCCCTGGGTCATCGTGGCCTGCGCGTCCGCCACCGCCCGCGCGATGCCGAAGTCCATGACCTTCACGTCGCCGTTGCGGTTCAGCATGACGTTGCCGGGTTTGATGTCCCGGTGGATGATGCCGTGGGCGTGGGAGTAGTCCAGGGCGCTGAGCACCCCCGCCATGATCTCCAGGCTGCGCTCCGGCAGCAGGCGACGGCCACTGCTCATCAACTCCCGCAGGGTGTGACCATCGACGTACTCCATGACGATGTACGGGACCATCACGTGTTCGCCGCCGCCGTCGAGGACGTCCTCGCCGGTGTCGTAGACCGCCACGATGTTGGGGTCGTTCAGGCTGGCCGCGGACTGGGCCTCGCGGCGGAAACGGCTCTGGAACGCCGGGTCGCGGGCGAGGTCGGGGCGCAGGACCTTCACGGCCACCCGCCGGTTGAGTCGCAGGTCCTGCCCTTCGAAGACCTCGGCCATGCCGCCGCGGCCAAGCGTGTCCCCGAGCTCGTAGCGGTCCCCGAGCCGTCGCGATGTGGTCACCTGAACCTCCTCGGGCTCATCGTTGCAACACCGCCTCTATCACCGCACGCGCAATGGGTGCGGCGACCTGATTTCCGCTGACTTCGGGTTGCCCGGTGTTCTCCACGGCCACGGCCACGGCGACCTGCGGGTCCTCCGCAGGTGCGGCCGCGACGAACCAGGCGATGTTGGGCCGCCCCGCGCCGGTTTCTGCGGTGCCGGTCTTGCCCCCGACGTTCACCCCGGAGATGCGAGCGTTGGACCCCGTGCCCGAACTGACCACGCGGACCATCATCCCCATGAGTTTGCCGGCGTTCTGCTCGGTCATCGCGCGCTCGAACTCACGGGGTTGGGTCTGGGACAGCACGGTCAGGTCGGGGGCCAGCACCTGGTTCACCAGGTAGGGGTACATGGTCACCCCCTGATTGGCGATCGACGCGGTCACCATGGCCATCTGCAGGCTCGTGGCCGCCACATCGAACTGACCGATCGCGCTCATTGCGGTCTGCGCGTCGTCGGGGTCGTCGGGGAAGCGAGAGGTGGCTGCCGTCATGGGGACGTCGAAGGAGGACTCGAAGCCGAACTTGTTGGACTGCGTGCGCAGTGCGTCCGCACCGAGTTCGTTGCCCAGATACGCGAACGCGGTGTTGCAGGAGACGGCGAGCGCCTCGGCCAACGTCGTGGTGTCGTTGGGTCCACAGGGTCCGCGGAACCAGTTGGGCAGGGATTTCGTCGATCCGGGCAGCGGGTAGAGGGCGGGGCCGGGCACCGAGGAGTCGGGTTCGTACCCCGCCTCCAGCGCCGCCGCGGCCGTCACGAGTTTGAATGTCGATCCCGGCGGGATCGTCTGCACCAGCGGACGGTTGAGCAGCGGCTTGTCAGGATCGGCCTCGAGTTGCTCGTAGTAATCCTGCGCGGCCGCTGCGTCGTGGGTGGACAGGCCGTTGGGGTCGAAGCTCGGCGACTGCACCAGGGCCAGGATCGCGCCGGTCTTCGGGTCGATCGCCGTGACCGACCCGATGTTGTCGCCGAGTCCGGATGCGGCGGCCTTCTGCGCCGAGGCCACCAGGGTCGTCTGGACGGCGCCGCCCTCGGGCACACGGCCGGCGACGAGTTGTTCGATGCGGTCGACGAACAGGCGGGGGTCGTTGCCGGACAGGATCTCGTTCTCTGTGCGCTCCAATCCGGTGGATCCGTACAGCGAGGAGTAGAAGCCGGTGGCCGGGGCGTAGAGGACCCCGTCGGAGTAGGTCCGCAGGAACTTGAAGGTCTGTTTGGGCGTGGCCACTGAGCGGGCCACCGGTTTGGTGCCGACCAGGATCGGGCCTCGTTCGCGTTCGTACTCCGCGAGCACGGTGCGCTGGTTGCCGGGCTGGGCGTTGATCTTGGGCGCCAGGATGAACTGCTGGAACGTCAGGTTGATGGACAGCAGGATCGACAGGATCCCGAAGACCCAGCCGAGGCGGCGGATGGCGCGGATCATCGGTCGATCCCCACTCGGATCATCTGGGTCATCGCCTCGTCCGCGCTCTGGGCGATCACCGCGGGACGCCGGTTGCGATCACTGATCCGCAGCAGCAGGGCGATCATCATCCAGTTGCAGACCAGCGCGGACCCGCCGTAGGACAGGAACGGCGTGGTCAGACCGGTGAGTGGGATCAGGCGCGTGACCCCACCGATGGTGACCACGACCTGCAGGGCGAACACACTCGACAGGCCGACGGCCAGCAGCGTGCCGAACGGATCCCGGCAGGCAAGACCGGTACGCAGACCGCGCTCCACCAGGATCGCGAAGAGCATGACGATGGCCAGCATCCCGGCCAGGCCGAGTTCCTCACCGAGTGCGGCGGCGATGAAGTCGGTCTTCGCGAACGGGATGAACTGCGGGTAGCCCTCGCCGAGGCCCGTTCCGAACAGCCCCCCGCTCGCCAGACCGAACAACGCCTGCACGAGTTGGTACCCCTCGTCGTTGGCGTAGGTCCAGGGATCCAACCAGATCTTCACCCGCAACTGCACGTGCCCGAAGGCGAGGTAGCCCAGCACCGCGGCCAGCGCGAACAGTCCCGCGCCGATGATGAGCCAGCTGCGGCGTTGCGTGGCGACGTACAGCAGGATCACGAAGACCCCGAAGAACATCAACGCGGTGCCCAGGTCGCGCTCGAAGGCAAGCACGCCCAAGGCGACCAGCCACGCGACCAGCAGGGGGCCGAAGTCGCGGCCGCGGGGTATGCCGAGGCCCAGGACCTTCCGACGTACGGTCGCCAGCGCCTCACGTTTGCGGACGAGGTACCCCGCGAAGAAGATCGTCAGCGCGATCTTGGCCAGTTCCGAGGGTTGGAACGACAGCGGACCGAGGCGCACCCACAGGCGGGCCCCGTTGATGCTCGTCCCCAGGATCGGCACCAACGGCAGCAGCAGAAGCACGACACCGGCGACCAGGGAGGTGTAGGTGTACCGCTGCAGGCGCCGGTGGTCGGTCACCAGGAACAGCACGAGTGTGAACAGCACCAGCGCGACCAGCACCCAGGTGGCCTGTGCGACCGCGTCCGGGCTGGGGGCCTTCTCGTCGTTGACCTCCGCCCGCAGTTGTTCGGCCACGTCGAGGCGGTGGATCATCACCAGACCGAGCATGTTGAGCATCGCCGCCACGGGGTACAGGACCGGGTCGGCATGTGGTGCGAGCCTGCGGATCACGATGTGCCCGACCAGCAGCACAGCGCCGCTGCCGATCAGCAGCGCCAGGTAGTTGACCGGCAGTTCGCCCAGCGTCGCGAGATCGACGGTGGCGTAGCAGACGCTGCCGATCACCCACACCAGGATCAGGAGCCCGAGTTCGAGCCGGCGCGGTTTCATGAGCCACTCCGTGGTGCGCGACGGGCCGGGGCGCCGTTGAGTGTTGCGCGGTTACGGGTTTCGGGGCCGCAGATCGGTAACCGTGCAGCACTCAAGCCAGCGCTGGCGGCGATGCGCGCGTTCATGGTGTCGCCGTGGGGCTCGGGGTGGGCGTCGGAGCCGAGGTGGCCCCCGGGCAGCCCTCGGTCTTGGGTTTGCTGCGGCAGGTGGCCGCCTGCTCGTCGAGGATCGCCACGATCCGGTTGGCGTCGTCACGGCTGTCGGCGGCGATCGTCGCGTTCACCAGCTCCTGCGCGTAGACCGGTAGTTGAACACTGGGAATGGCGGTGGTCTCCACGACGCTGGACAGGGGGATCGAGCCCAGGTTCTGCGGAACGCCCTGATACACCGCCACGTATCCGTCCCGGTTGCCCACGTAGTACTGACCGGCGATCCACAACCACGCCCCACCGATCAACCCCACGATCACGAAGGCCGCGACCCCGGCCGCGATCCATCGGCTGCGCCGGGAACGCGGTGGCACGGCTTCGGGCACCCACGTCGTCTCCGGTGGGGCGTCCGTGGGCTGGCTGTCCTGCGGGAAGTCCACCCCCGGCAACTTCGAACGGGTCCGCGGTTCGGCCGCGGCACCCACCACCACGGGACGGTTGCCCGCCGGTGGATCGTCGACCTGGGCGACATCGGCGACCACACAGGTCACGTTGTCCGGGGCGCCGCGCTCGATGGCCGCCTCCACGAGGGCGGTCACCGCACCGGGCGGGTCACTCCTGCTCAGCAGGTCCCGGATCTGATCGTCGCGCAACACCCCGGACAAACCGTCGGTGCACAACATGATCCGATCGCCGGCGTGGACCTCACGGATGCTCAAGTCCGGCTCCACGGTGTTCACCCCGTCGATGGCCCGGATCAGCAGGTTGCGGCGCCGATGGGTCGCCGCCTCCTCCTCCGTGATCTGACCGGCATCCACCAGGGTCTGCACGTAGGTGTGGTCCTTCGTGAGACGCAGCAACTCGCCGCCGCGCAGCATGTATGCGCGGGAGTCGCCGACGTGGGCCAGCGACGCCCGATCGCCCTGCCAGCAGACGACGGTGACGGTGGTTCCCATGCCCTGGAAGTCCGGCTGTTCGGCGATGATGTGCCGCATCTCGAGCTGCGCCTCATCCACGGCATCCGCGAGCTGGGTGAGCACGTCCTCGCTCTCGGCGATGGGCAGACCGGCGAGGATCGCGGTGACGGTCGCACTGGCCATCTCACCGGCGACGTGTCCGCCCATCCCGTCAGCGACGATCAGCAGGTTGTCAGAGGCGTACCCCGAGTCCTCGTTGCCTTGCCGCACGAGTCCCACGTCGCTGCGCGCCGCGTAGCGGAAGACCAAGGGCATGGCGCTACTTCCGCAACTCGAGGACGGTCTGACCCACGCGTAGGGACTGACCCACCTGCAGGACGGTGGGCGCGGTCAGCCGGGTCTTGCCGACCCACGTGCCATTGGTCGAGCCCAGATCCTCAGCCACCCATTGCCCCTCATGCGGGAACAGCCGTGCGTGCCGGGCCGACGCGTACTCGTCGTCGACGACCAGGGTGGAGTCCGGGGCCCGCCCGATCGTGATCGGCGCCGAGCCCAGCGGGATCACAGTCCCCGACAGGTGGCCGCTAGTCACCACGAGGTTGCTGGCGCGCTTGCGCGACACCCGCGGCTGCCGCTTGGGCTGCGGATGCGGTTGCGGACGGGGCAGGGCCGACGCCCCCTCGGGCGGGGCCTCGAGATCACGGCGAAGCGCCCCGAGCGTGAACATCACGAACAGCCACAGCGCGATGAGGATCCCCCACCGCAGCAGTGTCAGTACGAGTTCACTCATATCGCGCTCCGGAACGTCAGATTCGTCGATCCGATGGTGATCACCGCGCCGTCCCGCAGAGGTTGTTCGGCGATCAGGGTGCCGTTGACGTAGGTGCCGTTGGTGGAGCCGAGGTCTCGCAGGATCACGTCGGAACCGATCCGGATCTCCGCGTGGTGGCGGGAGACGCCGGGATCGTCGATGCGGATGTCGGCGTCGCCGCCGCGGCCGATGCGGGTCACCGCCCGGGTCAATTGGAAGGTCCCGAGTTTGCCCTCCAGGCGGGGCGCCGACCCGGCCGGCGGTCCGGCGGCCGGAGCGACGTCCTGGTCGACCCGGGCTTCACTGATGATCTCGACGGTGCCTTGTGCACTGTCCTCGGAGGGCTGCAGGGCCACCGTCACGCTGCCGAGGAAGGAGTACTGCTGCTGCTGGGCGTAGTCGCGGATCATGACCGCGAACTCCCCCACGAGCGTCTCGTCGTAGACGCTGAGCCGGTCATAGTCCTGTGTGCTCACGATCACGGTGTACACGTTGGGAACCACGGTGCGGGCTCGCGAGACGACAGCAGCGCGGGAGTCCATCTCGTTGGTCAGGGCGGCGGCGATCTCCACCGGCTGCAACTCGGACTTGAAGGCCTTCGCGAAGGCGCCGTTGACCGCGCGGTCGACGCGTTGCTCGAAACGATCCAACAATCCCACTGTGTACCTCCACGTTCAGGGTAGTGGGTGGTGGCGGGAGAGGCGGTGAAGCAGCGTGTCCGGCAGCCCCCCGCAGTTGTCGTCTGGGCACCCAGTCCGATCGACGGGTGGGTTTGGGTGTGTTTCGGGCATGTGAGTTGTCGTCTGGGCACCCAGTCCGATCGACCGGTGGGGTTGGGTGTCTGACGGTTGGTTCAGTGGGGGGCGAATCCACCCGGACGTCCCCCCGACCGAATGCGCAGCGACTAGAGTCTGCTGGGTGGGCGTGAGTGCAGACGTGAGCCGCGGTTGGCTGAGCGCGATCGACGCGTCCACGCCGCTCACCGAGTCGGTCTGCGACGACGTGGCCGCACGTCTGGATGCCATGCCGTCGGTGCTGCGCTCGGCGTTCCGAGTGCTCGATGCCGGGCTCGCGGTGCTGCCGGCACCGGTGCGCCGCCGCGCTCACCTGCTCCCCGGGGTGGGTGAGTACGTCCGCGTGGTGCACAGTCTCACCGCGGTGTCGTACTACGACCTCGTCACCCGGGACCGGCTGATCCCGGCCCCGCGCACCCCGAACTCGCCCGGGGTACTGGCGCAGCCGCGAGCGTGAGACACGTCGATGCCCTGGTCGTGGGATCGGGGGCTGGCGGTGCCACGACTGCGGCGACCCTGGCTGCTGCCGGCGTGCAGACACTGGTTCTCGAGGAGGGACCCGACGTCGGTCCGGGGACCTTCAGACAGTTCAGCCAGGACCAGATGCGTGCCCAGTACCGCAACCGCGGTCAACTCGTGGCCCTCGGCCTCCCGCCGATCACCTACGCGGAGGGCCGCTGTGTCGGTGGCTCGACGGAGATCAACTCCGGTCTCTACCATCGGCCGAGCCAGGCCCTGTTGGAGGGTTGGACCCGGGGGTGGTCGGTGGTGGACCTCACCTCGGAGGGCATGGGCCCGATCAGCGACGCCATCGAGCACAACCTGAACGTGAGCACGTTCCCGGATCGCGTGCCGACGGCGTCGGCGTTCCTCGCCTCGGGTGCGCAACGGCTCGGGTGGTTCAGCACCGAGGTTCCGCGCTGGTTCGACCACGCGACCGGCCGACGGCAGTCGATGACGCTGACGTACCTGGCCTATGCCCGTGAGCGCGGCGCGCAGATCGTCAGCGGTGCGTGGGTGCGACGCCTCGAGATCGACCGGGGCCGCGCTGTGGCTGCGGAGGTGGAACACAGCGACGGCCGGGTGGAGCGGATCGGTTTCGACGTGGTGTTCGTGTGCGGTGGTGCCGTGCAGTCGGCGGCCCTGTTGCTGCGCAGTGGGGTGCGCCGCAACGTCGGACGGACCCTGTCGATGCACCCGACGGTCAAGGCGGTGGCCTTCAGTGACCTCATCGGCAGCGACCCCAGCGACGTCCCCGTGACCCAGGTCCGCGAGTTCGCCCCCGACATGACGATCGGTGGATCGGCCACTGACGCACCACTACTCGCGCTGGCGCTGTTGCCGACGGCAGTGGGAGTGGACCGGGTACTGGACTTCGGGCCGGACGCCGGCATCTATTACGCGGCGATCCGCAGCTCCGGCCGGGGCCGGATCCGGGTGGTCCGCGGGATGCGGGATCCGCTGGTCACGTTCCGGCTGCCCACCGACGATTTCGCCAGGTTGCAGTCGGCCATGGGCAGGCTGTTGATGGTTCTGCTCGCGGCCGGCTCCGAGCAGGTCGTTGCGAGCGTGCACGGGGGGCAGCCGATCAGCAGCGATGCGCAGATCCCGGCGGAGGTCACGCGGATGACGCGGCGGGCGGCGGATCTGATGACGGTGCACGTGTGCTCCTCGGTGCCGATGGGGGAGGACCGTGAGATCTGTGCGGTCGACAGTCACGGTGCGAGTCACGAGGTCGCGGGCGTGATCGTCAACGACGCCTCGATCGTCAACGGCGCTCCGGGCATCAATCCGCAGGGGACGGTCATGGCCCTGGCCATTCGCAACGCCGAACACTTCCTCACCCAGCGCGGTGTGCACCCGGCTGCCAGGGAGTTCGCATGACACTCGTGGTCACGGGCGCCGCCGGCTGGTTCGGCAGCGCTTTCCTGGAATTGCTGGCTCAGCGCGACGCCGCCGACGTCCGGGCGCTGGTGCATTCCCCGAGCGATGTGCGCGCGGTGACCGCACGGTTGCCGGGGGCTCGGGTGTATGTGGGTGACGTCAGTAGCGAGCAGGATGTGGCCGACCTCTTCGAAGGGCTCGCCTCGTGTGAGGTCGTCCACGCCGCCGGTGTCATCCATCCAGCGGCAGTGGCGCAGTTCGACCGGGTCAACGCCGTGGGCAGTCGACTGGTCGTGCAGCAGGCCCTGCGGCACGGTCTGCGGCGTTTCGTGCACATCTCGAGCAACTCGGTCGTGGGGACCAACCCCACGGCTGAGGAGGCGTTCCGCGACCACGAGCCGTACCACCCGTATCTGGAGTACGGCGCTTCGAAGATGCGCGGCGAGATCGAGGTGACGAGCGCGCTGGAGGCCGCCGGGGTCCCGGGGGTCGTCCTGCGGCCACCGTGGTTCTACGGGAGGTTCCAGCCGGAACGCCAAGCGCGTTTCCTCAAGACCGTGCGGTCCGGCCGCTTCCCGCTGATCGGCGGCGGCGGGAACCGGCGATCCATGGTCGACGTGGACCGTCTGGCCACGGCCGCGTGGCTGGCGTTGGAGGCGGATACCAGCGGGGTGCGCCCGTACTGGATCGCGGACGCACAGCCGTACACGATGACCGAGATCCTGGATGCCGTCAGACAGGCGGCTCGGCTGGAGGGGCTGGCGGTCACGGACGGCGCGATGCGGTTGCCGGCGATCGTGGGCCCACTGGCCTATCGAGTGGATGCCACCCTGCAGCGTCTGGGCCGGTACCAGCAGGAGATCCACGTCGCCGGAGAACTGGACAAGACCATCGCCTGCCGGGTGGACGGCGCCGTCCGGGACCTGGGCTTCGAGCCCGCCACCGATCTTGTGGCAGGTATGCGGCGCAGTTACCGGTGGGGACTCGACAACGGGCAGGACGTCTGATGCGGGCCGTGGTGACGGGGGGCTCGGGCTACTTCGGCAACGTGCTGTGTGCGGCTCTGGTGGCCGGCGGGCACGAGGTCGTCAATCTCGACATCAGCCCGGTCGAGCTGCCCGGGGTGCACTTCGAAGGCTGCGACATCCGGGATCGGATCGGAGTCCGGGACGTCTTCGAGGGCGCGGACGTTGTCTTCCACAACGTCGCCCAGGTTCCGCTGGCCCGCGATCCCGACCTGTTCGACTCGGTGAACCGTGAGGGCACCGCCGCGATGCTGTGGGCGGCCGAGCACGCCGGTGTGGGCAAGGTGGTGTACACGTCGTCGTCGGCCGTGTTCGGGGTACCGGAGTCGAACCCGGTGACCGAGCAGACACCGCCGCGCCCGCTCGAGCCCTACGGCCGGGCCAAGCTGGACGGGGAGCTGTTGTGCGGCGCTGCGGTCACCCGTGGGCTGGACGTCACGATCATCCGGCCCCGCACCATCGTCGGACACGGACGTTTGGGGATCTTCGCGATCCTGTTCGACTGGGTCGCCGACGGGGTGGATGTGCTGGTCTTCGACGGCGGACACAACCGATACCAGTTCGTGCACGCCGCGGACCTCGCCGACGCCTGTGTGCGGGCGGGGCAACGGCCCGGGCCGGCGACGTACAACATCGGCGCGCAGGAGTTCGGCACCATGCGCGAGACCTTGCAGGCGCTGTGCGACCACGCCGGGACCGGCGCCGGGGTGCGGTCAGTATCCAGCCGCTTGGCGGCGCCGGCGATGAAGGTGGTCTCGCGCTCGGGGCTGGCGCCGTTCGCGGACTACCACTGGCTGATGTACGCCAAGGAACTGTGGTTCGACACCAGCGCCGCCGAACGTGATCTGGGGTGGCATTCGCGGTTCTCGAACGCGGACATGATCTGTGAGGCCTACGACTGGTTCGTGGCGCACCGCGATGAGGTCGGCCTGCAAGGGCCGAGCCACCACCGGTCAGGCGTGAAGCAGGGGGTTCTGGGGGTCCTCAAGCGAGGATTGGGCGCGCGTTCCTAGGCGGGTTGTCGTCTGGGCACCCAGTCGGTTGGGCCGGTGGGTTTGGGTGTCTGACGGTCAATTGGGTTGTCGTCTGGGCACCCAGTCGGTTGGGCCGGTGGGTTTGGGTGTCTGACGGTCAACTGGGTTGTCGTCTGGGCACCCAGTCGGGAGACGGGGTGGGTTTGGGTGCCTGACGGTCAAGGCCTAGAAGAACACCCACTTCTTGTACGCGAAGAACCGGGCGATCGTCGCGACACCGGTTGCCCCGACCTTGATGAGGTTCAGCATGAGGGTGTTCGGCTCCCAGATGATGTCCGCGGCCACGACCACCGCCTCGATGAAGGCGACCGCCAGGAGGTTGATGCCGGCGAACGCCGAGTAGGCGTGCAGCAGTGACTTGATCTCCCGATGGGCGAAGGTCCACTTGTAGTTGCCCACGAACGCGAACGTCATCGACAGGAACAACGCCACGGCGTTGGCCGCCCACACCTCCCAGCCGGCCCAGAGCAGAGCGTTGAACAACCCGAAGTCCACGATGACGGCCAGGATGCCGACAACGAGGAAGCCGCCGACCTCTTTGCGGGCGGTTCCCTGGGGTGCGGTGTCCAGTGCCATCGCTGTCAGGTTAGCGCCATCGCCGCGTGATGTTCCCCGCAGCCAGCAGAGCCGCCCGGGCGACGGGTACGTCACCGCGGCGCAGGCTGGCGCTCAGCAGGCCCGCCCAGTGTCCACGGGCCAGCGCCTCGAGGTCGGGATCCTCAGGCCCCGGGATCTCCAGCAGTCGCTGGGCCGCGGCCCGCACCCAGCCGGCGCGTGAGGACAGATCGTGTCGAAGACCCCGGCCACGGAGGCTGTGTGTGTATGACCGAAGGCGCTGCCGGTCGATCTGCCGCAGCCCGTCGCCGGTCACCTGGGACTCATGCCGCGTGTAGTCGGTCAGCGCCTCATGCAGGTAACTCACTGTGCCCAGCCGGGCGGCCACTGCGGCCAGCCACTGGTCGTGCCAGCCCCGCAGGTCGGGAGCGGGGAACGGCAGCGCCGCCCGCACCACCTGCGGGCTGACCATCATCGCGGCGCCGGACACCACGTTCATCAGTAACAACCCGGCCGGTGTCAGCGTCTCGGCCGATGGCGGCCGCGGCAAGTAGCGCTGCCTGATCGGCTGCCCTGCCGGGTCCACCACCCGCATGGCGCAGAAGGTGGCCTGCGAAGCAGGTGCCGAGAGCATCCGCTCGAGTTTCGCCGGGTGCCAGGTGTCGTCCTGGTCGCAGAGGAATGTGGGGAGGTCGTCACCGAGGGTCAGCAGGTGTTCGAAGGCACGGTATGCCCCGAGGTGGTCGGTGGCGGGCAGGAACACGAACCGCGGATCTGTGAGCCGTCGCTGGACCTCGTCACGGTCGGTCGAGGAGTCGTCGAAGACCAGGCACTGCCAGTCCTCGACGGTCTGCGCGCGCAGGGAGGCGATCTGGCGCTCGAAGAGGTCGGTGCGAGGGTTGTGCGTGGCCATCACGATCTGCGCCCTCACCGGTTCACCGTAGCCCGCCGGCGGTAGGTTCGGCGTATGCGGATCCGGCAGCTGGACATCGAGGGTGCGTTCGTTGTGACACCACAGGTGTTCGGCGATGACCGGGGGATGTTCCTCGAGTGGTTCAAGGCCCCGGTGTTCCGGGAGGCGGCGGGCAACGATCTGACACTGGCGCAGGCGAACTGCTCGGTGTCCGCGGCCGGCACGGTGCGAGGGATCCATTTCGCAGATGTGCCACCCGGGCAGGCCAAGTACGTGACCTGCGTGGCGGGCAGCGTGCTGGACGTCGTGGTGGACGTCCGAGTCGGATCACCGACCTTCGGGCGATGGGAGGCCGTGCCGTTGAACACCGAGGACCGGGCGGCCGTCTACCTCTCGGAGGGGCTGGGACACGGCTTCGTCGCGCTCGAGGACAACTCCACGGTGGTCTACCTGTGCAGCACCACCTACAACCCGTCGGCAGAGCACGAGATCCACCCCTTCGACCCGGAGCTCGGGATCGAGTGGGGGATCGCCCGTGCGCGCGCGAGCCTTTCGGCCAAGGACGCCGGTGCCCCTGGGCTGACAGCGGCCCGCGCCGCCGGACTGCTGCCCGACTACGAGCAATGCCGGCAGTTCCGGGCGTCGCTGGGCTGACGCCTACAGACTCGCCACGATGGACGGCAGCGCCTCGGTCAGCGCCTCGTCCCACGGCCGCATCGCAGGAAGCCCCACCCGATGCCATTTCTCGTGGCCCAGCACGCTGTACTCCGGGCGGGGCGCGGGTCGGGGGAAGGCATCCGTGGTCGTCGGCAGGACTCGCTCGGCGTCCGCACCGATGAGTTCGAAGATCCGGCGCGTGAAGCCGAACCAGGAGGTCTGACCCGCATTCGTGCCGTGGTAGACGCCGGGCGGGGCGTCGGACTGCGCGAGGGCGACGATCTGGCGCGCGAGGTCGGCGCTCCAGGTGGGCTGTCCGACCTGATCGTCGACGACGCTGACGGTCTCACGGGTGCGTTCGAGTTCCAGCATCGTCTTCACGAAGTTCTTCCCGCCGGCGCCGTACAGCCAGGCGGTTCGCACCACGAAGGCGTCGGGGTGTTGCAGCGCAGCGGTCTCGCCGGCGGCCTTCGTGCGCCCGTAGGCGGACCGTGGCCGGGTCGCAGCGTCTTCGGGGTACGGGGCCGTGGCCGTGCCGTCGAAGACATAGTCGGTGGACACCTGGACGAACCGGGCGTTCTGGGCGGCCGCCACGATGTTCGACGGCCCGAGCCCGTTCACCGCCAGGGCCAGTTCCTCGTGGTTCTCCGCGTCGTCGACGGCGGTGTAGGCGGCGCAGTTCACGACGATGTCGGGCTGATGCTCTGCGACCGCGGCCGCGACCGATGCCGGATCGGTGATGTCGATCTGCGGCATGTCGATGCCCACCGCATCCTTCCCCAGCACGGCCATGAGGTCGGTGCCGAGTTGCCCCGCCGCGCCGATGACCAGCCAGCGGCTCATGCGCCCTCCTTCAGCGGCCGCCACCAGACCTCATTGCCGCGGTACCAGGCGATGGTGTCGGCCAATCCCGCCTCGAAGTCGACCTCTGGGTGGTATCCGAGTTCTGCCGAGATCTTGGAGATGTCCACCGAGTACCTGCGGTCGTGACCCTTGCGGTCCGCCACAGGCTCGATCATGTCCTCGCCGGCCCCCATGGCCGCCAACAGTTTGTAGGTGAGTTCCTTGTTCGTCAGTTCCGTGCCGCCGCCGATGTTGTAGATCTCACCGGCGCGCCCGCCGTCGAGCACCAACGCGATCCCACGGCAGTGGTCGTCGACGTGCAGCCAGTCCCGCACATTCTGACCATCGCCGTACAACGGCACGCGCAGGCCGTCCATGAGGTTGGTGACGAACAGCGGGATGACCTTCTCAGGGAACTGGTAGGGCCCGTAGTTGTTGGAGCAACGCGTGATCACGACATCGAGACCGAACGTGCGGAAGTAGGAGCGGGCCAACAGGTCCGAGCTGGCCTTGGAGGCCGAGTAGGGGGAGTTGGGCGCCAGCGGCTGATCCTCGGGCCAGGAGCCGACGTCGATCGATCCGTACACCTCGTCCGTCGAGACGTGCACGAAGCGACCGATTCCGGCGTCGAGGGCAGCCTGCAGGAGTTTCTGCGTGCCCAGGACGTTGGTGAGTACGAAGTCGGAGGCGCCAGTGATCGAGCGGTCCACGTGGGACTCGGCGGCGAAGTGCACGATCGCGTCATGACCGGGTACCAGGTCGGCCAGCAGGTCACCGTCGCAGATGTCACCCTCGACGAAGGTGTAGCGGGGGCTCTGCGCCACCTGGTCGAGGTTGGCACGCACGCCGGCGTACGTGAGCTTGTCGAGGACGGTCACGGAGGTCTCGTCGTGTCCCGGATATGCACCCGTGAGCATGCGTCGCACGAAGTTTGAGCCGATGAAACCGGCTGCGCCGGTGACCAGGATCCGCACGTGTGTCCTCCCGTGGAACGTTGCGGCAGGTGCTGTCTATGAATGCACTGCCACCTAGAATCATCGGATATGAAGGGGATCGTGCTGGCAGGGGGCACCGGCTCACGGCTGTGGCCCATCACACGCGGGGTCAGCAAGCAGTTGCTGCCGGTGTACGACAAACCGATGATCCACTACCCCATCAGCACCCTCATGGCTGCCGGATTGCGCGAGATCCTCATCATCACCACCCCGGAGGATCAGGCGGGATTCCAGCGACCTACTGGTGACGGTTCGGAGATGGGGGTGTCGTTCTCCTACGTGGTACAGCCCTCGCCCGACGGCCTGGCACAGGCCTTCATCCTCGGGGAGGAGTTCCTGGCCGGCCAGGCGGCCGCCCTGGTGCTGGGCGACAACATATTCCACGGACCGGGACTGGGCAGTCGCCTGCAGGATCTCACCGCAGTGACCGGCGGACACATCTTCGCCTACCGTGTGGCCAATCCTTCCGACTACGGAGTCGTCGAGTTCGATGGCGACGGCAACGCGATCTCGTTGGCGGAGAAACCGGCCGCGCCGCGCAGCAACTACGCCGTTCCGGGTCTCTACTTCTACGGCGCCGATGTGGTCGAGGTTGCGAAGTCGATCACGCCAAGCGATCGGGGCGAGCTCGAGATCACGTCGGTGAACGAGCACTACCTGCGGGAGGGACGTCTGTCCGTGACCGTGCTGCCGCGCGGAACCGCGTGGTTGGACACCGGGTCGTTCGACTCGTTGGCCGACGCCGGCGCCTACGTGCGGGTGCTGGAGGAGCGACAGGGAACCAAGGTCGCGTGCCTGGAGGAGTACGCGTGGCGCAACGGCTGGATCGACGACACGCAACTGCAGACCCTGGCCGAGCCGATGCTGAAGAGCGGCTACGGGCGATATCTGCTGGGCCTGCTCAACGAGGCCCGCACTTGATCCGTATCGCCGCGGTTGCCACCGTCCTGGACCCGCCGCCACAGACCCAGGACGCGCTTCAGGCACTGGCTCGGCAGGTGGCTGAGGTCGTCGCCGTCGACGACGGCTCCGCCGTGCCGGTGCGCTTCTCAGGGGTGCACGTGATCCGGCAGGAACACAACCTCGGTATCGCCGCCGCTCTGAACGCTGGGATCAGAGCCGCGGCCGAACGCGGCGCGACGCACGTGCTGACCGTGGACCAGGACTCGCAGTTCCCCGACGACTACGTCGCGCAACTGCTGGCTGCCTGGACCCGGGCCCAGCAGCAGGGGCTCTCCCCGGCCGCGATGGGTGCGGCCGAGTTCTCGGGTCTGACACATCGCGGTGCCTGGCACGACGGCGTCATGGTGGTGGCCGAATCGATCCAGTCGGGCACCCTGTTCAGCGTCGAGGCACTCGCGGGTATCGGAGGGTTCGACGAGTCCCTGGTCATCGACGGCGTCGACACCGACGCCTGCCTGCGGTTGGCAGATGCGGGTTTCGACATCTGCGTGGCGCCGGTGGAGTTCGATCATGCGTTGGGGGAGGGGCATTTCGTCACGGTGTTCGGCCACCAGGTGTGGGCCAGCGGGCACGCGCCGTTCCGCCGCTACTACATCACCCGGAACGGATTGCTGCTGTTGCGACGACACGGACGACGGCATCCACGCTGGGCGTTGGTGTCGGCCCGGCGCCTGGTGATGGCCAGTCTGCTGGCCGCCAAGGCCCCCGAGCAGCGGGCCGCGATGCGAGCCGGAGTCAAGGCCGCATGGCGACGCCGGACCGGCCGAATACCGCAGTCCGCCTTGCGGGAGGTCAGGGCCGCCTCGGGACAGTAGGTAGGGTGGCAGCCATGTGGCGACCTCCAGGGGGGCCGGTCCCGGTGCCCGATGCAGGCGTGGACTGGTTCACGCACCGGCGCTTCTTCAGCGACCTTTTCGCTGTCGCCGTCCCGGAGACCGTGCACGATCTCACCGGAGGACAAGCCTTCGATCTCCTGCGAAGTCTGGCCGACGTGCGTGCGGCCGACCCGGATCAGCCTGCCGACCTCGTCGTGGCGCAGGCGCGTGTCCCGGACCCCTCGTTGATGGACGAGGGAGGGTTGATGATCGTCGCCCAGAGTCCCCCGGGCGCCGATAGCCCGCATGTCGAGTTGTCGAACGGATTGACGGTCTTCGCCGGCGGGGACCAGTCCTGGCTGCTGTCGGATGCCGTGGTGCGCTGGTCCGCGGGGTATGCGTTGACTGCGGCCGACGACGAGCGCGACTACCTGCGTGGTCGTGTGCACGATCTCGAAGACGCGATCAAGGGTCAGGAGCAACGCATCGAGCTGCTGGAGGAGCAACTGCTCGCCGCCCGTGACGAGGTGGCACGACTACTGCCCCTGGAGGTGTCTCCCAAAGCCCAGGTGAACGCTTTGCGGCGCAGCATCCCGGTGTCGATCCGCAAGCGCATGCCGCGCAAGCGGCAGCCCAGCGCCACTGCGGACCAAAGCCAGGCACGCAGTCGGATCGCCGATGATCTCAGGATCCTGAAAGGCCGCCGACTGCGAGGGCTGTTGGCCGACTACGACGAGGCTTGGGCGGGTCGGCCCGTACAGGACTACATCGAAACCGGGATCCGTCGGGGTGCCGCGATCAACGCGAAGCATCTGGATGTCATCACCCCTGCGCCGGCTCAGCTCCCGCCCGAACTGCAGTGGGGGGACGCGACCCTGCACGGCCCGGACGGCGTGGTGAAGACCGCCGGCGTGGCCGAGCTCGTGTCGGTGGTGAGCCCGCGGTTGCTCTCGATCGACGTGTGGGACACCCTCGTCGTGCGGGATCGCCCCGCTGATGCGGCGAAGCTGGCCACGGCGCGCAGGATGGTGTTGCAGCCCGGGGCGAAGCTAGAGGATGTCTTCGAGGCGATGGCGGTCCGGGTGGGTGTCGAGGCGCAACTGGCCGCCGATGACCCGATGCAGGAGTACGAACTCACCGACGTCCTGCGTGTCACGGCCGCTGAACTGGGCGTTGCCGACGAAGTGGTCGCGCAACTCGTGGCTGCCGAGATCGCCGATGAGGTGGCCCTCAGCCGAGCTCGCGACGACATCGCCGCACTCGACCACCCGCACCGGGTCATCGCCAGCGATTTCTACATGCGCGAGGACGACTTGGCGGATGTGGTCCGCGGGGTGGCACCGTCGTTCGCAGAGGTCCCGGTCTACGTCTCCGTGCAACGCCGGGCGTCGAAGCGGCTCGGGGGCGCACTGCTCGACCTCATCCGTAGGGACTTCGGGGTAACCCCTCAGGACCACCTGCACATCGGGGACAACGTGCACTCCGATGTCGACGTCCAGGTGGCTGCTGGGGGCCATGCGATCCACGTGCAGCGCGTGGACCGCTTCCCGGGACCCGGCGAGTTCGGCCGGGACGATCTGCCGTCCTGCACCGCGCAGTTGCGCTCCCTGCTGGATGGTCATGACGCCGAGAATCCCTCGGACGACCCCCATCGCACGGCGGGGCGACACGCAGCTCCGGTCGCCGTCGCACTGGTGGCGCGAGGGCTGGAGGAGGCGTACCGCAGCGGTGCCGACCGAATCCACTACGTCAGCCGGGAGGGCCTGTTCCTGGCCCAGGTCCACGAGATCGTCGAGCCGATCCTGCGACCCCCGGGCGTGCCTGCCGTCGTGCCGATCCACCTTGCGTTGAGCCGGCGGGCAACGTTCGGGGCGTCCCTGCAGGCGCCCTACCGCTTCTCGCTGCAACGGATGTGGTCGATGTACGCCCGCCAGTCGGTCACTGCGATGTTGGTGAGCATCGGCGTCGACCCCCTGGACTTCGACGAGCAGATCGCTGCGGCGGGTCTGGTCGCGGACGAGGTGTTGACCGATGCCCGCCGGGATCCACGGGTGGAGGCCTTCCTGGCTGATCCGCAGGTCGAGGAGAAGCTCTCCGCACATGTGGCGACCGCCCGAGATGCGCTTCGGCGCTACGTCGAGTCGCGCACGACAATTGGCACTCCGTTCATCGTGTGCGACATCGGTTGGCGTGGCACGATCCAGGACAACCTCGTGCGCGCGCTCGGCATCCGCTCCTCGGTGGGGGTATACCTCGGGCTGTTCCCGTTCCTGAACGCCCAACCGCCGAACAGCCGCAAGATCGGCGTGGCGTTCGACGGCAGTATCGGGGAGGAGTTCGAGTACGCCGACCCACCGGCGGTGCTGGAGCGGCCGTGGACCCCGGACGTACCCTCAACGATCGGCTTCGAGACCGTCGACGGCACCGTGATGCCGGTGAGCGAGAAGGAGTCCGGCCACGTCAGCCCCGGAATCGCCGCTTTCCAGTCGGGGACCCTGGAGGTCGCCGACATCGTCGCGACCTGGATGAGCGGTTTCGGTCTGACCACGCAGGTGCTGCGACCCGAGATCGCTGCGTGGACCAAGGACTTGTGGTGTTCCCCCACGCACGGACTGGCCGACATCTGGTTCGACTCCGACCACGACGACTCCTTCGGCGCGCTGAACTCGACCACCTTCGGCAAGGTGGTCCCCGGGCCCGACTGGCTGGACGGCGACCTGGCGACGTTGGTCGGCGAGGGCATGAGGGCCAGTGGCTGGCCCGAGGGGTATCGCGCGTGGGCTCCGGTCGATTCGCTGGTGGCGTTGGCGAGGATGCGATGACTTTCAACCCGTGGCTCTACGACTTCTACTCCCGCTACAGCCCCGACCTGAGCACCGCCGAGAACCTGCGGATCGTCTTCCTCATCGGATCCGCGGACATCAGCGGCGGAACCTACGTCATCTTCGAGCACGCGGTCCGCGCGCAGCAGGCAGGCTGCGAGGTCGTCATCGTGCCCATGTTCCCGCTGGACCATGCTGCTCCGGACTGGCATCCGGCGCTGCGTCAATTGGAGTTCGCAACGTTCGACCAGATCGCCGACCGGGACTTCGACATCGCGATCGCCACGTGGTGGCCGACCGTCTACGAACTTCCCCGGGTGCGTTTCCAGCACGCGGTGTACTTCGTGCAGAGCGCGGAGTCGCGCTTCTACGCCGTCGGGCCGGACCGGGAGTCGGCAGGTCTGGCCGAATTGACCTACACGATGGGGCTGCCGGCGATCACCATCGCCACGTGGCTGCAGATGTATCTGGGCTTCCAGCACGGGATGATCTCGTTCCTGTGCCGCAACGGGATCGACAAGTCCCGGTACGGCACGGCCGGTCCTGTGCTGCAACCCCGGCCGGAAGCGGGCCTGCGCGTGCTGGTCGAGGGAAGTATGGCCGCGATGAAGGGAATCGAGACGGCTGTCCAGGCAGCACTCGACGGCGGCGCCTCCGAGGTCTGGCTGCTCACACCCTCACAGGTCGACCGCATGAACGGGGTCACCAAGGTGATCTCCCGCATCCCGGCCGATCGGACCGCTGAGGTCTACCGGTCCTGTGACGTGCTGCTCAAACTCAGCCAGGTGGAGGGGATGTACGGTCCGCCACTGGAGATGTTCCACTGCGGCGGCACGGTCGTCACCAACGACGTGACCGGCCACGACGAGTACGTCCGGGACGGCGTCAACGGACTGGTGGTGCCCACCGACGACCCGGCGGCGGCGGCTGCGGCCATCGCCCGCCTCGTCGAGGATCGGGATCTGCTGGAGCGTCTACGGGCGGGGGCCGTCGTCACCGCACAGGGGTGGCAGGACTGGGACGCCGCAGGACTGGAGTTCCTCCGACTGTTGACGGCCATCGCCAAGCAGCGTCGAATCGATCGGCCTCAGCTGTTCGCCCGCATCCTTGGCTCTCGGACGTTGTACGAGCAGCGCTGACCCGGGGTCACTGCGAGCGCCGCACCGAGTTGCGCGCCTTTCGCACGGCCCGGTAGGCGGGGTGGTTCCGGATCCTCGCCAGGGTCTCTTCCGCCTCCCGGTGTTCGGCCTCCATCGCCCGGAGTCGATCCCATGCCGCGTGAACCTCGCGATTGCGCTCGGCCATCTCCGCCTCGAGGTCTGCTGCCGCGTCGCGCCACCATCGAAGGTCGGCTTCTGTCCGCCGCAGGGCGACCGCATCGCTACGCAGTTGCTTGATCTCCGTGGCGATCACGCCCAGCGCAGCGACGAACGCCGGTTCATCCTGCGCTGTGACGAGGTTCGCGACCACATCTGCCCGGAATGCGTCATCCTGATCGGCCATGACGTCGTGGGTCAGGAAGATCGCGAGGTTGCGCTCGATGAGGTCCTGGCGTCCGGCATCCCGCAGGTAGGGGTGGAAGGTCCTGTTGCACAGCGACGCGTAGCAGCGCAGGGTCCAGGAAGGGTCGGAGCCTGTGATGTTGTGGCCGTGCATCCGCCACTCGTAGAGCACCTCGGGCACGACCACCATGGGGATGCCGGCGGCCAGGCAACGAGCCCACAGGTCCCAGTCCACGATGGGGTCGCAGTCCTCCCCGAAGCCTCCCACCGAATCCAGGACGCTGCGTCGGATGAGGGCGCCACCGGCCAGCGGATTCTGGAACACCCACTGCGCGGGATCGGCCAGGTCGCGTTGGGTGTTGTAGAAGTTCTCCGTCTGCATCTGGGACGACTGGTTGCCCAACGCATCGATGGTCCGGACGTAACTACCGATCACGCCGACGTCGGGGTGATCCGTGAACGCGTCGTGGTAACGCTGCAACGCGTGCGGGGGATAGCGATCGTCGGCGTTCAGCACACCCACGACATCGCCTGTGCTCATGGCCAGAGCCACGTTGAGGGTCGCCCCGAGACCGCGGTTGCGTTCGGCTCGCACCGCAGTCACCCGTGGATCGTCGAACCCCTCGATGATCGACCAACTGTCGTCCGTCGAGGCGTCGTCGATGACGATCAGTTCGAGGTCCGGCCACGTCTGGCCGAGCACCGATTCGATGGCCTCGGCCACGTATTGCCCGTAATTGTGGCAGGGCAGGAGGATGCTGAACAGGGCCACGATCGCACCCTATCCGTCGCCGAGTTCCCAGCGCCCGTGCTGCAGGTAGGTGCCTCCGGACTCGATGCCCTGGGCTCGGACGATCACCTCCGCGGCCTCCGGCACCGCGTCGAGTGTGCGACCCTCGGCGGTGATCGTCACGTTGACGTCGTACGAGCCGCTGAGCAGCAGGAACGCGTCGGTGACGAAGTCGAGGTGGCCTCGGCCGGCGGGGATCGACAGGGGCCCCATCGTCTGGGTAGTCAGGGTGAGCACGGGGATCTGTTGGGTGTCGTTGAAGGTCATCTCGACGATCGCGTCGGACACCGGCTCGCGGGCCTCGTAGTGGACGCGCAACCTCGCGGCATTGCCACTGATGATCACGCCGGCACTCTGGTCACCGTCGGTGAACGGCTCGAGGCCGCGGAACCGGATCTCCCCCGAACCGCGTCGGGCGGCCTCGAGCGGAGTGTCGTCGCTGACGGGCTGCGTGTTCACCGCGCGCGCGATCTCCCGGGCGTTGACGTCGTCGAGATAGGCCCGGGTCACATCTGCCGAGGGCCCGATGTCGCGCATGTGGCCGTGTTCGAGCCAGATCGCCTCGTCGCACAGGTCGGTGATGTTGCTGAGTCCGTGAGAGACGATGATCATGCTGGTGCCGTGTTTGCGTAGTCCGTGCAGGTAGTCGAAACACTTGCGCTGGAACTCTTCGTCGCCCACCGCGATCACTTCGTCCACGATCAGGATCTCCGGGCGCACCATCACCGCCACGGCGAACCCGAGCCGGACGTACATCCCACTGGAGTAGTGCTTCACCGGGCTGTCGATGAAGTCGCCGATGTCCGCGAACTCGATGATCTGGTCCATCAGTCCGTTGATCTGTTTCGTAGTGAATCCGAGGATCGTGGCGTTGAGACGGATGTTCTCCCGACCGGTCAGTTCGGGATGGAAGCCGGCGCCCACCTCGAGCAGGGCCGATACCGAGCCGTTGACGGTGACGTGACCCTCGGTCGGACGGTAGATCCCGGTCATCACCTTAAGAGCTGTGGACTTGCCGGACCCGTTGTGACCGATCAGTCCGAGTGACGAGCCGCGGGGTACCGAGAACGTGGCGTCCTTCAATGCCCAGAAGTACTGCGCCTCGGTGCTGGACCGGCCACGGATGAGGCGTTCCTTGAGCAGCGTGCGCCGTTCCCGATGGACACGGAAGCGTTTGGACAGGCCGACGGCCTCCACGGCGTTCTCCATCAACGGGCCTCCGCGATGCGCGGCCGGGCCATTCCCGACTGTGAGCCTCGTCGCTGCATCTGTACCCTCCGGAAACGTTGCTCCGACTGTATCGCGCAGCAGGTGGGTGCTCTGCCACCGTCAGGGCAGGACGCGGCGCAGCTTCTGACCCCAGCGGTAGGACCGGGAATCGAGAACGGTTGCGAGTTGCGACCTGGTCTCGGCAAGCTGGGCTCGCGACGATGACAGCTCGGATTCCAGGACCGAGTAGTCGGCCAATAAGGACTGCACGTGCGCGGCGTAGGCGCTCAGGGTCGCCGCGATCTCCTCGGAATGATCCCGCTGCGAAACAGCGGCGAGGCGTAGTCCGGGGGCAATCCCGGCCAACGATGCCGGAGGCAACCCCGTGGCGGTTCCCAGCAGTTCTGTCAATTCGCTGAGTTCCATGTCGGCGATCCTCGGCTCCAGCAGGAAGTGGGCCAGGTTGCGTGCGACCAGGTCGTCGCGACCGATCCGCTGCAACCAGCCCGTGAGGGTGTCGCGGGTCATGATCGCCCAGTCCTGGAACCGGACGGCTGGTGGATCATGGCTCATGTTGGCCCCGTGCACCCGGCTCTCGACCAGCACCTCCGGGATCACCCCGAAGCGAGCGCCTGCGGCCAGCATGCGTACCCACTTCTCCCAGTCCACCGAACTGCGCATCTGCGGGTGCTCCCCGCCGAGTTCTTCGTGCAGGCTGTGGCGCACTGCGGTGGCGTTGTGGCACACCGGGTTCTGGTAGATCCAGACCTCGGGATCGTTGAGATCCCTGTGCCTGTTGAACCAGGCCTCGTAGGTCCCACTGACGGGAGAGCCATCGGCTCCGATCTCCCGGACCCATGTGGCGGTGACGTCGACATCGGGGTGGGCCCGCAGGAACTCGCGTTGGCGCTGCAGGAATGTCGGCAGGTAGCGGTCGTCGCTGTCGAGGTTGCATATCCACGTGCCGGTGGCCGCGGCGAGCCCCGTGTTGAACGCCCCCGAGATGCCTTGGTTGTGATCGTGCCGGATCGCCGTGATCTGTGGGTGGTCGATCGCTGAGAGGACCGCCCAGGTGTCGTCGGTGGACCCGTCATCGACGACGATCAGTTCCCAGTCGGGATCTGTCTGGGCCAGTACCGAACCCACAGCCTCCTCGAGGTATCTCGCGAAGTTGTAGGTGGGCATGATCACCGAGAACTCGGGCATCAGATGGACTCGCTCACGTCCTGGCCCCAGCGCAGGTAGACCACCCTGGCACCCACGAGAGCCGCCGCGGTCCAGGCAAGGGCGTAGAGAACCGCACCGAGGCTCGGCAGTTGCAGCGAGTAGACCAGATCACGACTGATGTTCACAAAACTGGTCATCGGATTGAGGTAGAACAGTTCCCGCAGTGGGATGCCGTGCCAGTCCTCCGGGATGAGGTCCAGGGGGTACATGATCGGCGTCAGGAAGAACCACAACTGCGTGAAGATGGCGAAGATCTGGCCGGTGTCGCGGAGGTACACGATGGACACCGCCAGCATGTAGCCCACGGCCATCGCGAACACCGCGACCGTCGCGACCACGAACGGATACAACAACCACGTCCAGCCGATGTTCAGGAACAGCAGCATCACGAGCAACATGACGCCCGCTTCCAGGAGCCGCTCGATGCCGATGGACAACCCCGACGAGATGACCGGTACGTAGGAGGGGATGTAGACCTTCTGCATCATGGCGCCCATGTTGAGGATGGAGGCCATGCCGGTATGCGAGATCTGGGAGAAGATGTTCCACGTCACCAGACCACAGAAGAACCACGCGGCGAAGACCGTCTTGCCGTTGCCCATCGCCGGCGCCTGTGCGCGGAAGATGACGCTGAAAACCACGCTGTAGATGACGACGGTCGCCAGGGGCACGATCAGGGTCCACAGCAGCCCCAGACTCGTGGCCGTGAAACGCGCTTTCAGGTCCCGTTGCGCGAACGACCAGATCAGGCGGAATCTCGCACGAGCGGAGCCGCTGGTCACGGCCTGAACGCGCATTGCCATCTTGCTGAGCTCCCTTGATCGGCTCAACCCTACCCTGCGCGATGCGCAGGTCAGGTCAACGGCGAAGCAGGCGCGTGACGGGAGATCCGGTGGGGGTCAGCGGGGTCCATGCACCGGGCTCACCTGCCGGCTCGCGAGCGTACGCGGGGGTCCGCGGTGGTGCTGCCGGCGCCACACCTGTCAGAACGTCCTCGACGAAGGCGACGAACGCGTCCGCCTCTGCGGTGGCGGGGCGATCGCGCATGTAGTGCGCGCCGTACTCCCCTAGCGCGGGTTGTGCCATCACGCGTTCGACCGCGTCGGCCAGCGCCTGTGGTTCTGGATGTGCGAGCTCACACCCCTGCTCCGGGTAGTCGTACACGGTGTTGGGCAGATGCAGATCCACGAAGGGCATCCCGGCAGCCATCATCTCGAAGGGGATCCGGCTGGGGTTAGACGCGCTCAGACACAGACCCGCCGCCGATTCCGCGTACAGGCGGCTCAACTGCGCCACAGGAAGGATCCCGAGGTGTTTGTGGCCGGCCCCGAGTCGGGGGTCCTTGGTGCCTCCGATCGTGACCACTTCGACGCCACGACCCAGTAGTTCGCGCAGCGTCGCGAGCATCAGCACCGGGCACCGTCGCGGCTTGTCCGGCTGGTACACGGCCACCACCCGACGGCCCCGGGACTGCCTGCCCGGGGCGTACACGTCGAGATCAGCGGTGAACGGCACGCTCCACGCGTGCTGGGCGTGGTCGGTGAGGAGTCTGTGCTGGAGCCACCGGCCGATGACCACGGACACGAATCCGGCCGAATAGGTTGCCGCGGCCGCGACCGCGAGATCCCCGGCGGGATGGAAGAGCGGCTCGTAGTCCTGCACGAAGTACAGTCGCTTCGCGTCGGTCTGTACACCGAGGGCGTGGGTCGCGGTGAACCATGCTGTCGCCATCAGCGCATCGGAGTCGGACAGCCGATCGGGCCAACCCGAGTGCACCTCGCAGGACTGGACCGGGTACCACGCTCTCGTCTTCGACACGGGATCACGCTGCCGTCGCTGGCGCTGCACGTGCAGGCGCACCCGAGACCCGGCCGCGGCCAGCGCCTCGGCGTTCGCCACGATCGTGCGGTGACCGCCCGAGCCCCGCAGCGGGCTGGGCAGCAGTACGTCGATCGTGGGCAAAGGCCCTACGCCTTCGCGATGAGCAGCATCTGTCCGGCCAGGGGTTTGATCGGTGAGCGCAGGTAGGCGGAGATCAACTTCGAACTGACGGGCAGGCGGGACTTCACGGTCAGCGGGAGGAAGCGGCCCTGCACCTGCTCGAGCTGCCACCCACGGGACTCCAAGAAGGTGCTCATGCCGATGTCGGACCACACCGACACGTGCGTGAAGTCATCGAAGTAGTTCTTTGCGCACAACCGGTAGTTGGGCTGGACCAGGATGAGGCGTCCGCCGGGTACCAGGATGCGGCGGGCGTGATCGAGCAACTCGTCGATCTGTTCGTGGGTCAGGTGCTCGAGCAGGTTGGAGGCGAAGACCACGTTGACCGTGTTGGTCTCGATCCCGGAGAGGTCGGTGGCCGACGAGACCATCGCCTCCACGCCGGGCCCCACCCGCTCGCTGATGCCAGGCCACAGGTCGACCGCGATCCTGCGCTTGGCGTCGACGTTGTTGATGAAGTCGCACCAGCCGGCACCGAGTTCGACGACCGTGTCACCCGGATCGATGTACTGGCTGAAGAACTCCCGTGTGAGGGTCTGCCAGAGAACGTCGCGCTTCTTGTCATACGTCAGCCGCGTGGCGAAATACGCCTCCGCGTCCTCATGACTGGTCATAGGCCCTCCGATCCTTCAGCCAGCGCCATCCGAAGAGAATGCCCAGCATCATCCGCAGGCCGACCTTGGCGGCACGGGAGTTGGAGGTGTTTCCCCCCTTGGAGACCCCGACTCGCGGGTAGAACGTGATGGGCACCTCGACCAGGCGGAACTGGTACTCCATCACGGTGTCGAGGAAATGTGCGTTGAACTCCAGGTTCACCCGTGGGTCGAAGATGTCCAGATGGTCACGCAGGAACTCACTGCGGCACACCTTGAACGTGGTGCCGACATCCGAGATCGTCCCACGCCCCAGATGCTTGAACTCCAGCAGTTTCCCCACCGCGAAGTTCCCGTAGAACATGAAGGTGGTCAGTTGGGTCTCCGGAGCCCGCAGTTGCTCCACGATGCGGGTGCCGTTGACGATGTGCGCGTGCGCCGAGTACGCGGCCAGTTTGTCCAGGTCGGCCGCCCGGAACGTCATGTCACCCTCGCACAACGCGACGAGTTCGGTGTCGGTGTAGGCGCTGGCCTCCGTGAGGGCACGGTGCACGCACTGGCCGTAGCCGGGCTTCATCTCGGTGTGGACGATGGCCCCGTGCGCGCGTGCCACCTCGGCGGTGGCATCCGAACTGTTGTTGTCGATGACGAGCACACGCTTGGCCAGCGGGTGGTCCAGGAAGTCGTCGACCGCCTCCCCGATGCTGGCCTCGTCGTTGTAGGCCGTGAGCACGACCGTCATCTCGAGGCCGGACACCGGCTCATCGAAGATTTCCCGGCGTCCGCGGCGGCGCGGAGCCAGAATGATCGCATCGAGTGCGATCAGCCCCAGTCCGAGCAGCAGTGGCGCCCCCGAGGCCCAGACCAGGATCCGGCTGAAGCCCTGGTCGATTCCGATCAGGCCCAGGACGGCGGCCGAGAAGACGCCGACGAGGTAGGTGGCCACCGCAGCGCCGGCGATGACCAGCCCCCACATCGCAGCGGGGATCTGCACAGAACGGCGAGGACTCATCGGTACACCTCGATGGTCTTCCCGTCGTAGATCAGGGATCGACCGCACACCTGCGGTTCACCCGAGCCCCCCACCACGACAATCACCTCCGGTGCGTCTTGCGTCGCGCCCGCTGTCGAGGCACATGCCAATTGGGCCCCAAGGTTAGCACCGCTGCAGTTCACACAATCCACGTCCTCGTCGCGGGCGATCGTCGCCAGTTGCGCGAAGGCGACCCGGTCCCGGTCGGTGCCCACGAGAGGTTGATCGCCCCGCACGATCCCCATCGTGGTGGCCCCCGCCATGTATTCGCGGGCTCGTTCGAGCTCCGGCTGCAGAGAGGAGTGGGACAGCGCGACCTCCCGGCTCTCCCGGGTGATCACCCAGTTGGCCCGGTCGGCGAGGTCGACTCGTAGCCACAGCATCGAGGCGGCCGCCACCAGCACCAGGACCACCACCGAAAGGCGGCCACGCCACTTCGCCGTGGCGAAGATCAGCGGTATCAGGCACGCAGTGGTCCAGAAGCCCTTGAAGGCGGCGTAGATGCTGTCGCCGGCCAGCAGGTAGGCGGAGAAGGCCAGCCAGACACCCACCGCCGCCAGTGCCGCCAGGAAGGGGAAGGAGCGCAGGCTCGGCCGCCACCGGACGGCGACCAGGGTCACCACGATCAGCAGCACCAGGACCACCACCGTGAGCGTGCCGGGGGTGGCGGCGTCGGCGGACTGTTCCCAGATCGCGCGCCCCGGGAATCCCATGGCCGCCGTCGACGGCTGATCGGATGCTCGCCACTGGTAGGGCTGGAACCCCGCTCCCAGCATCACCAGTTGTAGGGGGCTGAACCCCGCCAGCAGGACGTTGCGGGCGATGCCGTCGAGCCCGGGCTGGTACACCTCGGTCTCCCGGTAGTTGAGGACCGTGAGCAGGGCCAGATTGAGAAGGACCAGTGTGTACACGGCGATCGCCGGTCCCACTCGCAGCGTCGCCCTGATCCGCTCGCGACCCATCAGGGCGGCGATCACCACCCCGATCACCAGGACCGCCAGGAAGTAGGGGTACACCGCACCCATGGCGGCGAGGACCGCGGCAGCGGCCAGACCCAGGAAACCCCCGGCCCAGTGCTGGGTCCGCCCGGCGTCGAGGACCAGCGTGAGGGCGAGGATGAGCGCGGGAACGAAGGCGACGAAGTAGTACTGGGAGTAGTAGTCCTCCACCAGGAGCCCCGTGAACGCCGGTGCGAGCAGTGTGAAGGCCACGATCGATGTGGCCACCTTGCCGCCGCCGGCGCGTGCCCGCAGCCCCAGCAGAGCGGTCGCGTAGATGAGGTACAAAAGGATCGCGAGCAGTCCGAAGGCGGCAGTCGTGGTGAGACCCGTCAAGGACAGGACCGACGCCGAGACGCTGTCGATCGAGCGCCACATGAAGCCCGCCCCGGCGGTCAGGGTGCCGGATGCCTGCGCCTCAGCCAGGTCGCGCATGGCGATCAGTGAGTGATCGCGCACGATGCTGGCCAGCGAGGAGTACTCGAAGAGGTCGGTCTTGTACTCCCCGGCGTATGACGGACCCCAGAAGAGCACCGGGAAGAACAGGATGACGCCCGGTACCGAGGCCACCAGCAGCAGCGTGCCGCCCGCTGTGGCGCTGTCCCCCAGTGACGGCCTGGCCCTGATCCAGCGCATCACGACCACCACCGCTGCCAAGGGGATGAGGACCGCCACCGCCCACTTCACAGGTATCCAGTAGGCAGCGGTGTTCACGAGAACGAAGAACAGGGCGGCTCCGGCCGCGGCCCGCAGTGCCTCGCGTGGCGGTCCGGACTCCGGGGACGGGTCGAGCGACCGACCGATCAGCCATGCGAAGACCAGCAGTCCGGCGGCCGCCAGCAGGGTCGCCCAACCGACCAAGGCCACCTGCAACGCCGGCCCGGCGGTCTTCGACAGAGGCGCCTCGTCCAGCCCGGACAGGTCGACCGTCCTGCCGGCGACGCTGGCCGTCAGCTCGGCGTTCGCGGGGTCGTCGAGGCCGGCCGGGATGCTGCGCCACAGCATCGATGTGGTGCGTGTGTGGTACTGATCGGCGCTGGGCAGCAGCACGGTGGAGCCGGGCCCCAGGGCCACGGTATCGCCGCCGTCCCGCTGCGCCGTGGCCGTCCCGCTGTCCCACAAGCCGGTGATTTCCACGTCGCCGAGCGCGCCCTCGAGAACGAGTGTGTCGCCGGGCGCCACGGTCACGGATGCGTCCTCGGCGGGGGACTGCCCGGAGGTGATCAGTGCGCCGTCGAAACGCTGCGGCCAGTCGAGGGTCACTGCGAGGTGGGTGGGATCCCCGGAGTCCGCCACCACCTCGATCACGGTGTCCTGCGCCTCGCCGCGGCTCTGCCACAGTTCAGGATTGGCCACCCCGTCGCGGGCGGTGAGGGTCACGGGGACGAAGGCGGCCGTGACGACGATCAGCGCAAGGGCGACGAGGGCGGTCACAGCCCCCCATCGCAACGCTCTGCTCATCTGTCCCACCCTAACGGGCTGCGCGAACCGCCCTTATGTGCGGTTTGTAGTCTGACCGAGGCGGGAAGGGTCCACGACACGACGGATGGGGCGACGTGGTTTTCAGTTCGACGACATTCCTGTTCGTCTTCCTGCCCATCGTGCTGGTGGTGGTGTACCCGCTGCGACGTGCGTGGCAGAACGTCGCCCTGCTCGTGTTGTCGGTCGCGTTCTACCTGTGGGGGGCCGGCAGCGACATCGTCTACATCACGTTCGTGTCGCTGGCGAGCTGGTTCCTTGCCCTGTTCCTCGCGCAACGTCGTGGATGGTCCGGCCGGGTGCTCTACCTGGTGTCCATCGTGCTGGTCATCTCCCCCTTGCTGATGGTGAAGTACGTCCCGGTGATCGCCCAGGTGGCGTCGGTGGACACCGTCTTCGCGCAGGTCAGCCTCCCCCTGGGCATCTCGTTCTTCACGTTCCACGGGCTGTCCTACGTCATGGATGTGCGGCGCGGGGATCAACCCCGTGAGACCAGGCTGGATCACTATCTGCTGTACCTGTTCCTCTTCCCGCATCAGATCGCCGGCCCGATCGTGCGGTACGGCGAGATCCGCTCCGAGATCAAGTCCCGCCTGCGGCCCAGGACGCAGGACGTGGTCTACGGCTTGTCCCGCTTCGGCTGGGGGCTGTTCAAGAAGGTGGTCATCGCCGACCAGTGCGGCGCGGTGGCATCGGTGGTGTTCGACACCGGCGGTCCCACCACGGCGACGGAGGCATGGATCGGAGCGTTGGCCTTCACCGCGCAGATCTACTTCGATTTCTCCGGCTACTCGGACATGGCGATCGGTCTGGCCAGGGTGTTCAACTTCCACTTCCCCGAGAACTTCGCCGGTCCGTACCGCAGCGTGTCGGCCACCGAGTTCTGGCGCCGCTGGCACATGACGCTGTCCCGGTGGTTCCGGGACTACGTGTACATCCCCCTCGGGGGCAACCGGCACGGGCCGATCCGGGAGTACGCAGCTCTGCTGATCACGTTCGGCCTGACATCGCTGTGGCACGGAGCGACGTGGCCCTACCTGCTGTGGGGTGGACTCTGGTCCACGGCACTGGTCGTGGAACGCGTCACCGGCCTGCGATCAGTGACCGGGTACATCGCACTGCGCCGGGCCCTCATGGCGATCTTCATCATCGTCACCTGGGTGCCCTTCCGATCGACCACGATGACCCAGACGGTCGACATGTGGACGGCGATGGTGACCGGCGACTGGTCGATGCCCAGCCCTGCCCTGCTGGTCGCTCTGACACCGCTGAATGTGGCAGCGCTCGGCGTGGGGGTGCTCATCTTCTTCCTGCCCGATGCGGGCCCGCGCCGGATCTTCGACCGGCTGGTGCAGCGCGGGGACACCCAGCAGATCAACGTTCGCGTGGCCGTGGTGGTCGGGGCACTGGCCCTGCTCGGCGGTGTCATCATGGCCCTGTGGGGGTCGTTCAGCCCATTCCTCTACTTCCAGTTCTGAGGTGACCGTGGAACAGGAGAATCGTCTGGCCGTGGGTGGCACCGTGGCTGTGCTCGCCTTCGCGGGATTCCTCATCCTGATGTGGTTCGTCGGCCCGGCAGCGGGCAGCAACGCCGCGCGCCAGAACCGGCCGCAGGCCGAGTTCCCACCGGTGAGCCTGTCGGCGGCAGCGGATGTGACCACGTTCGAGCAGGCCACCGCGGCGTTCAGCGATCGGTTGCGCGCCAAACCCGGCGTTGTGGAGAGGGTGAACTCCACGGTGCTGCGCGTCACTGGCCGGTCGCCGTCAGCGGACGTCGTGGCCCGGGGCGACGAACTGTATTTCGCCGGTGAGTTCACGGAACCGTGTCTGGACCCCCAGTACGCGACCTGGGCTCGGGATTCCGCCCGCGGTCTGGCTGCCGCCGCGCGGCGCGGCGGCAAGCAGGTGCTGTTCGTGGTGGTCCCGAGCAAGTCGGTCGCTGTTCCGCCGACCGGGGTCGGTGTCACGGCGCTCACCGCGTGTCAGCAGTGGTCCCAGGAGGTCCTGGCCGACATCGCGTCCGAACCCGGCTCGCCGGTGCGGATCATCGATCCCGCCGATGTCCAAGCGGTGGCCGAGGGCACGGGGTACTGGACCGGGGATACCCATTGGACCCCTCGCGGTGGCCAGGCGCTGTCCTACCTGCTGGCCGAGCAGGTAGGCGGTTCGGCAGCGGGCCGCTTCGAGGTGGGCGCGCCGTACGACCACCAGGGTGATCTGTACCGCCTGCTGGGGATCCCGCGATCAGAGCCCACTGAAGCGGTCGGTCCGCCCGCGGCCGCGATGCCCACGTTCGAAGAGGTGCCCAACGGCACGCCATGGCCGATGCGGTCGTTCACCTCGCCCGAACCCCTGCCCGGGGCACCCGAGTTGCTGCTGGTCTACGACTCGTTCGTGTACGCCACAGGCCTCGAGGCGCAGATCGCATCGCTGTTCCCCGCCGGATGGATGGTGCAGTGGGACGCGATGCCGGATGTGACGCAGGCAGGTCCGGCGGGGCTGGTGGTTCTGGAGTCGACGGATCGGCTCGCCGTCGCTCGCTTGGCCAGCCTGAACCGCGGCGGGCCGAACCAACCCTTCCTCGACTACCTGTCCGGCAAGCAGTAGGGGCGCCTGTGACTGACAGGCGGCTGCTCGTTGCTGTCCCCGCCCTGAATGAGGCGGGGTCGTTGGCCGGCGTCCTCACGGAGATCCGGGCGGCCCAGCCCGATGCCGCCGTGGTGGTGGTCGACGACGGCTCCAGCGACGAGACCGCCGAGATCGCCCGTCAGGCCGGGGTGGTGACGCTGCAGATGCCGTACAACGTCGGCGTGGGGGGTGCCATGCGGGTCGCCTTCAGGTACGCGCTCGACAACGGGTACCGCGCCGTGGTGCAGGTCGACGGTGACGGTCAGCACGATGCGGGGGACATCGCGACATTGGTGGCCGCACTGGCCGACTCGTCGGTGGTCGTCGGCTCCCGGTTCGCGGGCTCCAAGGACGCCAAGTGGGTGGGGACACATCGACGATGGGCCATGTGGTTCTTGGCGGTCGTGGTCAGTCGCGTCACAAGCACCCATCTGGATGACGTCACGTCGGGCTTCCGGGCAGCCGACCACAAGGCGATCGCCCTGTTCGCGGAGCACTACCCCACCGAGTACCTCGGCGACACGGTCGAGTCCTTGGTCCTGACCTCCCGGGCGGGGCTGAGCATCTCGCAGCGCTCGGTCAGCATGCGACCGCGACGAGCCGGTAGGCCCAGTCAAGGGACCCTGCGGTCCGCACTGTTCCTGGGCCGGGCATTGATGGCGGTGAGCGTGGCACTCATGCGACGGCCGGTCACTGTCGGATGATGGCCGCATGAGCAGCCAATGGCTTGGCCTCCTCGGAGCCATCGCGCTCGCGATCTTCATCGTGGAGTTGTTGCGCCGCGGCATCCTGCGCGAGAAGTTCGCCGTGCTGTGGCTGGTCGTCGCCGTCGCAGCCCTCGTGGTGGCCGCCTACCCGCCCCTGCTGACCGGCATCGCCAGTGCGCTTGGCTTCGCGGTACCTGCCAACTTCTTGTTCCTCGTCTCAGCAGGTCTGTTGCTGGCGGTCAGCGTTCAGCTGAGTTTCGAGGTCAGCCGGTTGGAGCGCAGCCTGTCGAAACTGACCGAGGACCATGTGCTGCTGGCCGAGCGGGTCGAACGACTGCAGGCCGGCGCGGACGAGGGATCCGACGGGGCTCAGTGAGCCCCACGACCGGTGGCTACGGCCTTCACCGTCTTGGCCAGGATCACCAGATCCAGCGCCGGCGACCAGTTCTCCACGTAGCGCAGGTCCATCTGCATGCGCTCGTTCCAGGCGACCTCCTTGCGCCCGGCGACCTGCCACAGGCCGGTCATGCCGGGCTTGGTCAGGTGCCGCCGGTGGTCGGTGGTGCCGAGCAGGGGAAGCTCCTCGACGAGCATCGGGCGCGGTCCGACCAGGCTCATCTCACCCATCAGTACGTTCCACAGCTGGGGGAGTTCGTCCAGAGACCAACGGCGCAGGAAACGTCCCAACGGGGTGACCCGGGGGTCGGTCCGGTAGGACTCGGGGTCGCCCGCCAGGCTGCCCAGGGTGTCCGTGCGGATCTCCTCGGACCCGTCATACATGCTGCGGAACTTCACCAGGCGGTACACCTCGCCTGCCTGGCCGACGCGGTCCTGGATGAACAGGGCGTGCCCGGGACTGGTGATCCGGATCGCCAGCGCGATGAGCAGCAGCAGCGGGCTGATCAGCAGCAGTCCAAGACCCGAGACGAAGATGTCGGTGGCGCGCTTCAGCAGTGCCTGCGGACCGGTGAGCCGCGGCTCGTCGAGATGCAGTAGCGGAAGACCCGCGGCGGGGCGGATGTTGAGCCGCGGTCCGGTGGCATCACCGAGCGCTGGGGCCACCAACAGTGCGACGTTGGGCCCTTCCAGGCGCCATGACAGCCGCCGGATGACCTCCGAGGAGATCGAACTGGTCTGGCTGATGGCGACGGCGTCCACGTCCTGGTCCACGATCGCCTGCTCGACCTGGTCGAGCCAGCCGTCGATCCCGCGGGGGCCGGCCGACGGCCCCGGCATCGACTCCACCACCTCGAACCCGGTGCGGGGGTCGAAGGACAGCCGCACCTTCAGTTCCTTCAGCGAGCGGCCCTCCCCGATGAGCAACGTCCGGCGCATCAGGTGTCCGTCGCGCCGGCGGTCGAACACCCACACCCGCATCAAACGGCGGCCCAGCGGCAGCAGGATGATCCCGGCGGCGAACGTCCCGATGAGGAACCGGCGGCCGTCGGTGATCTCGAGCACGAAGCCGATGGAGGCGAACAGCGCGAAACTGCCGATCGTCGCGGTGATGACGTTCTTGAACTCCTCGGAGCCGACGCCGATGCGCTCGCTGTCGTAGGAGCGCCGCACGGCGAGCATGCCGAGCCAGACCACGAGGATCGCGGTGGCAGCCGCCAGCGGGTACTGGCCGGTGCTGCGCACCAGGAAACCGACCATCATGGAGGCGAGGATCATCAGCGTGTCGATACCCAAAGCGACGTACGTCATCGCCCGCAGGGGGCTACGCTGGGTCGCAGCAACATCGTGTGAAAAACGCGCCAGCGCCTCGGGCAGCACGACGCGTCGCGCCGACCCGTCCAGGTGCTGAAGCGCCATCAGACCCTCTCTTTCCCCCTCTAAGGGTAGTTCTGGAAGCGTGGCACGCCGGGTGCCGGGGGTTCTTCCTCGCGTACGAATCGTGACCTTTCGTAACCAACTTGTTACGGCCCCGCGTAGCAGTGAGTGATCAACTCCGCACTCGCATCACGCAGCGTAGTCGGCCGCAGGGGCACGGTTTCAGGCTCAGATACCGAGTCGCTGCGACTGATCGCTGCGCCAGACGCGGCCTGGATCGACCTGCTCGCGGACGGCTCGGAACGCCTCGAGATCGGGGTACATCCGGGGCAGATGCTGCGGGTGCATCCGGGAGTCCTTGGCCAGGTACAGCCGGCCGCCGGCCGCAACGATCTCCTCGTCGAGTTCGTCGAGCAGTCCGCTCAGGTCGGGCACCGAGGTGGGGATGTCGAGGGTCAGCGTCCAGCCGCTCATCGGGAAGGACAACGGTGCCGCGTTACTCGGGCCGAAGCGCTTGAGGACCGCCAGGAAGACCGGACATCTGGCAGCGGACACCTTCTGCAGTGCATGCCGCACCACCTCGGTCTCCGCCACCACGAACTGGTACTGCAGGAATCCGCGGTCACCGTAGATGCGGTTCCAGTCACGTACCCCGTCGAGGGGGTGGAAGAAGGCCGGGATGCTCTGGATCTGCCCCTCCCGGTGTCTGGGGGCCTTGCGGTACCAGAGTTCGTTGAAGGCGGCCACGCTCACACGGTTGAGGGCCCAGTTGGGCATCCAGGCCGGGGTACCCGCGAACTGTTTGGGGGAGTACTCCAGGGGCCGCTCGCGCAGCCGGTCGGGGAGGTCCTCGACCGCCGCGTGCTCGCCGGTCGTGATGACGGCACGGCCCAGATTCGCTCCCGTGGCCAGGGTGTCCACCCATGCCACCGAGTACGAGGAATGGACGTCGGCTTCGAGCATGGTCGCCAGCAGTGTGTCGAGATCGTTGGTGCGGACCGTGTTCACGAGGATCCGCGAGGTCTGGATCGGGCGCATCTTCAGCCGCATCGACACGATGAATCCGGTCAGGCCCATCCCGCCGGCCGTTGCTTCGAACAGCGGATCCCCGGCCGCCACCGTCCGCACCTGACCGTCGGCGAGCATGATCGTGATGTCCTGCACGTGGCGCGAGAAGGTGCCGTCGCGGTGGTGGTTCTTGCCGTGGATGTCCGCGGCGAAGGCCCCGCCCATCGTGACGAAACGTGTCCCGGGCGTCACCGGCACGAACCAGCCCGCGGGCACGCAGACACGCAGCAGTTCGTCCAGGCTGACTCCGGCCCCGAGATCCATCACAGGCCCGGGCGGTCCGATCGAGGACAGGTGACCGCTGCCGATGACCGTCCCCCCGGAGTTCTGGGCGGGGTCTCCGTAGGATCTGCCGAGCCCCCGGGCGATGACGTGGGGGCTGGTGCGAACGACCTCGGACAACTGGTCCGCCGATGCCGGCTCGACCACGGTGGCCCTGCTCGGGCTCGTGCGTCCCCAGCCGGTCAACACGGTCATGACATCACCTGTAGCACGAACATCGCCGCCCAGATCACACCGAGGGCCTGCAGGACGCGGTCACCCCACACGATGTCCTCCGGTGCCTCAGCCGCCCCGGCGTCGATGTCGCGGGCGTAACGGAGCAGCAGCAGCACGAACGGGATGACCGACAACCTGGCCCACATGGCGCTGCCGCCGTTGCCGAGTTCGGCGGCCCACAGACCGTAGAACACCACGGCGATGCCCACCGAGACGCCCCACACGAATCGCAGGTAGCCCTCCGAGTACTCCTTGAGACCCTGCCGGGTGCCGGACTCGTGGCCGTGGGTCACCAACTCGCTGTAGCGCTTGCCGGCCACCACGAACATCGCCGAAGCGGCTGTGACCGTCAGGAACCACGTACTGATGCTGATGTTGCTGGCCACGCCACCGGCCACGGCGCGCAGCACGAATCCGGCCGCCACGCTGGCCAGGTCCAGTACCGGCTGGTGTTTGGCCCAGGTGATGTAGACCGCCTGCAGAACCAGGTAGGCCAGGATCAGCAGCGGCAGGTCGGTGCTACCCAGAAGCGCCGGCCCGACCACCGCAGCCACTGCCAGCGCGACGGCCACCGCCGTGGCAGCGCCCACGGAGACCCGGCCACTGGCGATGGGACGGTTGCGCTTGTCGGGGTGGTTGCGGTCGGCTTCGCGATCGAGGATGTCGTTGGCCAGGTACACCGACGCCGACGCCGCGCACATGGCCACGAAGGCCATCAGCGTCCGCACGAACACCGCGGGTTCGAGCAGCTGGCCAGCTGCCAGCGGCACCGCGACGACCAGCAGGTTCTTGATCCACTGCCGGGGCCGCATGGAGGCGATCAGCCCCGCCGTCTGCACTGCCACCTGCCCTCATCTCTGCGCCGCGTCCCTGCGAGTGTAGCGGGGCCGGGGGCGCGCCCTTCGCCCGTCGCACACGCCGTCACGCGGGGCGCAGGAGCACCGGCTGCGCGTCGATGGTGATCACGGCCCCGTCGGCGCATGTGCCGTCGAGACGGCACACCTGCAGGCCGCTGGCGTCGACCTGTCCCTGTCCCCACACGATGGTGAAGGACGAGCCGTCGGCTGCGGTGAACTGGCAGCGCCGTACCACGCCGTCATCCTGGCAGCCAGCGGGCCGGGAGTTGGTGAGCCAGTCCCGCACGGTGAGGAATGCTCGGCCCGCCGGGGTGGGACCGGTCGCGGAGGTCATGTCGATGCCGAGGACCCCGATGTCCCAGCCGTACCAGTAGGTACGAGCGATGCCCAGTGTTGCCGCGTCGACGAAGGTGCGCCCCACGTAGGTCGCGGCCGTCTGTTCGTCGGGGACCACCTGGGGCATCCCGGGGCGCCGGTCACCGTAGGCGACCTCGGTGTCCCACAGCGGGCGGTTGATGCCCAGACGATCGAGCACCCGCTGCGCGGCCGCGATGCTCTGCACGCGGGCGTCCGGACCCTGTGTGGTGTCCACCGGATAGAGGTGCACAGCCATGGCGTCCACCGGGGTGCCCCGGGCACGTAGGGCCCGCGCATACCGGAAGAAGAAGCTCTCGCGTTGGAACGACCGGCCCGGGATGACAGTGCTGGAGGCGGCCACCACCTGCGCCGACGGGTCCAGGAGCTTCACGGTGTCGTACGTGCGCTTGGTCAGTGTGGCCAGCGCCGTCCAGTCCCCCTCGTAGAAACTGCGGGTGTTCGCCTCGTTCCAGATCTGGTAGCCGGTGATGCGCCCCTGGTAGCGCTGCACCACCTCGCGCACGAAGTCGAGGTAGTACTCCAGGTCGCTGGGCAGCGACGTCGTGCCGGGGCCGTACAACCCCGGCAGGTCGGGGTTGCGCGCCGCCCAGCGTGGGGTGGATCCCAGGACGTAGAGGATGTCGGTCGCGCCGGCGGCCTCGGCGTTCCCCACGGCGGCATCCAGTGCCGTCCAGTCATACGTGCCCTGCCGGGTCTCGATCTCGTTCCACCGCACCCCGGCGTCCCACAGTCGCAGCGATGTCACGGGCAGGTCTGCCGGTGCGGCCTGTGCGATCCCCGCGACGTGCTGACCGAATGCCTCCGCCGGGATGGGAAGGCCCGGACCGACTCCGGCCATGACCGTCACCCCTACCACGCTGACCACCCCGAGCATGCCCTCAGCCTGTCATACCGCGCCGGGTAGCCTGGCCGCGTGCACCGCCGCCCTCACCCTGGCTGGATCGTGCTGGCCGGGGTGTTGGTGCTGATCGCTCGCAAGCCCGGGGCGCTACTGTCCCCCACGATCTGGGGCGAGGACGGCACGGTCTTCTGGCGCGATGCCCTGATACCGGGGGGCGACCTGTTCACCGCCTACGCCGGACAGCTGTGGGTCAGCCAGCGCCTGCTCGTGGCTGTCATGTCGGCGCTACCGGTCACAGCGATGCCGATCGCGGTCTATCTCGCCTCCTGTGTCGTCGCCGGGCTGGCTGCGTCGGTGGTCCTGGTGCGGCGCGCCGAGCCGGTGTTCGGCTCCTACCCACGGCAGATCCTGGCGTTCGCGCTGCTCGTGCTTCTGCCGGGTGTCACTGAGATCCAGGGCAACCTCGCCAATGTGCACGTCTGGCTGGCCGTCGGTGCGATGGTCCTGCTGGTGCTGGACGCGCCGGCGTCGGTGCCGAGTCGGGTCGCCGAACTGATCGTGGTGGTGGTGGTCGGTACCACGGGTTTCGTGGGGGTGCTGCTCAGCCCGGTGGCGCTGTGGTCGCTGCTACGGTCCAAGGACCCGTTCGTGCGGGGCCGCAGTCTGGCTCTGCTCGCGGCCGCCGTGGTCAATCTCGTGGTCTGGGCGACACAGGACCGGCGTGCGGCCGGCGATGTCGTCGAGCGACTGCTGACCCTGCCCGGCGCTGTGACCAAGCGGTGGGGAGGCGGCATGGTGTACGGCCACCACCTCGAACGGCTCTTCTGGCCCGACGGCTTCGTCAGCATCCTCTTGCTGCCTGCTCTGGCGATGGTCGCGCTGCTGGTCTACCTCGCGTGGATGGACCGCCGGGGGCCGTCGCCGGTCTGGTTGGTCAGCGGGTTGCTGTGGATCAGCCTGGCCGTCGTGTCCCCGACCGGAGCCCTGGATGTGGGCTGGGTGGCTCGGGCGAACGCGGAATGGCGCTACTTCGGCTTGGCGATCGCAGCGGGCTTGCTCGTGCTCGTGAGGTCAACGTCCCTGCCGCCCACCCGACGGGCGGCGACCGTGGGTCTGCTCGGGTGCTCGGTGGCGGTGCTGGCGGGGGCGTACCTGCGAGCCCCCACGGCCGCCGTAGACCCGGTAGAACTTCGCGCCTTCGCCCAGTGTTTGGAGGGCGGGACCCCGCGGCCCTGCACCCTCGGCATCGCCCCCGAGGGCTGGGTCATCGACGTGCCCTGAGGTCCTCGCACAGGGCCGCGTAGCCGTCGATCACGTCCTCCCATACGTAGGCGGTCTCGGCACGGTGACGGGCGGCGGCGCCGCGGTCGTCGGGTGCGGCCTCGTCGGCCTCGACGGCTTCCGCCACCCCGGCCTCGTCGGTGAACCAGCGGGCGTGCCCATCGGTGACCTCCCGGTTGAACACGCAGTCGTAGGCGGTGATCCGGGTGCCCGCACCCATGGCGCGCAGCAGCGACGGGTTCGTGCCGCCCACGGAGTGTCCGTGTAGCAGGCTGCGGGAGCCGACGTACAACTGGTCGAGCAGTTCCTGGTCCCAGACCGAACCGAGCAGGCGGATCCGGTCGTCACCGCGGGCCGCGTCGGCGACCGCCTCGGCGTACTCGTAGGAGTAGCTGGCCGCACCCACCACCACCAGCGGCAGGGCGGCACGGGATCGCCGGTAACCCCGCACGATCTCCACGACGTGGTTCTCCGGCTCGAACCGGGCCACGCTGAGGTGGTACTGCTGCGCCTCTAGAACGAGTTCGGCCAGCCTCGGCGTCGGCGGGTCCACCAGCGGTGCGCCGTACGGCAGGTAGACGCTCTCCCGGCCGTAGCGTTCCCGCACGTAGTCGGCGATCGCGCGGGCGTCGGCGATGATGGCGTCCGCGTGCTTCACCGAGGATCGCTCGGCCCAGGCGTAGTACCTGGCACCGAAACCCTCCCACTTCGCCCGCTGCGCCTCGAGACCGTCGATGTGCACGGCGACCGGCAGGCCGCGCAGCCTCAGTGGTGACAGGAACGGGGCGTTGCCGCTGTTGAACACGATCGCCACGTCGTAGTCGCGGAACAGGGCGTGGGCGGCCGACAGCGCGGTGTGGCTGAGCGTCTCGGCGGTCTTCAGCCGCAGCGCCGGCAGATTCACCAGGCGGGTGCCCTCGAACTCCTGCAGCTTCTGGCCGGGGTTGCGACAGTAGACCGTCACGTCCATACCCCGGCGCGCCAGCCCCGGTCCGATGTACTGCACGGCGGTCTCGAAGCCACCGTGCAACGCCGGGATGCCACGGGTACCGAGCAGCGCGACCTTCATGGCCACCTGCGTACAGAACTGGTTGGAGACCGACCGCAAACACCCGCCGCCAACCAGTTAGCGACGTTTTTGCGCCCGAATAGACCGCTTTGTGACGGTTCTAGCGTACGGAACTGGTTGATGGGAATCGGTCCCGAACCACTTCCGTACGCCGACGGTCCGGTCACGACAGGCGAATGGGTGAGGTGCCCACCTTGATCGTGGTGTCCGCGGCCTTGGACGCGCCGGTCAGGGTGGTCACGGTCGTCACCCCTGCCGGCCTCTTCAGCGAGGTGGACTTCGAGGCGTAGACGATCTTGGTGGCTCCCACTCTGCACGTGGTCACGCCGCGGGAGTCCTTGCAGCCCTTCCAGGAGCCCGCCGTCATCCACTCCCGGGTGGTCAGGAACGCCTGACCCGCCCGCGTCGGGGAACCGTCCGGGTTGCTCATGGTGATGCCGAGGACGTTGATGTCCCAGCCGTACCAGAACGTCCGGGCGATGTCGTACCGTGCGGAGTCCAGGTAGGTCCGGGACACGTACCCGGCCGCCTTCTTGGGCTTGGGTACCACCTGCGCGGCCGGATTGCGGCGGTCGCCGTAATTGACCTCTGTGTCCCACAGCGGTTTGTTCAGGCCCACCTTGCGCATCACCTTGCGGACCGCGGCGATGCTCGCCACCCGGGAGTCCGGACCCTGCTTCGGGTTCACCGGGTACAGGTGCACGCTGATCGCGTCGACCTTCGCCTTCTGGCGCTTGATCTCACGCAAGTAGCGGAAGAAGAAGCTCTCGGTCTGGAACTTCGGTGTCGGGATCACAGTGCTGGAGGCCGCGACGATGTCCGCCCGCTTGTCGATCTTGCGGATGGCCTTCGACGCGTCCTTGGTGAGTTTGGCCAGTTTGATCCAGCCGTCGTACTTGCCGCCGTTGTAGAAACTGCGGGTGTTGGCCTCGTTCCAGATCTGGTAGCTGGTGATCCTGCCCTTGTACCGCTTCGCGACGGCCTTCGCGTACTTCAGGTAGTACGAGGACTTCTTCGGCAGGCTCGCGGTGCCCGGACCGTAGAGATCGACGCTGGAGAACCTGCTGGCCGCCCACTTCGGCGTCGAGCCCAGGACGTAGAGGATCTCTGTGGCGCCAGCGCGTTCAGCGGCTCCCACGGCGCGATCCAGCGCTGCCCAGTCGTAGGCACCCTTCTTCGTCTCGATCTGGTCCCAGCGCACCCCGGAGTCCCAGAGGCGCACAGCGCTCACCGAGATCTGGGGCGCCACCCCGCCACCGAGTGCCTGGACGTGCAGGCCGAACTGCTCCGGGCTGACCGTCTTCGCCGACGCCGCCGTCGGTAGGGCCAGCAGGCCCACGGCCACTGGTACCGCCATCCACCTCATTGGTTCGCCTCCCATACGAGCAACTTACGGAACGAGCAGGACCGGGGCTTGCTTGACCCGCACCTGCCGGGCCTTGATGCGCTCACACTCACCGTCGAGCGTGCACACCTCGCGGACGTCGAACTTCGCGCGGGGCAACTTCACGGTCCGGGTCTTGCCCAGCGGCGCGAAGAGCACGTACTGGCGCTCGCCCGACCGCTTCAGCGAGCACACGGTCACGCGCTGATCGGAACAGGTCCCCCACCTGGCCCCGGCCAGCCAGTCCTCCAGGGTGAAGAAGGCTGTGCCCGGCATCAGTACATTGCCGGACACCGGCGCGGTGGTGCTGATGCCCATGACCTGCGACTCCCACGCGTACCAGAACACCTTGGTGACGTCGTAGCGAAGGCTGTCGATGTACGTGCGCGCCAGGTAGGCGGAGCCGACCTTCGGTCCGAAGACCTCCTCGTCGTGGCCGTTGTCGCGGCGGTTGCCGTAGTTGACCTCGGTGTCCCAGATGGGGACCTTCGACAGGCCGACCTTGTTCACCACCGTGCGCGCCATCTCGAGGCCCTCCAGCCGGTCGGAGGGGTTCCCGCCACCGGGGCCCTTGGTGGTCCACGGGTAGAGGTGCACGCTGATGGCGTCGAGTTTCACCTTGCGGTTGGCGATCGAGCGCAGGTACCGGAAGAAGAAACTCTCGGAAGCGAACTTCTTGCCCTGGATCACCGTGCTGGACGCGCTGACGATCTGGGCCTTGCGGTCGATCGCCCGGATCTCGTCGGCGGCGATGTCGGTGAGCAGCGCCATGCGCTTCCAGTGCTTCGGACGCTCGGGGGCGTAGAACGACGCGAGGTTGGCCTCGTTCCAGATCTGGTAGCTGGTGATCCGGCCCTTGTAGCGCGTGGCCACCGCCCGCACCCAGTCCCGCCAGTACGACAGCTTCGCCGGTTCAGAGGCCGTGCCGCCGCCGTAGTAGTAGGTGTCCGGACGGACATACTTCGCAGCCCACTCGGGTGTCGATCCGAGCACGTACATGATCTCGGTGGCACCGCTGCGTTCGGCGGTGGCGACCGCCTCGTCGAGCCGGTCCCAGTCGAACTGACCCTGCTGCTTCTCGATCTGGTCCCAGCGCACACCGGTGTCCCACAGGCGCACGCCGCCGAGCTTGCCGGGGAAGTCCTTGCCCGCACTCAACGTGGACACGTGCATCCCGAACAGGCTGGGATCCACCTTGCTCCACGACGACTTGGGCGGCGGGGAGACCGGCTTGGGTTTCGCCTGTGCCGGTGCGGCGGCGATCAGGGTGGCCAGGCCGGCCACCGCGAGGGTGCGCAGGATCATCCTCGGTCACCGAACCCCACCGCCAGCACAGTCGGCCGGGTCACGGGGAAACGTGTGGTCGCGGTGTCGCCGTCCACGGTCCAGTCCCCTTCCAGTGGCTGCGGTTCAGACGGTCCGTACACGTTCACCGTCAGGTCGACGTCATTGATCGTCAACTGATGTTCGACGCTTGCACGGTATTCCAGGTTCCCTGCCGTACCGAACGTGCCGTCCGGTAACCGGTACGAAACCGTGATGTAGCTACTCTCGCCAGGCGGGATCCACCGGCCGATCCGCACCACCTTCCGCCCGTCGACGTCCGTGAACACCCGCTTGTCCTTCTTGATCTCACCGGGGTTGGCCACCAGCTTCACGTCCTCGGCGTCCTCGGGCAGGAACACCAGGTTCCAGTGGAACGCCCACCGGGTCGTGTAGCCGATCCGCAGCGGGCTGCCGCCCTCGGCGGGGGCGTTGTTGGTCACCTTCGCGGTCTGGACGACTGTCGCGCCGCCGTTGTCCTCGAGGTACACGTCGTGCACGACCTCACGCTGCTGGAAGATGTCGACCTTCGAAGCGTTCTGGTTCTGGGTGTAGAAGGCGATGCGGTCCGGCTCGGGGTCGGGCTGGGCGCCGTCGGCCTCAGCCTCTCGCAGGGCCTTCTCGATCCGGCCGTCGGACAGCCGGATGCGGATGTGCTGACCCGGCGCGGTCGAGAAGATGGCACGGCCGATCGTCAGGGCGGTGTTGCCGTCCTGCATGCGCGTCAACATCTCATCGATGAGTTGCTGGTTGATCTTGTGCCGCTCCTCTTGCGCCGCGGGGTCCTCGTTGTACCCCTCGTAGAAGAGTTTGCTGACGAGGTTGTCCGCGGTGATCTCGCCGTACAGTTCGGACTCGATCGGACCGGTCGCCGCCACCGCGGCCTGCAGCGCCGCGGGGTCCAGGGAGATGACCCCGTCCACCGGCGCCCCGCCGTTGGCCACCCAGGAGCGCATCATGTCCTCGCCTGCCACCCGGAAGTCCTGGTGCAGGTTCGACCACGCGAAGCCGTCGGTCGCCCCCTCCTCGGCGTAATACGGCCCGTCCGCGGTCGGGTTCCAGGGCACGCTCGGGTTGCCGGGGAAGAAGTGGCTGCTCACCGCGCCCTTGTCGACCACCTCGAGCTCGCCCTTGTCGAACTCGATGACGGCCGCATTCAGGGAGGCCCCGCCGCCCGGGTACAACTCGCCGGGGTTGTGGAACACCACCAGGTATCGGGCCGGCTCGTCCTGGCCGAGCAGCGTGGGCAGGTCGGGCAGGAGCACGTCGTAGATCCGCAGCCCCTTCTGGATCCCTGCCACCTGCTCGGCGGCCTCGTCCACGTAGCCGCGCAGCATCGGGGAGACGTCGGAGGGGACCTCCTGCAGGTACGCATCCGCCTGGTCCAGGATCGTCGAAACTTCGTCGATCTGCGGCTGGATCTCCTGCAGGGCGGAGATGCTGATGGTGCCGTTCTCGAAGACCGCGGGGCCACCACCGTTCGTCCCGGCCATCCGCGCGTAGAGCTGGTTCGTCACATCCGCGGCGTCGAGGACCTCCTGCGCGGCGTTCATGAACTCCTCGGCCCCCGTGAGGTTGGTGTTGACGTAGGGCACGATGCGCAGCGCCGAGATGGGCAGGGACGTGATCGCGCTCTGCATGGCGGCGGTGTCGTCGCGGGCACTGTCGATGGAGACCTGCGCGGCAGCGGTGTCACCGGCGGCGATCTGCGCCTTCATGTCCGCCAGGGCGGTGTTGGCCTGCTTGGCGTGCCACGCCGTCAGAGCCAGGCTGACCAGCAGCCACGCGACCAGCAATCCGATCGCCAGCAGCACCCAGGTCAGCGGTCGCCGCCAGCGCGACCGGACGGCGGTGCTTTCGGACACGACGCTCCCTCATGGCCTCTCGTGATAACGACGGCTCGTGCGTCGTGGCGGTTCCCTCGTTCGATGATACGGGGCCGCGGTGGTGCGGGCCCTTCCTGCCGAGGTGGCGGGCATGCCCATGGAACTGGACGCCGTCCCGTCGCTGTGTCGAAGGGCGGGTGGAACCGCCGCCACCCGCGTGTCGAACCCCGGTCACCCGGCGTGCGCGGCCACGTCCTGCGTGTAGCGGCGGTAGGAGAACCAGGAGCGCGCAATCGATTCGAACACGACGATGGCCAGGCCCAGCGTGATCAGCAGGGTGAGCGCGCCGACCACGGGGATCTCGTGCTGCTCCGAGGCGATGCTGACCAACGCGAGTAGGGCCAGGGCGGTGTACTCGGCGCGGCTGCGCACGAAGACGATCGACGTGTACTCGGGAAGTGCCTTCACGTACTGGATGCGGTAGCGGTAGTGACCGATGAACAGCCCTATGACCGCGCCGATGAGGGCCACCACGAGGTGCTGCCAGTTCTGGACCATGTCCTTGCCCAGCAGCACCCCGACCACCAGGACTTCAATGGTCGGGTCGAACAGCAGGGTCTTGACCGGCCGCAGCCACTGCCCCTGCGGCAAGCCGAGTTCCTTGGCCAGTTTCCGGCTGCGACGGATGTAGTTCAGGTCCACAACGAGCAGAGCAGCCATCAGTACCAGGGCGACGATCATGCCTACCAACTCGGCGATCTCGAGACCCTCGCTGGCGGTGGCGACAGTGAGCATCGTGGTCACCTCCTTCGTGTGCATCCGACGTACAAGGTAGCGGCGGACGAGGGCCGGTCGCCGGGGATGCGGGAAGCACGATGGATGTGGTCACGAAGGGTGAGATCGGCACCGAAACAACCCCAGAAACGCGAAAGCCTCCCGTGGGGGAGGCCTCCGTGAGTGGTGCGCGAGGGGGGAGTTGAACCCCCACGCCCTTGCGGGCACACGGACCTGAACCGTGCGCGTCTGCCTATTCCGCCACCCGCGCGCCCCTCAAGGGTACCTCAGGCCTGCGGCCGGTAATTGATGTGCATCCGCAACGGCTCCAGGGGCAGCACCTGCGGCTCCTCCCCGAGAACCTCGGACAGTTCTGCGATCAGTCCGCTGAACGGCGCTGACGCCCGGTGCTGGTCCTGGCCGTCGAGCCCGCTGAACCATTCGAACAGCCAGACGGCGTTCTGCTCCTGCGGGTCCAGGCACATGACGAAGGCCTCGGTCTGCGGCTCGGCATCGGCGAGTTCGTCGGCGTAGCGGTGCAGAGCATCGAGCAGGGCTGGGCGCCGCCCCGGCTGCGCCAGCAGCCGCACCATCAATCCGGTTCGGCCGGGCAACAGATCCTGCAGAGGTTCGCTCACGAACCCCGAGCCTACAGTTCGCGGGCGGCCGGCCCGTGCCAGAGATCCGCTGGTGCGTACACCCGCAGGTTCCCCGCCTTGCCCGGGAAGGAGAACTTCCCGCTGCGCGAGGTCTTCGTAGTGTCGATGGTCTTCCAGCCCTTGCCCGCCTTGCGCTGCAACTGCACTTCACTGACTGCCTTGCTGGGGCTGACCCGGCCAGAGATCCGGCCGCTGCGCTTGGCGGTCACGCTGGTGTCGATCCACTGCGATTCCGTGGGGCTCGCGGCGTTCCAGAAACCAGGCGCGAGCAGCGTGAACTGATAGTGGAACGACCACCGCAGGTCACGCACCATGAAGGAATCCGGACCATCCGAACTCGGGATGAACTTACGCACCTTCTGTGCCCTGCCGCCCTGTTGGGACGTCAGTTGCAGGGGCCAGCCGCCGATGTACCCGAAGGTCGGAAGGCGCAAGCCCACTGTGACCTTCTGCCGGCTGTTGCGGGGAACCGTCTTGGACTTGGTCAGCGTCCACTTCAGCGGCCGCACAGTCGCGATCGCCTTGGACTGGCCCGTTGGCCCCTGCGTGAACACGGAGAACGCGTACGCCTTCTTCGGGTTCATCCCCGGCACGTCCACCGTGACCGGCTGCCACGCCCCGGCGCCCTCGGCCACGCGGGTGCCGCCGTAGACACCGACCGGGGCCTTGGTGCCCTTCTTGAACTGCACGTAGTAGTTGGTCCCGGCCGGCGGGGTGAACGTCAGCCGTGCGGTGCCCTCGGGCGTGCCGACCGCCGCGATGTCGCGGGGCATGCCGGGTGCCCGGCCCGCCCCGAGCTGCTCGAGCAGCGCGGCCGGATCGATGATGCCGGCACCGGTGTCGGCGTCCGAGCCGGTCGCGCCGATGTCGCGTGCCGTGGTGGTGATCTGCTGGATCAGCGGTTCGCCCCCGGCGCCCGGTGAATAGCTCATGGCCAGTGCGGCGACGGCGCTCGTGTAGGCGGTCGACATCGACGTGCCGGACGTCCAGAAGTACGGCTTCTTGGTGTACGTGGACAGGATTCCCTGACCCGGTGCGACGACGTCGACGTGCGGGCCCCGGTTGGAGAACGACGCCCGCTTGTTGTCGAAGTCGGTCGCGCCCACACCGAGCACGCCCGGGTAGCCGGCCGGGTACATGGTCAGCCGCGCGCCCTCGTTGCCCGCGGCCGCGATCAAGGTCACGCCGGCGCCGCGGGCGTAATCAATGGCCTCGGCCTCGACCCGGTTGGTGGAGTCGGCGCCGAAGGACATGTTGATCACGTCCGCACCGTTGTCAGTGGCCCAGATGATTCCCCGCGCGATGTCGGAGGAGTCCCCCACGCCCTCCCCGTCCAGCACCTTCACGGGCAGGATCCTGGCGTTCGGCGCAAGTCCAGCGACGCCGGTGCCGTTCGTCTTCCCGGCGATCATGCCCGCCAGGAACGTGCCGTGGCCGTTGTTGTCCTTGCGAGCACCGGCTTTGCCCGTGATCGCGTTGTAGCCCTTGGCGACCCGGCCCTTGAGGTCGGGGTGGGAGGACTTCACCCCGGTGTCGAGGATCGCCACGGTGATACCCGCCCCGGTGGAGCGCTGCCAGAGATCCTCGGCCTGCAGGCGGCTCAGGCCCCACTGCAGGTCGCGGCCCTTGTCCTGTGCGGGCAGGGCCATGGCGTAGCTGTCACGGGGGGTGTCGACAGCCAGCACTGTGTCGTCGGCGGTCTCGGCGGCCAGCGTCGCCGCGTCGGGTGCTGTGGCGACCTCGACCGCGCCGTCCTCGGTCTTGACGACCGCGGAGACCTCAGCGGTTGTGGGTTCCTCCACCGTCGGCAGGTCCGCTCCGAGGGTCGGGACCTCGGGCTCCACCGTCACATCCGGCACTGGGGCCGGCGTTTCATCGGTGGCCAGGGCAGGCGACAGCGGCACGAGCAGCATGGCCGCGGCGACGAAGCCGGCGGCGAACGGGCGTCGAGTCACTGTTCACCTTCCTCGTTACTCACCATAGGACGTTGCAACCTGATGTGCGGTTCCGGTGCTGTTGTGCCCGGTCGGGGACGGCGGCAAACCCGGGGCTCTCGTGCCCGCAGAAGGCCGCAGTCACGGATTGGCGTCCATTCTGGTGAGAACAGTGAGAGATCGGCATGTTGGTTAGTCGGCGGCAGGTTGGTGAGAGTCCCACGGCCGTATGGGGCTAACCGGAGTGCCGTATGTCTAACCAAGATGCCGATCTCTAACCAAGATGCCGATCCCTAACCGGAGGGCGATCTCTAACCGGAGTGTGCGATGACCTCCCCCGACCGGTCCTCCTGCCCCACGCTCACGCGAGCACCACTGGCGACGCGGCCCGCCGACGGGCCAGTATCTGACTATGCCCGAGTTGCCGGAGGTGCAAGCCCTCAGCGAGGTCATCGCCGAACAGTTCGCCGGGCAGTGGATCGCACGCGCCGAGCTGGGCAGCCTCTCCGCGCTCAAGACCTACGACCCACCCATCGACGTGCTCGGGGACGCGACGCTGCTGGGCACCGGCCGGCGGGGGAAGTTCCTGATCCTCGACTTCGCCGACTCCGGCGGCGAGCCGTTCGCGATGGTCGTGCACTTGTCGAGGGCGGGCTGGATCCACTGGCGGGCGGGACGGTTGGCGCCCCTGCGCCCTGGGAAAGGCCCAGTCGCGTTGCGTCTCACGTGGCGAAACGACGACGGTGACACCGTGCTCGACATCACCGAGGCGGGCACCCAGAAGCGCCTGGCCGTGTACCTCGTACGCGACCTTGACGCCGTGCCCGGTCTTGGCCGGCTCGGTCCGGATGCCCTCGCGGTGAGCGAGCAGGAACTCGCCGACATCCTGGGCGCCGCGGGCAAGCGACAACTGAAGACCCTGCTGCGCGAGCAGGGCGTCATCGCCGGGATCGGCAACGCCTACAGCGACGAGATCCTGCATGCCGCACGTCTGTCCCCCTATGCCCCGGCCGACTCCCTGACACCGCAGCAGGTGGCGGAGCTTCACACAGCGATACGGCAGATCCTCACCGAGGCTGCCGAACGCGCCCGGAGCGCCGACCTCGGCAAGATCAAGGCCGAGAAGCGCGCTGGGTTGCGGGTCCACAACCGCACGGGTGAACCGTGCGATGTCTGTGTCACGACCATCGCCCAGGTGCGCCTGGCCGACAGTGCGTTCCAGTACTGTCCGACGTGCCAGACGGGTGGCAAGCCGCTGGCGGATCGAAGGATGTCGAGGTTGTTGAAGTGACCGAACTCAGTGAGGTTGTGGGGCCGGAGCAGGTGCTCACCGACGAGGGTGTGCGCCAGGGCTACGAGACCGACTGGACCGGCCGGTTCACCGGCACCTGCGAAGCGGTGGTGCGGCCGGGTACCGCTGACGAAGTGGCCGCCGTCTTGCGCTGGGCCGTCGACAACGGTCGCGCTGTCCACGTCCAAGGGGGCAACACCGGCCTGGTGGGGGGTTCCGTTCCGGCCGCCGGCGACCGACCGGTGATCATCCTGTCCACCACCCGGTTGCGCACACCCCTGGAGGTCGTGGGGCGCAGTGCCGTGGTGGGTGCGGGGGTGACCCTCGGGGACGTGCAGCGCCTGGCCGCCCAGCACGGGCTCGTCTACGGAGTGGATCTCGCCGCCCGGGACTCGGCCACGATCGGTGGCACGGTGGCGACCAACGCCGGTGGGATCCGGGTGTGCAAGTACGGCATGACCCGCATGCAGGTGGAAGGGCTGGAGGCGGTGCTGCCCGACGGCAGCCTCATCAGCAGAATGAACGGCCTGGCCAAGGACAACACCGGGTTCGACCTGGTGGGCCTGCTGACAGGTAGTGAGGGCACGCTGGGCGTGATCACAGCCGTGCGAGTTCGCCTGCACGACCCCGCCGAGGAGTCCGTCGTGGCCGTGCTCGGGGTCGATTCGCTGGCCCAGGCCCTGGAACTGGCCCACGCCCAGGGTACGGGCCTGCAGGCCGCGGAGATCGTGGATCGCCGGGCATGGGCCGAGGCCGGTGGACCGGATCTGGGCGACCACCCGTGGGCCTTGCTGCTGGAGTCCGACATGGAGACCGCGGAACTGCCGGACGAGGCCCTGGTCGCGACGGAGGGTCCCGACCGCGCCCGCCTGTGGCATTTCCGCGAGTCGCAGTCGGAAGTGGCCCAGCAGATGGGCGTGAAGCAGAAGGTCGACGTGGCGGTACCGCTGGAGCGACTCGACGAATTCACCACGGCCGTGTTCGCCGCCCACCCCTGCACGATCTTCGGCCATGTCGCGGACGGCTCGTTGCACGTGGAACTGTTCGACCACGGCGAGGACGACGTGCTGGCCACCGTCGTGGACTTCGGCGGAGCGGTGTCCGCGGAGCACGGGGTGGGGCAGGCGAAGACCACAGCTGTCGTCGATGACCGCGGGCCGGACGCGATCGCTGCCATGCGGGCCATCAAGCGGGCCTGGGATCCGCATGACGTGATGAACCCGGGGGTCCTGTTCACGGTGGTGGACTGATGCCGCGCGTGCGGGCCGAGTGGATGCCGCCAGACCGACCGCTCGTGGTGGCTCATCGCGGTTCCTCCGAAGTCCACCCGGAACACACCTTCGCCGGATACGTGCAGGCGATCGAGGAAGGCGCGGACCTGCTGGAGTGCGACGTGCGGCTCACGGCGGACGGGCACCTCGTGTGTGTGCACGACCGGCGCATCGATCGGACCTCCGACGGCCATGGGGTGGTCTCGGCGAAGACCTTGCACCAACTGCGCAGGTGGGACTTCGGTGCCGGCGCGGTGCTCCGGCTCGAGGAACTCGTCGATCTGGCACTGGCCGCCGACCGGCCGGTGGGCCTGGCGATCGAGACCAAACACCCGAACCGGTACGCCGGACTGGTTGAGCAGCGCGTGGTCGAGGCGGTTCGGGGGTTCGGGCTGCTGCCCTCACGGTTCGAGACCCACAGCCGTGTGTATTTCATGTCTTTCGCCGAACTGGCGCTGCGGCGGTGGCGCGAACTGGCGCCCGGGGCCCCCACGGTGTTCCTGATGGAGCGTGTCCCGCTGCGCTGTCGACGGGGCTGGCTGCCGTTCTCGGCGCGCGCCGCCGGGCCCTCGGTCGAGATCCTGCGCGCCCACCCCGAGTACGTGCGACGTGTGCATCGGGCAGGAGGTCGGGTCTTCGTCTGGACGGCGGACGAGCCGGCGGACATCGATCTGTGTCGCGAACTGCGCGTGGATGCCGTCATCACCAATCGCCCCGGTGTTGTCAGAGAACACCTCGACCGTTCCTGAGACGGATTCCGTCGCCGTTCTGCAATTTCGATACGGAAGTCGTTGTGATGTGCCGTGTGATGTAACGCACAAAGTCGTGTCGAACTTGTATGACTACAGCAGTCGTGTTAGTTTTCAGGTGTTCGGACGTCGCTGTCTCCCCCGTCGGTGGCGTCCGAACCCTTTTTGTTCCAGGAGTCTTGTCGAGCCGCCGATCGAGCGCGATCCAGGACCTCCCGTACCGCCAGCCCGGTGGCTGCTGCCACCTCCCGGGCGTTGCGGAACTCGGGCTGGCACGTGATCACCTCGCCATCGAGCCATCCACGTTTTACCGGAATGCGCATGCCGGCCACCTCCACGGTGACGAAGTCGCGCGCCAGAGCGACCCGGTCCACCTCGCTGCGCCGGACACCCAGGGTCGTGGTGTGGACGAACAGGGCTGCCGTCACCTGGTCAGCAGCTGACGAGGGAGCCAATGCCGTCAGCACGACACCGGGTCGGCCGAGTTTCATGATCACCGGAGTGATCCAGGCCTCCAGGGCGCCGGCGGTGCGCACGCGGTCGAGCACATCCGGATAGATCCGCGGGTCGAGGTCGTCGATGGTGGTCTCGATGAGTGTGAGTCCTTCCGCTCCGGCCACGGGCTCGCCGCTGAGGATCCGGACCACGTTCGGGTGGGTGTCGGGATCCCGGCTGCCGGCCCCGGTGCCCACAGCGTGCACCACCATCTCGGGCTGCGGCCCCCACGCGTCGGCGAGGAACGACAGCAAGGCGGCGCCGGTGGGGGTACACGCCTCGCCGACCACCGCGCCGGAAAAGGTGGGTACCCCGGTGAGCAGATGTGTCACCGCGGGTACGGGGACCGGCAACTGTCCGTGGGCGGTCGCGACCGAGCCGGATCCCACGCAGACCGCCGAGACGACGATGTGGTCCGGGGCCAGCCGCTCCCAGAGCGTGGTCACCCCCACGATGTCGGCGATGGCATCGAGCGCGCCCACCTCGTGGAAGTGCACATCGTCGACCGCGCAGCCATGCACGTCCGCTTCGGCGTGCGCCAGGGACGCGAAGACCGTGAGCGCTGCCGGGTGATCGGTCAGCGCGGGGCGGATGTCGCGCCACGTGCGGGGGGCGGACTCCGGTGCATCGACCAGCGCCCGGGTGGCGGCCAGCCCGTTGCGGCGCACCGGCTCGACCGCCAGCGGTACGGGTGCGGCGCCGAGTTCGGCCAGTACGCCATCGACGGCCGCTTGGGCGGCGGGCAGACCGTCCGGGTCCAGGCCGAGCAGCGCACCGAGCAGCATGTCACCACTGGCCCCGGCACCAGCGTCGATCCACCAGATCATCGCGCGTTCCGGGCGATCCGGGATGCGTGCACTGCAGCCCCGAAACCGTTGTCGATGTTGACCACCGTGACACCGGGGGCGCAGGAGTTGAGCATGGCGAGCAGGGCGGCGAGTCCCCCGAAGGAGGCGCCGTAGCCGATCGATGTGGGGACCGCAACGATCGGTACGCCGGTCAGCCCGCCCACGACACTGGGTAGCGCCCCTTCCATGCCCGCCACCACGACGAGGGCGTCGGCGTCGTCGAGGCGATCCCGCACGGCGAGCAGCCGGTGCAGCCCGGCCACCCCCACGTCCCCGATGGTGTCGGCCTGCGCCCCGAACACTCGGGCCGTGGTGGCAGCCTCCGCGGCGACCGGCAGGTCCGAGGTTCCGGCGCAGACCACCAGCACCTGACCCACCGCCTGCGGCAGCGGCCCGAGGACCGCTGTTCGGCCGAGCGGGTCGACGACCACTCCGGGTTCTTCGGCCCGCAGCAGACTCGCGGTCGCGTCGTCCACGCGGGTCGCCAGCACCGCACGTTCCGGGTGTGCGTGTGCGAGCGTTCGCATGATCTGCACCGTCTGCTCCGGGGCCTTGCCCTGCGCGAACACCACCTCGGGGTCGCCCGTGCGCGCAGCCCGATGGGCGTCCACCTTGGCGTAGCCCAGGTCGATGAGCGGGTCATGCATGCTCGAGACACTACCGGCGGGCGGGAACCGGTCACCAGGTGCGAGCCGAGGTCCGCCGCGTTGGGTGGGGTTCGTCGGGCGCTGAGCCCCATCGGCCAGGAGCGGGCTGCCGGACACACGAAAGCGGGCCGTCACGAGACGACCCGCTTCGTGTGGGAAGGGCCTCAGCCCTCGATGATGCGCCCGGCGCCGGCGAAGCGGCCGCGCCAGTAGGCGTTGTTGATGCTGTCGATGCGCACGTCGGTGCGGGGGTTGGTGGCGTGCACCATCTTGCCCTTGCCGATGTACATGGCGACGTGCTGCGACCCACCGGGGCCGTAGAACATCAGGTCGCCCGGCTTCAGGTGCTTCTTGCCGACCCGGCGGGCCTTGTTCATCTGGGCGCCGGAGTAGTGCGGCAGGTACTTGCCTGTGGCCTTCTTGTACACGTACTGGGTGAAGCCGGAGCAGTCGAAGCGGTTCGGACCGGCGGCACCGGCGACGTACTGCTCACCGAGCTGGTTCAGACCCACCCGGACCAACGAGGCGCGAGCGCGGTTGGCGCGCTGCTTCTGACGCTTGCGCTTCTCACGCAGCTTCATGGCCTTGCGCTGCTTCTTGGTCAGTGTCGGCTTGGCCGGAGCGGTCTGGGTGGTGGTGACCACGGGCTCGTCGACGGCCTGGGCGGACGTCGCGGCAAGCACCGGTAGGCCACCGACGAGAATGACGCCGGCGGTCAGGGCTGCGGTCGTGCGGGCACGGTTGTTCTGCGCAATGGTGCGCATACGTATCTCTCCTTCTCAGCCGCCTACCGGGTTAGCTGACGGGCTCGGGCCGAGAAGTGCCCTACCGCTCTCGCGGATTCGCCCCAATAGGTTGGGTCCCCGGTGCATCCCCCCAGATGCTTCGGCGGTGCCCGGTCGTCGGCCTTTCCGACAAAGGCCGGGCTCGCGTTACGACGGTACCCCGCATCAGGACTTCGTAAAGGTGATTGTGAACGACTTCACGAGGGTGTGAGCGGGGTCACAACCCCTGGTTTTTCACGGAAATTCAGAGGAATCGCCCGCAATGGGACAAACGGTCACGCGCGCTTCGCGAGTTCCTCGAGTAGTTGTGCCAGGCCGTCATCGTCGGGTCCGGGAAGCACCCGACCGGCCACGTCGCGCAGCCACGGATGCCCGGTCGCCACCGTCATCGGGAGGTCGGCCGCACGCAGCATCGCCTCGTCGTTGGGCATGTCACCCACCGCGATGAGCGTCGCGCCGGGCCACCGCTGTTCGCGAAGACGTTGCAGGGCATGCGCTTTGGTGACCCCGCTCGGACCCATTTCGATGAGCAGCCTGCCGTAGGCGGAGTGCGTCGGTTCCACGAGGTGGCCCGCCACGGCCCTCACTTCCTGCAGGACGTCGTCGGCCTGCTCATGGTCGACCTCGGGCAACGCTGCCAGGATCTTCAACGTGTGACCGCGCCACTGCTCGGTGTGCATGACGAAGTCGGTGCGGTGCTCGGCAAGCAGTTCCCGGACCTCCTCGACGATGTCCGCGGGGATCGCCTTGATGTCCAGAGGCTCATCATCGAGCAGGGTGAGCGCTCCGTTCGCGCACACCGTGACCGGTGACAGTCCGGTGACCTCGTACACCTCCGGTAGCCATCTCGGCGGGCGGCCGGTGGCGTACACGACGTCGACACCCGCGGCCACCGCGTCCTGCAGCGCCCGCCGGGTGCGTGCCGAGACGGTGAAATCGCGCCGCAGCAGCGTCCCGTCGAGGTCGGTGGCCACCAGGTAGGACATCAGCGGAGTTCGGTCCGCCCCCCGAGGTACGGCTGCAGTGCGGTGGGCACACGGACCGAGCCGTCGGCCTGCTGGTGGTTCTCCAGCAGCGCCACGATCGTTCGGGTGATGGCGGTGAGTGTGCCGTTGAGCGTGGCGACCGCTTCGGTGCCCTTCTCGCCTTTGGTGCGGATCCGCAGGCGGCGTGACTGGTAGGTCGTGCAGTTGGACGTGGAGGTCAGCTCCCGGTACCGCTCCTGGCTCGGGATCCACGCCTCGCAATCGAACTTGCGCGCCGCGCTCGCCCCGAGATCGCCGGTCGCCACGTCGATGATCCGGAACGGGATCTCGAGGGCCTCGAGGAACTCGATCTCGTGCTGCAACAGACGCTCGTGTTCGGCGGCGGCATCGGCCTGCGCGCAATAGACGAACATCTCGACCTTGTCGAACCAGTGGACCCGGAAGATGCCGCGGGTGTCCTTGCCGTGGGAGCCGGCCTCCCGGCGGAAGCAGGGGGAGAAGCCCACGTAGCGCAGCGGCAACTCGTCGAGGATCTCATCGCTGTGGTAGGCCGCGAGCGGTACTTCTGCGGTGCCGACCAGGTACATGTCGTCGTCGGGGAGGTGGTAGACGTTCTCAGCAGCCTGCACGAGGAAGCCGGTCCCGTCCATCGCCGGCGGCCGCACCAGGGCCGGCGGGATCATGGGGGTGAACCCGTTGCGCTGGGCCATGTCCATGGCCATGTTGACCAGAGCGAGTTCGAGCAGCGCCCCCACGCCGGTCAGGTAGTAGAACCGCGAGCCCGAGACCTTCGCGCCGCGTGCGACGTCGATCGCATTGAGCGACTCCCCGATGTCGAGGTGGTCCCGGGGTGCGAAACCCTCCGCGGTGAAATCGCGGGGTTCGCCGCGGGTCTCGATCAATCGGAAGTCGTACTCACCGCCGATCGGCGCATCCATGTCCACGACGTTGGACAAGCTCGCGACCGCAGCGGTCAGCGCTGACTCGCTGTCCCGGACGTGGGCCTCGGCGTCCTTGACCTGCGTCGCGAGCTCCTTCGTGCGGGCCAGCAGTGCCGGGCGCTCGTCCGGGGCGGCCTTGGCGACCTGACGCCCGAGTTCCTTCTGCTCGGCGCGAAGGCGCTCGAACGTGGTGAGTGCGGCACGGTGGGCCTGGTCGGCGGCGACTGCTTCGTCGACGAGTTCCGGGGTCTCTCCGCGACGGAACTGGGAGATGCGGACTTGATCCGCTGCGGTGCGCAGTGTGTGGAGGTCGATCACGGGTTCGAGGGTATCGGCCCGTGGGACGCCACCCGGCGCTACAGGTACGGCCCGCTGTGTGGCCCGGGCATCTGCTGCTGGGCCTCGCCGCCCTCGATCGCCTGCCGGCGCATCTGCTCGAGCTGTGCGCGGGCGGCCATCTGCTGGGCGAAAAGAGCGGTCTGGATGCCGTGAAACAGACCCTCCAGCCACCCCACGAGCTGGGCTTGCGCGATCCGCAACTCCGCCTCGCTGGGGACGCCGTCGTCGGTGAAGGGCAGGCTCAGGCGTTCCAGTTCCTCGATCAACTCCGGCGCCAGACCGTCCTCGAGTTCCTTGATGGAGGTCGCGTGGATCTGCTTGAGCCGCTGCCGTGCAGCCTCGTCCAGTGGTGCGCTCTTCACCTCGTCGAGCAGTTGTTTGATCATGCTGCCGATCCGCATGACCTTGGCCGGCTGCTCCACCATCTGCGCGACGTTGGCGGATTCTTCGTCCTGTTCGACCACGACCACGTGCGGCTGGTCCGGTTCTTCACTCACCGGAGAACTCCGATCTGCGGGTTTGACGCTGTCCCTGTCTGATGGTCACAATCCTGTCGCCCTTCTGCAGGACGCGCAGTGCTTCGGTGTCGAACCGGTACGTCACATCCCCGCGTTGGACGGCGAGCAGCATCTCCCCCCGTTCAGCGAGTTGATCCGGCGACAGGCCCAGTTCGGCGCGTCCAACCTCCCGCTCACGCACCTCGAGGCCCTCCGATGGGTCGAGCAGATCCTCCATGAGTTCACCGGCGATGGGGTGGACCAATTGCATACCCAGCAGCCGCCCCGCGGCCTCCGCAGTGGTGATGACCTGATCCGCACCGGATTGCTTCAGGACGTTCGCGCTGGCCTGCTCTCGCGCCGCGGCCACCAGCTGGGTGTTCGGCGCTAGTTTCCGCACTGCCAGCGTCACCAGCACGGCCACGTCATCGCGATCGACGGCGACGATGACCTTGGCGGCGGTCGGGACATCGGCGTGGATGAGGACCTCCTCGCGCCGGGCGTCGCCCAGGATGCCCGCGACGCCGGGGTACTGGGCGGAGTCGGGCTCTTGAGGGTCTTTCAACGAGGGTCGGGTGGCGTCCTCCACCGCAGCGGCGTCGCTCGCGATCACGACGATGTTCTCGGCCTCGATGCCGTTGTCCAGCAGCATGCGCACGGCGGAACGCCCCTTGACGCCGTATCCGATGACGACGGTGTGGTTCTTCAACTTCTTCCTCCATCGGCTCTCGCGGAACTCCGCACGGCCACGGGCTGTCAAGACTTCCAGAGTGGTACCGACCAGCACGATCAGGAACAGCACGCGCAGCGGCGTGATCAGGAAGATGTTCACCAGCCGGGCCTGGTCGGTGGCGGGCGTGATGTCGCCGTATCCGGTGGTGGACAGCGACACAGTGGCGAAGTAGAGGGCATCGACGAAGTCGACCGGGGTGCCTGTGTTGTCCTGGTACTGGTCACGCTGGACGTAGACGAGCAGCGTGGTGGCGGTGATGGCGAACGCCGCGATGGCAAGGCGCACGATCACCGACGTCGTCGGGCTCCAGGCACGATTGGGAAGTGTGAGCCTCCCGCTGAGGCCGGAATCATCGCTGCGACTCACGCACGGCAACCTATCAGCACCACTTGACCGTCCGGCGAAGTTGACACTAGCGTCAACTTTATGGCCGTACTCCGATCGATGATCGACCCCGGATCCGAGCAGTTCACCGCGAACCGCGATGCCATGCTCACCGCCCTCCACGAGATCCAGCAGTTGCAGGCCAAGGTGGCCGCCGGCGGCGGTTCGGGCGATCCGGAGAAGAATGCGCGCACGATCGCCAGGCACCGCAAGCGCGGCAAGCTCCTGCCACGGGAGCGGATCGCCTACCTTCTCGATGGGGGCAGCCCCTTCCTCGAGTTGAGTCCCCTTGCCGGCTGGGGTACCCAGGACCCGTTGGGTGCCGGCGTGGTCACCGGGATAGGCACGATCAGCGGCACCGAGTGCGTGATCGTGGCCAACGATCCGACGGTCAAGGGCGGTGCACAGGGACCGAGTTCTGTGCGCAAGGGTCTGCGCGCCATGGACATCGCCCGGCAGAACCGACTGCCGTTGATCAGCCTGACCGAGTCGGCCGGGGCGGACCTGCCCCAGCAGGCGGAGATCTTCGTCCCCGGGGGCGCGAGTTTCAAGAACCTCACACAGTTGTCGGCGGCCGGGATACCGACGGTGACGATGGTCTTCGGCTCGTCCACAGCGGGCGGGGCCTACGTGCCCGGCATGAGTGACTACGTGGTGCTGCAGAAGGAGGCCGCCAAGGTCTACCTGGGCGGCCCGCCGCTGGTGAAGATGGCCATCGACGAGGACGCCGACGAGGAAGAATTGGGCGGGGCAGAGATGCATGCGCGCATATCCGGGCTCGGCGACTACCTCGCGCAGGACGAGCCGGACGCCCTGCGGATCGGCCGGGAGATCGTGCAGCACCTGCGGTGGCGCAAACAGGGTCCCGGTCCGGATCGCTCGCCCGTGGCCCCGCGCTTCGACCCCGACGAACTGTTGGGGATCGCGTCGGCCGACGTAAGGGTGCCGTTCGACGTGCATGACGTGCTGGCCCGCGTGCTCGATGACAGCGCGTTCGAGGAGTTCAAGCCGCTGTACGGCACGACCCTGGTCACGGGCTGGGGCCACATCAGCGGCTACCCGGTGGGGATCCTCGGCAACAACGGGATCCTGTTCAGTGAGGAGTCCCACAAGGGTGCTCAGTTCATCCAGATGTGCAACCGGATGGATGTGCCGATCATCTTCGTGCAGAACATCACCGGCTTCATGGTCGGCACCCGCTACGAACAGGGCGGCATCATCAAGGACGGTGCCAAGTTGATCAATGCGGTGTCGAACTCCACAGTGCCGCACATCACGCTGATGGTCGGGGCCTCGTACGGCGCCGGGAACTACGGCATGAGCGGACGGGCCTACGACCCCCGGTTCGTGTTCACCTGGCCGAACCACCGGATCGCGGTCATGGGGCCCAAACAACTCGCCGGTGTGCTGACGATCGTCGCCAAGCAGAAAGCGGGGGACGCCTTCGACGAGACGGCGTTCGCCCCGATCCGTGACGCCTTCGAGAAGCAGGTCGAGGACCAGTCGACCGCGCTTTTCGCGACCGGCCGGCTGTGGGACGACGGCATCATCGACCCGCGGGACACGCGAACGGTGCTCGGGATGGCGCTGTCCGCCGCGCACTCCGGGCCGGTCGAGGGCACGTCGGCGTTCGGCATCTGGCGGATGTAGCGGGCCGCCGGCGTACAGAACTGGTTGGCGGCCTGCCGCTCCCAACCAGTTTCGTACGGGACGCGCCGGTTGGACGCCGCCTCAATGGGGCCGAACGGCGTGTAACTGGTTGAGCGGGTGGGTGCGCCAACCAGTTTCGTACGCTCAGTCCTCCGGCCAGTCCCCGAGGGTGTCCAGGTACATCTGCCGGACCTCGGCGATCTTGTCCTCGAGGTTGGCCTTGTTCCAGTCGTCGGTGGGCACCGGGGGCAGTACCGCCACGTCCACCGTCCCCGCGTGGATCACCATCGAGTGTGCCGCCATGATCTCGCCGCAGTTGCGCATGACGATGGGCACGACCGGGACGCCGGCCTGCATGGCCAGATGGAACGGCCCCTTCTTGAACGGGAGCAATCGCGGGGTGGGGGAGCGGGTACCCTCCGGCGCGATCGCGATGGACCGACCGTTGCGCAGAGCCTCGACGGCTGGTTCGAGACCCTCCCGGGCCGCGGCGTTGTTGCTGCGGTCGATGTAGGCCACGTCGGCCAGGTATCCGATCGGCCCGAAGAAGGGGTCCTTCTCCAACGACTTCTTGGCCACCCCGGTGAAGTCCTTGCGCAGCAACGCGGCGAGCACGAAGACATCGAGTTGGCTCTGATGGTTGAACAGGAACACCGCCGGGCGTGCGGCCCAGATGTTCTCCTCACCCACGACGTTCAGCCGGACCCCCGCGGCGGCCAGTGCCAGATCCGAGCCGGCGCTGGCAGCGATGTTGGCGCCCAGGGACCGGCTGCGGTTGAGGATCGCCAGGCCGGTGGCCGCTGCCACGCTGCCCGCGAACACCCCCATGGCCGCGGCGCTGCGTCCGATGTCCAGCACCGAGGTCGACGGGGGTGTCTTCAAGCGCGCCACCGGCCAGCCTTGCGACTTGGCGATCTGCTTCAACTCGTCGGTCGGGTTCAGCGCAGTCGGGTACCCGACGAGTTCCAGCAGCGGCAGGTCCTCCTCGCCGTTGGAGTACCCGAAGGACTCCGCGAGGTCGATGTCGTACTCCTCGGCGAACTCGGCCACACCGTCGGCCTTGCCCTGGCCCCAGCGGATCTCGGTCGCGAGGTCACCGGTCAAGCGGCCGTCCTCGGCCACGTCCATCTCCGTGCACACGATGTGGTCGATGCCGAGGTCGTCGGCGGTGGACTGGATCTGTGGGCGGGTCGCCGAGGAGGCGACGACGACGGTGTGCCCCTTGCGCAGGTGGGCCTCCACGAGCAGTCGGGAATCCGGGTAGATCATCCCGGCGATCTTCTTGCTGAACACGTTGCGGGCCCACGTGTCCATCTCCTCGGAGTCCCGGCCGGCCTGGCCCTGGATGCCGACGCGCATCATCTCGGAGACGTCGTGCCCCCGGCGTTCGACGTTGATGCTCTCGCGAACGGTCTTGACGACCTCGCTCATGGAGATCTCCCCGCGCCGCAGCCGGTACTTGAAAAACGCGGCCGCGGAGTAGCCGTCGATGAGTGTCCCGTCGAAGTCGAAGAAGGCGCCGATCTGTGGGCCCTCCGGGGCGTTCTCGATCTGCTCGATGAGCCACTCGATGTCAGCCATTGCGACCTCCCACGATCAGGACGGGTTGGCCGGAGGCCTGCGCGATATGCCGCAGGTCGTCGATGCGCCGAACCATCGTCCGCAACTCCTCGGCCAGTGCCTGCCGCTGCTCGCCGACGCCGGGGCCACCGTCCACGAGCTTGTAGTTCTTCGCCAGCTGGAAGGCGTTGACGAAGTAGTCCTTGGAGATCGACTCCGGGGAGTGCAGGGTCTTCTGCAGCCATTTCTGCTTGGCCAGTTTCAGGCACTTCTCGACGAGGTCCTTCTGCTCGACCTGCGCGTCACCGGCGGCTGCCAGTTCGTCGGCGAGCACGCTGTAGGCCTCCAGGAAGGGGCCGATGACGCGGTGGGCCAGGACGAGTTTCATCTGCTGTGCCTCGGCAAGAACCAGCTCCGGGGTGAAGCGGTCCTCCTGCCAGCCGGGGTACATGTAGTCGTACTCGGCAGCCATTTCGCCGGCGAAGTCACGGGTGGCCGGGAAGAAGAACTCGAACTTCAGAATGTCCTTGATCCGCACCGCGTTCTGCCAGGCCGCCTCCTTCACGTCCTCGGCGCCGTCCTCGGCGGCCTGGATGATGGCCAGTTCCGCGATCGCACGGTTGAGGAAGAAGTGGATGACGGTGTTGCGGTAGAAGGCGGCCTCGTGCTGGTGGTCCAGGCTGACGTAGAACACCCGCTCGGTGGGCCCGTCGTACTGCGTGACCACGCCCTCCTGCACGAGGTTGCGCAAGGTGTCGCGCAGCGGCCCGTAGTCGTCGAGCACCACGTTCTGGGTCATGGGCAGGTCGCGGGCCTGGATGTACTCGATAAGCGGTTGAAGGACCGCGCGTCCCTCATCAACGGTGATCGCCCGGTCACCGTTGTCGAGCACTGCGAAGGTGAGCATCGCACTCGGGGTCACCGGGGTCACGGCGTTGATCCGGTTCGCGGTCTCGAACGCGACCTTCGGGACGGCCAGTCGCGGGCGCAGGTTGCCCTCGGCGTCCTCGGTGAGCTGCAGCGACTCGGCCAGCGACAGCGGCTCGCCGAAGCGCAGATAGGCCTTGCCCATGCGCCGGGACTGTGACCGGGCGAAGTTGTAGAGCCACGACAGCGACTCTGCCTTCTTGGTGCCGCCGGCCTCCTCGGCGCTGATCGCGCTGACCTCGTGCTGCTGGTCGTAGATGATCGAGGTCGGCACGATGTGGACGTCGTTCTCCGGGTGCTCGGCGAAGGCGTCGATGACGTAGCTGAGGATCCCGTAGCGCGGCGGGCGCAGTTTCCCGGTGCGGGTCCGGCCGCCCTCGATGTACCACTCGAGGTTGTGGCGCTGCTCCATCAGATGGGACAAGTAGGTCTTCAGCACCGCCCGGTACACGTGGTCGTCGCGGAACTCGCGGCGGATGAAGACGATCCCGTTACGGCGACCGATCTCGGAGAACGGCCACAGGGCGAGGTTCGCGCCACCGAGGGTGTTGTTCGGTGGGAAACCGTACTGTTCCAGGACCCAGCGCAGGACCAACGGGTCGAGGTACGAGCGGTGGTTCGGCAGGAAGATCAGCCCGCTGGTCTCGTTGAGTTCGCGCAGGGCGGCGACCTCGCTGGGAAGGTAGTCCACCTTGTATGCCCGGGACAACCAGCGGGAGAACTTGTCCCACATGTCCACGGACATGCCGCCGGGCTTGACGGCCATCTCCTTGAGATCCGCCGCCGCTTCCTCGCTGAGCTTCGAGACAGGGCGCCCGGTCTCCTCCGACAACTGCGCGAGTGTGCGCATGAACTCAGGGGTGTCGAGAATGTGCTCCACTCCGGCGACGGTAGTCGCACCGGGGGTAGGTGCGCTAGGCAAGCCCGCCAGCTCGCGCCGCCTGCTCGGCGGCGTCGCGCCCCACGATGGTCCGCAGCAGGAGCAGTCCGTCCAGCCGCGCGAGTACGGCCAGGGCCTCGGCATGTCGCTGCGTCGGGTCCGCGACGGCTATGCGTGGGTCCAGCCACGTCAGCCACTGCTCGAGCATGGCCGGGGCGAGTGTGTCGTAGGGCGCGGTCCCCACCGCCGCGAGGCCGATGATCTCGAAGAAGAGGGCGAAGATCGGCTGGTTGTCCGTGTGTGCCAGTACCGGCCAGGCCCGTTTCACCAGATCCTCGGAGGGGAGCGGCTTGTCGCCGAAGGCCTCGGCCAGGAGGTCCTGCAACTCGCCACCGAGAGTCGTC
>Ga0209607_1000089_pt1 | contig 74408 bp, 65 predicted proteins | sample AD_UKC117_MetaG_FD_184413 | JGI IMG/M metagenome (GOLD analysis project Ga0209607, IMG submission 184413) | Active sludge microbial communities of municipal wastewater-treating anaerobic digesters from Hong Kong - AD_UKC117_MetaG (SPAdes)... | ecosystem: Engineered > Bioreactor > Anaerobic >... | reverse complement strand
ATTGGGGCAGTAGAGCGTTTCCCACTTCATAAGATCCCCGGTCAGTGATTAACACCACAATCACAATGAGGATACATGTTGTCGTCGTCACTGGCTTAGCTCATCACGTAAACTGAGGGACACCACCAATTTTCGAACATCGCCCTATTTAACTTGGGATTCCGACCGTTTTTCCTCGGCGCGAGGACTTTCGCTATCCTCGCCATAGCGCTATGAATGGGCGTTTATCTCTTTTGCCGACCGCTGTTAAAACTGGACAGGTGTACAAATCTGCGTGGATTTAGACTTCTGGCCTTGTTCGCTCTGTGGACGCTGGCCAGAATCCCGTTTTTATTCGGGACGCGCTTTATGGTGATCGCCGCCCTGCGTGATCTGGTTTTTCTTCCGATTGATTGCGGTTAAGATAGTGCCCATTCTGTTTCCGGCTGGGAGATTGCGTTCATGACCTTTGTTGTCACCGAAAACTGTATCAAGTGCAAGTACACTGATTGCGTCGAAGTTTGCCCGGTGGATTGTTTCCACGAAGGCCCGAATTTTCTGGTTATCGACCCCGATGAGTGCATTGACTGTACGCTGTGCGAGCCGGAATGCCCGGCGCAAGCTATCTTCTCCGAGGATGATCTGCCGGCGGATCAGCAACAATTCCTTGAACTCAATGCTGAACTGGCTAAAAAATGGCCGGTGATCACGGAAAAGAAGGATCCGCCACCCGACGCGCAGAACTGGGATGGCAAACCAGACAAGCTGCAATACCTGAACAAATGAAGACATCCGTTGATATCGCAAAAATCTACATGGCCGCCAAGAGAGTTTTTGAATGAATGCGAATGCGCGCTTGCTAATACTCCCTCTTTTGCTTCTCCTCCTTACGGGTTGCGGACCCATCTACGAAACCCGTTATGATCTTCTCCCTCCTACCGATGACGCCGGGCGATTCTGCACGGTGGAATGCGAACGGGTGAAGCTTGACTGCCGGCGGCTCGAAGATCGCAAGTATCAGCAATGTAACCGGGATCGCCAGGACGCTGAGGCCGACTATCAGCGCTGCCTCGACAGAAACAAGAATGACTCTGGCAAATGCAAGCGCCTGTCGAACAAGACCTATTGCCGGGCAGCGAACTACGAAGCTTGCGATGCCGACTACCGCCGCTGCTTTCAAAATTGTGGGGGACAGGTACATAGCCGTCAGGTTTGCGTGTTTAACTGTTCCTGAAAGCGTCCGCACCCCAATATTACAGCCAGTTTACCTTTTTGCATTCCAGATTCTCGGATAGTCCACAATGAGCGATTCACCCTATATTGTCGAAGTCAATCAACATAATTTCGCCTCGCTGGTGGAAGCCTCGCAGCAGGTTCCAGTGCTGGTGGATTTCTGGGCCGACTGGTGCCAGCCCTGTCAGCAGCTGACTCCCCTGCTCACCAAGCTGGCGCAGGAATACCGGGGCGGATTCATTCTGGCCAAGATCAATGCCGATGCCGAACAGGGTTTGGCGGCGCATTTTCGGGTGCGCAGCCTGCCGACGGTCATGGTCATCTGGCAAGGGCAGATTGCTGAACAACTGGTGGGTCTGCAACCAGAATCGGCTTACCGGCAGATTATTGACCAGTTCGGCGGCGCTGCGCCCGGTAATGCGTTGCAGGAGCAAATCGAAGCGCTTTGGCAACGGGGTCATCATAAGCAAGTCGTCGAACTGCTGCGCGAGGCGCTGAAACAGGAACCGGATCGGGTTGAATGGAAAGTCACGCTGGCGGAAAAGCTGTTGCAACTGGATCAGAGTGAAGAAGCTCGCACGGTGTTGCAAAGTCTGCCGGAGGAAGAGCGCAATCGGCAACCTGCTAGCGGTCTGCTGGCTCGGCTGCAATTCGCCGATATGGCGCAAGGCGCGCTGGATCGCGCGGCGCTGGAGCTTAAAGTCCAAGCTGATCCCACAGACAGCGCGGCCCGTCGGCAACTGGCGGCCCGTTGTGTACTGGCGGGCGACTATGAAGCCGCTCTTGAGCAATTCATGGAAATTCTGCGCCGTGACCCGCAATTCGAGGAAGAGGCTGGTCGCAAGGGATTGATCGCGATCTTTGAGATTCTCGGCAACGAGAATCCGCTGGTCATGACCTACCGGCGACGCATGTTCTCTCTGTTCCATTGAGCAATGTCCTCTGACCGGCGGATCTTTGATCGTCTGCGCGTCCAGGCCCAGCAGGCGCGTGAGATTGGCGATTATCGTCAGGCTGCCCGGTTGGAGCGCCAGGCCGCGGAATGGGCCGGCGCGCGAGGGCTTGCCGGTTCGCAGGCGCGGGCGTTGCTGTGGGAAGGCTACAGCTTGCGCCAGGCTGGCGAGGATGATCTGGCGCTGGCCGCCTTGCTGCAAGCGGCGCATGATCGGGCGACCACTGATCCCGCCGATGTGTTCAGCGCCCTGACCGCCATCCTGCATATCAGCCTGGAGCGTAAGCCGTTCCGGTTTTGCCGGACCTTAATGGACCAGACCCGGGACTGGTTGTTTGAATTACGCCGCCCTTGGAACGCACCGCTGGATTTCCTGGAAGGCGAGTTGGCGTTCCGCCGTGGCGAGTTTGCGACGGCCTGGGACTGGCATCAGCGCGCCTGGGCCGGTTGGCGCGATGAACATCCCCGCCTGACCCCGGCGACTCACCTCTGGGCATTATGCCGCACTGCTTTTTGGCTTGGCGATCCTGCAATTCTGGAGCAGGAGGTCGGAAAACTGGCGGAACTCCATCCGACTCAGCGGCTGGAGCGAGAATTAGTCCAGCGGGCGCAACTCTTGTTGTGGCGGGTCCAGCCAACGGAATCAGACCCGGTTGATCTGGCCCTGGCCCTGCTGACATCCAGTATTAATACTGGGGAAACTCGCGATTCTGGAGCTTATCGTGAAGCTTTACTGACACTCGCGCTGGTAGGTCGCTGGCGAGAAATGGACGATGCGCTCGCACAACGTCCACTGAAAAACGATTGCTTCGAGGAGCAGTTAATACTCGCCGATTTAGAGTTGAACCGGTTGCGCATGGCGCTGGATTTGCCGACTAGCGACGATGATGGCAATGCAGCCGCTATCAACGCTGTGCAGATTAACGTTGCCCAATCGGTATCTCTGGGAGTACTCGACCAGATAGAACAGGATTATAAACTTGCTCAATCGCTGGCGGATGAACAGGACCAGCGTTTGGAAACGGACTGGTATGGCGCGAGGGTTCGTCGCCGCTGGAAGCAACTGACACTGCTTGCACGGCGTTGATCCGGCTTGCATCAGGGATCGGGAGCAACCTTGATCTGTATTTCGGGTTGCCCATCCCGATAATGGTCGTGGACATAAGCCATGCCGGCGTCCGTCGCGGACTCGGTGCTGGAGTAATAGGCAAATTGTTCCACCAGCCGTCCATCCTCAAACAGCGCCGCCACATAAGGCGCGTCCAGGTTGGTGGTGCAGAAGAATTTGTAGATTTCAAGGGTCAGTTTCATCGTTGGTTCGTTTCATAACTTACTTGAGGTGATCTTCACATCCGAGGAACTTGCTTATGCTGTACCTGGAACTTCCCGTAAACAAGCCGAGTACGGAAATGCCTTCCTTGAACCATAGTTATATTTGCTCAAGAACTCTGCGCCAACTCTTTGAAAATGAAAATATTGAGGTATTGACTGAACTCACTCTGGATATTGATAACGGTCTGACGCCGAATATTTGTGTTTATCCTGTCGAAGTGATTCATCCCAATTTTTCAAGAGACATCACCGAGCTGCAAAAAATGCCGATCCTGTCCATTGAGGTCATTTCCACCACTCAGAACATCCAGGATATTCTCGAAAAATCAGAAAGAATGGTTAAAGCAGGCATCAAAGCAGTCTGGACGATTGAACCTTATACGAGAGCCATCTTTGTCACGAGCGCACAAGGTGAAAATATTTTCTACAACCAAGCGGTTGAGTCCGAAGGAATCAAAGTCGATTTTGAGAAGATTTTTAACCGACAGTAAAGGACCGGGATCGCTTTACAGCGATCCGTTCATGTCTACCTTTAATGTTATCAACTTTTCCACGGTTGATAATAAATGCGCATCCCTCGACTTTATCTCCCGATACCCCTGGTTGCTGGCATAACCGCGCCGCTGACCGACAGCTCCTTCAATCATGCGGTGCGGGTGCTGCGCCTCAAACCCGGTGCATCGTTGACGTTGTTCAACGGTGAAGGCGGCGCGTTCGCGGCGACGTTGCGGGAAGTGGGCAAGCGGGAAGCCTGGGCGCACGTACTGGAAGCGCTGCCTGGCGAGGAGATGGAATCGCCCTTGCGAGTTACACTGGCGCAGGGCGTCTCGCGGGGCGAGAAGATGGATTACACCCTCCAGAAAGCGGTGGAGCTGGGAGTCGCTGCCATTCAACCGCTCTTTACCGAGCGTGGCGGGGTGGATTTAACCGGTGAACGGCTGACGCGCAAGGTCGAGCACTGGCGGAGCATCGTGATTGGCGCTTGTGAACAATGCGGGCGCAACCGGTTGCCAATGTTGCAGGAGCCGCGATCGCTAACAGATTGGCTGGCGCGACCGATAGCAACCGGTTTGTGCCTGTTACTCAATCCGCTGGCTAAGCAGAGTTTGCGTGGGCTGGAGCCGCCCACTGGACCCGTAACGTTGCTCATCGGTCCCGAAGGCGGCTTGAGTCCGGCGGAAATCAATCAGGCTCAGCCAGCAGGATTCACCGGCGTCCGTCTGGGACCGCGTATATTGCGCACAGAAACCGCCGGCGTGGCGGCGCTGGCGGCGTTGCAGGCGCTGTGGGGTGACTGGGATTAAGCGAAGTCGTTTTCCAGCACAACGCGATAGCGCGCCTTGCCGGCTTCCAGATGCGCCAGCGCTTCGTTGACCTGACTCATCGGGAAGAATTCAGTCACCGGCGCGATCTGATGACGGGCGCAGAATTCTAGCATCTTGCGCATCGTCGCCGGGGAACCAAGCGGCGAACCGGATACGCTTTTCTGGCCAATGATCAGCGAAAACGCAGCGACCGGAATGGGTGTTAGTACCGCTCCAACCGTATGCAGCCGTCCTTTCGGCCCGAGAACATTCAGAAACGCTGGCCAGTTCAGGTCGACGTTGACCGTCGACAGGATGAAATCCAGCGAACCAGCGATTTTCTCCAGTTGCCCATCATCGCGGGAATTGACGACCTGGTGCGCGCCCATGCTCAGGGCTTCAGCGCGCTTGGAATCGCTGGAGGTGAACGCCGTGACCTCGCAGCCCCACTTGTTCAGAAACTGGATCGCCAGGTGCCCCAGGCCACCAATGCCCACCACGCCGACCCGGTCGGTGGGTTTTACATCGAATTGAACGATGGGGTTGAAGACGGTGATGCCGCCACAGAACAAGGGGCCGGCTTTCTTTGCATCCACGCTAGCAGGCAGCAGGACAGCCCATTCCGCATTACAACGCACCTTGTCGGCAAAACCACCAAAGCGGCCGATCATCGTTTGCTCGTTGCTGGCGCAGAGATTGTGATTGCCGCCCATGCACTGGTCACAAGTCATGCAACTGCCGCTGAACCAGCCCAGGCCCACTGTATCGCCGACCTTGAGATGCTTGACGTTGCCGCCAACCTGGGCGACGGTTCCGACAACCTCGTGACCCGGCACCAGAGGATAGATGCTGTTTTGCCACTCGTTATTCAGGACCGAGAGGTCGGAATGACAAATGCCGCAGGCGATGACATCCAACTCGACTTGATCCGGCTTCAGTTCGCCAGGATCGTACTCAAATGGCGTGAGTTTACCCTTGGCTTCGTGTGCAGCGTAGGCTCGAATCATGAGTGCTTCTCCAATGTGTTGAATCATTCTTCAAGTTTAGACGCTAATCAGCACTGCTTCAGGGATTCAGTCGGCGGCGGCAAATCCGGTTCCGGTTGCATATCGGTCTGCGGTAACATTTCCAAGACCACCGGTGTGGTGCGCACCATTGGCACGAACCGGCCCTGCTGAATGAGCGGAATCGGCTTGGCCCAAACCAGACGCACCAGTCCCAGAAAACCGAGCAAACTCAGCGTAGCAGCAGAGTAAGCGGGAATCGTGCCGGGTCCAAACCAGTCCATCAACGGACCGCCAATCGCTGGGCCAGCAATCGAACCAATGCCGAAGATCAGCAACAAACCGCGCGTGGCGTCCAGCACTTCCCCCGGCGTACTCAAGCGGTCGTTCATCAGCGCCACGCTCAAACTGTAGACCGAGAACATCAGACCACCGTACAGAAAGGCGCAAGCGGTCAGCGCGGCCAGCGATTCATACATGATCTGCAACGCCAGTAAGGCGACCAAAGCAGCGGAAAAGCTTACCGTAGTGAGAATAAAGCGCCGGCTGAAATGATCTGACAGCCGGCCAATTGGCCATTGCAGCAGCGCGCCGCCCAGAATGGTGGCGCTCATAAACAGGGCGACGCCTTGCTCGGACAAGCCGACTCGCTGCGCGAACACTGCGCCCAGACTCCAGAACGCGCTGCTGACAATGCCGGCCATGAACGCGCCGCACGCCGCCAGGGGGGCCAACCAGAACAGATGCATCAGGCTGACCGATGAAGTCGCCAGCGGTTGAGGCGCATGGACGCGAGTTGCAGCGATCGGCACCAGTCCCAGACTGAACAGCATGGAGGCCACCGCGAACAGCGCCAGCGTGCCGGTGTCCCCGGCCAGGATCAGATATTGTCCGCCCGCCAGACCCACCAGCGTCACCACCATATATGTTGCAAAGACTTGGCCGCGAATGTGATGCGGCGTCTGCTCATTCAGCCAGCTTTCCACCACCATATAAACGCCCAGCACGGCAAAGCCAGTCACGACCCGCAATATCGCCCAGGCCAGGGGGTGAACGATCAGGCCGTAGCATAGGACCGATGCCGAGCCAAGCGCTGCAAGCGCGGCAAAGGTGCGGATGTGGCCCACGCGCCGGATCAGCGCCGGGATTTGAAAGGCGCCGATCACATAGCCCAGAAAATAAGCCGCCATTAGCGCCCCAATCGAGGTATTGGTAAAACCCTCCAGCCGCGCCCGAATACCCAACAGCGTACCCAACAGGCCATTCCCCACCAGCAGCGTACCCAGACCTAGTAAGAGCATGGCAATGGTGCCAGACATGCGATTTCGATTTCCGGAAGCAAATAAAGAACCCTCTCCCGCAAGCCGGAGAGGGTTGATGTGAGAACGGCTATATCACCACATGGTTAGTGTGGAGGCAAGTTAATGCGTACGGTATCGCGCAACACGCCATCCAGGCCGCCGAACACGGTTAGCCGCTCAACCTTGTCCACCACTTTTTCCAGTGCCTCCAGTTCCTTCAGGCGCAACAGAATCGGGTTTTCTTCCATCAACTTCGCCGTGTTGAGCAGCGAACGGGTGGCGGCGACTTCCTCACGCCGGCGGATCACGTTGGCCTGCGCCGCCTTCTCCGCGGTCACCACCTGGTTGAGAATATCCTTCATCTCACCGGGCAGAATCACATCCTTGACGCCAACCGTTTCCAAAGCCAGGCCGTGTAGCTCGACGCGCTCAGCGACGTAGTTGCGCACCACTCGATCCAGTTCATCCTTGTCGCCGAGCAATCCATCCAGCGGCTGCGCGCCGATGGCTTGGCGCAAACCAAACTGCAAGGTGCGGTACAGGTACTCGGCGATGTTGCCCAATTCACTGCGCGCCTTGACCGGATCAGCGATCCGATACACCGCCGACAGGTTCACCCGCAAACTAACCTTGTCCCGGGTCAGAATTTCCTGGCCAGAAACTTCGACAGTCTGCAAGCGCAGATCGATGGTTTCAACCTTGATCGCCCGATTGAAGCGCCAGAAGGCGTGCAAACCCGGCGGCAGGGTGCGCGCCAGTTCGCCGTCGACCAGCAACAGGCCGATGTGATGATCCTCGACCTCAGCCGTCAGGATAAAACCGCTCAGGCTCCGGGCCAGCGTCGCCGAGGGTCGCGCCAGCAGCGCTGCGTGCGCCCGGGACAGAGCGTAATCGACGCCGATATCCAGCATCTCCACCTTCACCTCGACCGGACCGCGCCAGTAGACCTGCCGGGTCGCCGGCGGCAACACGCCTTCCAGACGACCGTTCTTGTAAATCAGGCCCACCTGCTGTTCGCCGGTCTCCACAATCTGGAAATGCCGCTCCACCAGGGTTGGTTCGTTGCGCAACAATACGTCCAGCCACGGGTGGTTGAATTCAGCCACGGTCAGGTCGTAACGCTGCACTTCATGATGACGCAGCGGGTCGAACCAGCGGTAGACGCCCGGTTCCAGAATGTCCGCCAACCGGCGGTCGTAGAGGTGCAGCCCACGCTCGTTTTGGGCAATAACGACTCGCTTGTAACCCAACATATTAATTCTCCTTGTGAAGTTATTTTGGGTTTTCCTGTTCCGCCGTCTCCGGCGATCGAGCATGGCGTGTTGCTATCGGCGCCGTTGCCGGCCCGCCACTGCCGAACGTCAGGGTGTCATTGAATAACGGTTCCTGCCGGTTGCGTTGACAATAAAGTTGATAGGGTTGAGAGCGCGTCCCACGCCCGCACGGCGGGCGACGAGGCGAACCGTGCAGATCACCGGCGGACCCGCCGCAACGCGAGGCGTCCCTGCCCGCTCTCGCTGCGACCGGCTGGCCGATCATCGGCATCGATCCGTTGCTCGCCGCGCAAGGCCGCGCGGGCGCTGCAGGTCAGCGACCCTCCCAATGCTAAAGCGTCGAAAGGGTTGCTGCCCGCTGGGACGGCTCCTGGGTGCTGCAAGGAGTGGAGCGGATTTGAACCGCAGGCCTTTTTAGGGCTTTACCAGTGAAAAGGAGGGAGTTGAACCCTCGACAGACTGATTATGAGTCAGTTGCTCTACCCACTGAGCTACTTTCCTTGCTTCGAAGTCCCGTCGTCGCCCGACACACGCTGTGCCATGGTTAGCTTGAGCGCGCCGGACCGGCATGTAGAACCGGCACCGCTGTGCGGCGGCGGGGCTGCTTCGAATCGGTTGCAGAAAAAAACGGAACCCCGGAAGGCGTGCCGCCGACCGGGGTTCTTTAGTTCCCGCTCGGAGGGCTGCCTAACGCGAACCCTTCGAGCTGAAGCTCACAGGCTCTACGTCGGGTCCATCGCTGGCGCGTAGCTGCATCTTGCCAGCAAACGCTGGTCAGCGATGGATGAAAAATGAGGGTTACGAAGTTTTCGATTCATAGGGTGGCGAATTATAGCCGGAAAAAAGTATAGGTCAAGCCCTGATTTGGCGGAATCTTACTTTTTCAAAAAAGATCGAAAATCGTACTGGAGCGATCTGGTATTTTATCCATCATTATAAAAAAACCTTGCCGATCTCTGCTGTATAAAGGTTCACTACAACCTGTAGGACTATCATTTAATGAATGGCAACATGGGAAAATCATGACTTTTTATCGCTCATCTTATCATCCATTAAAATCATATCATACATAAGTAAGTCACTACTTTATACAGGACTACCACTCTATCTACTTATTGAAAGATCTGCGCAACTTTGAAAGCAGGTTTATTACCTCTCTAGAGAGTTGCCTGAACTTACCAGAAGTCATTTCAAATTTCGCTTCATCCATTTTGCCAACTTGCACCAAGTCAATTATTTGGCCGACGGCAATATGAAACTGCCTGTGTTTTTCTATTAATTCATTGAATTCATTATTATTTTTATATAATACCTCTTCGCTATGTATCCATTTTCCAAGAGCACAAGCATTGTCCACACTCGCTGTGTTTCGCTCTGGAATCTGTCCGCCATAAATCGCGGTAGTCAGTTTTTCTATCCATTGTAAATGGGCATTAATATATTGATTTATAGGTTGCTGCATATTCATAACTCCTCCAATCTAAAATGGTTCGGACAGTTTTTCAACGAACTGATATATGGAAGATAGTCCTCAGTGTGGAAAAATTAAGTTTCTCCAAAACAAAACTCTACCACAACTGAGGATTACCATGTCAATAGTAAAAGCTGTCTTGTAAAAAATGTCTAGTGTTAATTAGCACATCACGGATGCGCTCGCCTTTTGCGATGCTAACTGGTTACAATGCTCTTGAAAGAGCTTTACCAATGGCGAGACGGGATCGCTGTAATGCTGTACTCGGCGGGTTCGCAAGATTTGCAGGGGGTTGTGCTAACGCAAAACCGGCAGCCTGCAATTCTTTCTCGCCGCGTTTGATGTCAGCAAAAACCAGCCTTAGGTCGGCATTGAATTTGGCGGCAAACGCATCTTTGATAGCATGTAATTCCTGGATAGTCTCGTCATTCATCGTATTCAGCGCCAAGTAGTTCCTCGGGAGTGCAGATCACGGGTAAGAGTAGTCCCTTGTTTTCAAAAAACGCCGTGATTTTTTCCTGCCTGTGTAGAGTGGCCGTCGCGATGTGTAGCGCATCGGCGGCGGCTTTGGGAGGGAGTATGTTTGCTATGATCAGTTCTTCGGCAAGGCTAATGATGGATGTCTCGATATAGACCTTGCGTTTCATGGCGTCTTGGGAAGCCGCAAACTGTTCTTTAGTTGCGAAAGATAGCGTCTTGCAAGACTACCTGCAAACGATGACCAGATTTAATCAGCAAAGTTGCTTATGGCGCAAAACAAGATGTGGATTTTGAGGGAAAACTGGTAAGGCGGGCCAGGCTTCAGCCGTAACCCGCCCTTGCATCAGAGATAGGGCGATTTGGCGGGTTACGCGGCGCTAACCCGCCCTATATACTCAGTAATACCTCCGTTTACGCCCGAAGCAAATCATCCCGGCAAGCCCCAGACCCAGCAGCCCTACGGTGCCGGGTTCGGGGATGCCGGTAGAAGGTGGTAATACGTCTTCCTCAATCGCCGAGTAACGCACTGATTGCTGTGAGTAATTATAGAAACCGAATCGGCCATCACTAAAGCTGCCACTAATATTTAGTTCAGTCACCCCATTGACCATCACCTGGATATTGGTAGCGGTGAAAATCAGGTCAAAACTATACTCGGTATTATCGGCCCAACCCGTACTGCCGAGGTTAGTGGCGCGCGCTAATTCGGTCGTGGAGCCATTGTGGCACCATGAAGCAGCGCTATCAGGTAAACCTCCGGTGACATGTGAAATTGCTAGACCTCGAAGGCCGGTGCAACCAAAAAGACTTTGGTTTGCTTGCTTCCAATCGATGAGAATGAAATCAGTAGAATTGCTCGTAATTTCACCGGGATCGAATCCCAGAACAAAACCGATGAAGTCATCATCACTGGTTGTCTCTACTTTGATCTTGCCCGACAGCGCCGTGCCCTGACCGTTAAAATCCGAATAGAAGACTGTCGGTAGACCATTGGTAGATTGAAAAACCGACTGGGTATTGGCAGCGATCGTCCAGTTTCCACTGCCCTCGGCAGTCCAGGAAGTGAGGTCTACAAGCGCTGCATTGACCGGATATGTAATAAATATCCCTAATATGAAGCTCAAGCTGGCTGTGCTGATTTTTAGCAAGGTATGTGGAACCAAACTCATTGCCCCCTTCATCAAACTACTCTTCGTCGCCCGAGGCATGATTTTCACTCCTTAAAGTATGGATTAGTTGATAGGCGACGATAGGTATGCAAAAAAAAAACCAACTTATATTTATTTTATAAATCATAAAATTATGAATTATAAAATTGAAGCTGTAAAAAATTCCGACACTCATACAGATTTCCAGTCGTGCCTTGACCATTGTATAAAACTATATTATTGAAAATAAATAAATTTAATTTAAAACTTAGTTATTTAAGTGTTATTTATAATTGACAATTTTGCAGGTTATCCACAAAAAACTAGACAAGTAACCTACATCATTTGCAGCATTGAAAACGATAAATTTGTAAAGATTAATAGACTAAAGATATATTAAACAACGTTTAAATTGATTAAAAAATAACCAAATTCCTAGCTAATCAGTCAATTATTCTGTAAAAAATTCCGACACTCCCTTAACCATCCAAGCCAACTACCTACCACCGAAAACCGTCGCCTTTCAAAATAAGTAAATGAAATTAAATAGAAAATTAACATGGTCTGGAAAAATCCCGGCCATTGGGTCAGTGTAAAAAAGTCGACAGTCAAGCAGAACGCGCCATGCCATTCAGCGCAACGCCACCCCGGCCATTTGACTCCCGCGCCGTTGTATGAGACCTTTTTTTAACCCGCCTCGCTATTCGGGGCAGATCCAAACGCTGGCAAGCGGCTCTTCTGGAATTATGGCCGCAAACCCACCTGCTCTGACCTGACCTCTTAAGGGAAGTAAAACGCCATGACTGTCAAAGCATCGCGGATCGAAAACCCGATGGATCCGGTCTGCATGGCGACCCTCAAGCACTGGGGAGAATTGCCTGCACACACCACGCTGGAAGACATGCGCTCGGAAGCGACCGTGGATTGCGGCTGGGGTCGACTGATCTTCGGCCAGACCTTCGCCTCGGCGGATCGGCTGGCGCGAGAAATTTGCCGCGAAGCGCCCGGACGCCGGGATGTAGCGCTGTACATCCGCGACCCTCATGTGGTCGTCGCGCTCGACCCACAACAACTGTTCCTCGATCCCTCCCATACGTTCCGCCTGCCCCTACGCGATGCGACCCTCGACATCAGCGAAGACCGGGGCTGGCGCATTCGCCAAATCACCGAGGGCGCGGATACCGCTCAGGACGAAACGGCGATTAACCGTCTCTACCAGGTGCGCGGCATGGTGCCGGTGCGAGACGGTTTCCTCAACCACAATCTGCGTAATTCCGCGCTGGCGATCCTGGTCGCCGAAACGGACGACAGCGGCGAAATTCTGGGGGTCGTCACCGGCGTCGATCATGTCCTGGCTTTCAACGATCCCGATCAGGGCGCCAGTCTGTGGTCGCTGGCGGTCGATCCGCAATGCCTCTACCCTGGGATTGGCGCCAGCCTGGTTAAAGCATTGGCTGCTTTCTTCCAGGCGCGGCAACGCACCTATCTCGATCTATCCGTGATGCACGATAACGCCGAAGCCATCGCCCTCTACCAGAAACTGGGTTTCCAGCGGGTGCCGGTGTACTGCGTCAAGCACAAGAACCCGATTAACGAGAAACTGTTCGTGGGTCCCGACCGCTACAGCGATTTGAACATTTATGCGCGCATCATCATCGATGAAGCCCGCCGGCGTGGCATCGCCGTGGACATTCTGGATGCGCAACATGGCTATTTCCGCTTGAGCCAGGGCGGACGCAGCATCACCTGCCGCGAATCCCTGTGCGAGCTGACTTCAGCGATCGCCATGAGCCGCTGTGATGACAAGCGCGTGACGCGCAATGTGCTGACAGCTTCTGGACTGAGGATGCCCGCGCAGATTCTCGCAGACGACCCAGAAACCGTCCGGGACTTTCTGGCCCACCATCAACGGGTCGTGGTCAAACCCGCTCGTGGGGAGCAAGGTCATGGCGTTCAGGTCGATTTGCGCACCCCAGACACGGTCGAGGCGGCGATTACCAACGCCCGGCGCTTCTGCGACGACGTGATCGTGGAAGAAATGGTGGATGGCGAGGACCTGCGCATCATCGTCATCGGTTACCAGATCGTCGCCGCCGCCACGCGCCGTCCGGCGGAAATTACCGGTGATGGCCACCAGAACATTCGTACCCTGATTGAGAAACAAAGTCGCCGGCGTCAGGCCGCCACCGGCGGTGAAAGCCATATCCCGGTGGACACAGAAACCTTGCGCTGCATCGAAGCGACGGGCTACACGCTGGACTCAGTGCTACCCGCCGGCCAGCGCCTGCGGGTGCGCAAAACCGCCAATTTGCACACCGGCGGCACCATCCATGATGTGACCGACCAAGTGCATCCCCAAGTGCGAGAGGTCGCCGAACAAGCCGCTCGCGCCCTGGAAATTCCTGTTGTCGGCTTCGACTTCATGGTTCCCGATCTGGCGGGCGAACCATACGCCATTATCGAAGCCAACGAACGGCCAGGGCTGGCCAACCATGAGCCGCAACCGACCGCCCAGCGCTTTGTCGATCTTCTTTTTCCCCACTCCCGGATCGAGCACTAAATGCAGACTCTTCTTGATCAAACCTACTTGCTGGACATGATGAGCCGGTTGCTCGCTACGCACAGCCCCTCCGGCATGACTGATGAAATCGTGCATATCGTGTGTCTGGAACTGATGGCGCTGGACATTCCCTTCAGTCTGACCCGGCGCGGGGCCATCCGCGCCGATTTGGAAGGCGCGCGCCATAGCCCGGATCGGGCTATCGTCTCCCATCTGGATACGCTGGGCGCGATGGTCAAGCAATTAAAACCGAATGGGCGGCTGGAAGTCGTGCCCATTGGCACCTGGTCGGCGCGCTTCGCCGAGGGCGCGCGCGTTACCATCTACTGTGACGGCGGTTGGCGCTATCGCGGTACATTGCTACCCTGCAAGGCTTCCGGCCATACCTTCAACGAGGAAGTCGACACTCAGTCAATTAGCTGGCTCAATCTGGAATTGCGCGTCGATGAACGGTGCAATCGTCCAGAAGATTTGCAAGCCTTGGGCATTAACGTTGGCGACACCATCGCCATCGACTCGCAACTGGAAATCAGTAATAGCGGGTTTATCAACGCCCGGCATCTGGACGACAAGGCCGGCGTCGCGGTGTTGTTGGCGGTTGCGCGCGCCGTGCGGCATTGTGGCCTCCGCCTGCCGGTGGATTGCCATCTACTGTTCACGATTTCCGAAGAAGTTGGCGTTGGCGCCTCCCACATCCTGCACGGCGACGTGGCGGAACTGGTCTCCATCGATAATGGCACCATCGCCCCAGGACAAAATACCTGCGAATACGGGGTGACCATCGCCATGCAGGATTCGTCGGGTCCTTTCGACTGGCATCTGACCCGACACTTGCTCGGTCTGTGTAAAACGTATGGTATTGAGCACAGCCGGGATGTCTTCCGCTACTACCGCAGCGACGCGGCGGCGGCGCTGGAAGCCGGCAACGACATCCGCACCGCGCTCACTTGCTTTGCTCTCGATGCTTCCCACGGTTACGAGCGCACCCACGTCGACTCATTGTTAGCGCTGGGCGAACTGCTGCTCGCCTACATTCAGAGCAGGCCGCTGTTTCAACGGGATGCGCAACCACTCGGTCCAATGGGCGACTTTCCCGCGCCGGGAACCTGATGATTTGCATCCACACCCTTGAGGAAACTTGTGGACTGCGTATTATCTAACTATCGACCCGACGACGCGCGGCAGCAAGGTTTAGCCGCCGCCAGACGTTCGAACATTATCCCTTCGACAGATGCAGTGCTAACGCCATGAGTAAGGAATATTCATCGTCCCCTGATCAAGACCGCGACCTCGCCGTTGAACCGGCGAAACCCGCGCTCAAGCAGCCGCCGCTCTATAAGGTGATCCTGCTCAACGATGACTATACTCCCATGGATTTCGTGGTGCGGATTCTCGAACACTTTTTCGCAATGAGCCGTGAGAAAGCCACGCAAGTGATGCTGCATGTTCACACTCGCGGCCGCGGGGTGTGTGGCGTCTTCACTCACGATATTGCGGAAACCAAGGTGGCGCAGGTGAATGAATTTTCCCGCCGACATCAACATCCGTTGTTATGCACCATGGAAGAAGCCTAAGTCCGAAATCACCCAGCGCGATTCGAGGTATGCGTATGTTAAGCAAGGATTTGGAGTTCTCGATTAACCTCGCGTTCCGCGAGGCAAGGGACCGGCGTCATGAATTCATGACCGTGGAGCATTTATTGTTGTCCCTGCTGGACAACCCGGCGGCAGTGGAAGTCTTGCGGGCCTGCGGAGCCAATCTGGATAAACTGAAACGCGACTTGCAGATTTTCATTCGCGAAAACACGCCATTGCTGGCGCTGGATGACCCGCGCGAAACGCAGCCTACGCTCGGTTTCCAGCGCGTATTGCAGCGGGCGGTGCTGCACGTCCAGTCCTCCGGTAATAAGGAAGTCACCGGCGCTAATGTGCTGGTCGCCATTTTCGGCGAGCAGGAATCGCAGGCGGTGTTTCTCCTCAAGCAACAGGAAATCAGCCGGCTGGATGTCGTCAACTACATTTCGCATGGCATTTCCAAAGTCGCCGAGGAGCGGGATTCCACGGCCACCGCGCCGGAAGAGAGTGGCGACAATCAGCAAAACGCCAAGCCTTTGGAAACCTACGCCAGCAACCTCAATGAACTAGCCCGTCAGGGGCGTATCGACCCCTTGATCGGTCGCCGCGAGGAAATCGAACGCACCATTCAGATTCTCTGCCGCCGGCGCAAGAACAACCCATTGTTCGTCGGCGAAGCCGGGGTCGGTAAAACCGCCATCGCCGAGGGTCTGGCCAAGATGATCGTTGATGGCGAAGTGCCAGACGTGCTGCGTCACGCTACAATTTACGCCCTTGACCTGGGCGCGCTGGTGGCGGGCACCAAATATCGCGGTGACTTCGAAAAGCGGCTGAAATCGGTGCTGGCGCAACTGCGCAAAGAGCGCAACGCCATTCTGTTCATTGACGAAATTCACACTATCATCGGCGCGGGCGCAGCTTCCGGCGGAGTGATGGATGCCTCTAATCTGATTAAACCGATGTTGGCTTCGGGCGACATGAAATGCATCGGTTCGACGACCTATCAGGAATATCGGGGTATTTTCGAGAAGGATCGGGCGCTAGCGCGGCGCTTTCAGAAGATCGATGTCATGGAGCCGACGATCGAAGAGACCTATCAGATTCTGCGCGGTCTCAAAACGCGCTTTGAGGATCATCACGATGTTAAATACGCTGACAAGGCGCTGCGCGCAGCGGTAGAACTGTCATCCCGCTACATCAACGACCGCCATTTGCCAGACAAGGCGATTGACGTTATCGATGAAGCCGGCGCCAGCCAGCGCTTGCTGCCGGTCGCCAAACGCAAGAAGCTGATTAACGTCACCGACATCGAGACCATCATTGCCAAAATTGCCCGCATTCCGCCCAAGACGGTGTCATCGTCAGACAAAGACACGCTGCGCAATCTGGAGCGGGATCTGAAACTGGTGGTGTTTGGCCAGGATCAAGCGATCGACACCTTAGCCAACGCCATCAAGATGGCGCGGGCTGGTTTGGGCAATGAGCAGAGGCCAATTGGCAACTTCCTGTTCGCTGGGCCGACTGGGGTGGGCAAGACTGAAGTGACCCGGCAACTGGCCAAGATCATGGGCATTGAGTTGATCCGCTTCGACATGTCGGAATACATGGAGCGTCATGCAGTCTCGCGGTTAATTGGCGCGCCGCCGGGTTATGTCGGATTCGATCAGGGCGGATTGATGACCGACGCCATCCTCAAACACCCGCATTCCGTTCTATTGCTGGATGAGATCGAAAAGGCCCACCCCGACGTGTTTAACCTGCTGCTACAGGTCATGGATCACGGCACGCTGACCGATAATAACGGACGCAAGGCCGACTTCCGCAACGTCATCATCGTAATGACCACCAATGCTGGCGCGGAGCTGATGGACCGGCCCTCGATTGGCTTCACCAGCCAAGATCACAGCAGCGACGGTATGGAAGCCATCAAGCGCATGTTCTCGCCGGAATTCCGCAACCGGCTGGATGCCGTCGTTCAATTCAAGGCGCTGACGCCCGTTACCATCGCTCAGGTTGTCGACAAGTTCCTAATCGAATTGGAAGCCCAACTGGAGTCGAAGAAGGTCACGCTAGAAGTGGATGCCGAGGGACGGGTCTGGCTAGCCGAACGCGGTTATGATCCCAAGATGGGTGCGCGACCCATGTCACGGATTATTCAGGAAAACATCAAACGCTGTCTTGCCGAAGAGTTGCTCTTCGGTCGGTTGGTGAACGGCGGACATGTCGTCGTTACAGTGCGCAATGGTGAACTGGAAGTGGAGATCGCTGAGGAGGAGGCAATACCGTAGACGCAACGGAGCGAGGTATCGGCGGGAAGAACCGTTGCGCGTTCTTTTCGGACGGAATAGCGGGGTTTAGTAATAAGCGTCAGCGCCCACGATAGACGATGCGACCCTTGGTCAGATCGTAGGGCGTTAACTCTACCTTCACTTTGTCGCCGGTCAGAATGCGAATATAGTGCTTGCGCATCCGCCCGGAAATATGAGCGGTTACGACATGGCCGTTTTCCAGTTGCACCCGGAACATGGTATTGGGGAGGGTATCGATCACGGTGCCCTCCATTTCGATATGATCTTCTTTAGACAAGTCTTCATCCCTTCCTATATCAGGGCTGTGATTTAAGGCGCGTAACCATAGCGAAAATTCTTTAGCGTGGCAACACCTTTGACCCGATGAGTTTCGCCAGGCATCTCCTGATTGTCTATCACACCCAGACCGGCCATACCCGCACCATGGCCCACGCCGTGCTACGTGGCGCACGGCAGGTTCCGGAAGTGAAAACACGGCTGAAAATGGCTTTGCGCGCGAATCTGGACGACTTGCTCTGGGCGCACGGCCTGCTACTAGGAACGCCGGAGAATTTCGGCTATATGTCCGGGGCGCTGAAAAACTTTCTGGATCGCACCTATTATCCAGCTCAAGGTAAAATCAGCGGTCTGCCGTATGCAGTGTTTATCAGCGCCGGGAATGACGGAACCGGCGCGTTGAACAGTATTGAACGGATCGCGCGCGGCTATCCTCTGAAGCCGGTTTGCGATCCGATCATTGCGCGCGGCGAACTGGACGCCGAGGCGCTGGAACGTTGCGAGGAACTGGGTGAAACCATGGCCTCGGGGGTAGCGTGGGGAATTTTTTGAGGATCAAGCCATTCTTCAAGAGAGTAAAGCGCGCCGTGCCGCAACATCCACTAACCCGTAAACGGGGAGTGTGGCGCTGGATGAAGCGAACTTTCCTGGGGTTAGCGTACTTGTTCATCCTGACCTCGCTTTTTCTGGTATTGACGTTTCGTTGGGCGCCCGTGCCGGTGTCCAGCATAATGGCCCAGCACTGGATCAAGGCGACGTGGACGGGACAGAGCAGCGCGCTGCGTTATGACTGGACCCCTTACTCGGACATTTCGCCCCATGCTGCATTAGCAGTGCTGGCAGCCGAGGATCAGCGCTTTCCCGACCATTGGGGGGTTGATTTTGTTGAACTTCGGAAAGTGTTGAAGCATATTCGGGAAGGCCGGCCAACGCGTGGAGCCAGTACCTTGACCCAGCAGGTCGCGAAAAATCTCTTTCTCTGGTCGGAACGCAGTTGGATCCGCAAAGGCCTGGAAATCTGGTTTACTGTACTGTTGGAAGGTTTATGGTCCAAGCAAAGAATTTTGGAAGTTTATCTGAATATTGCCGAATTTGGGGAGTCCACTTTCGGCGTGGAGGCCGCCAGTCGACGTTTTTTCAACAAACCGGCGGCCAGCTTAACGGCTGCCGAGGCAGCAAGATTGGCGGCGGTGTTGCCCAATCCCTTACGCTATCGGGCAAATAAGCCCTCTCACTACGTCCTCAAGCGCCAGCGCTGGATCGAGCGACAGATGCGGCAGTTGGGCGGCGTAACGTATCTCGATAAACTTTAATCACGCATGGAACCAAAACCCCGAGTGAGCATTCTTTATTGCACTCAATGTCGCTGGCTATTGCGGGCAGCCTGGTTAGCGCAGGAACTGCTAACGACCTTCGAGGAGGAACTGGGAGAAGTGGCGTTACGGCCTGGATTCGGTGGAGTGTTCGAGATTTGGGTCGATGATGAGCTGATCTGGTCGCGCCGTCAGGAAGGGCGATTTCCTGAAGCCAGGGAGATCAAACAGCGAGTTCGTGATCATGTAGCGCCCGAGCGAAATTTAGGTCATTCCGATCGTCATTAGGATAAATTCCCTTACCTGGCGGACGATGATCCAACAACCCAACATTGGTGAAAGTGTTATGCAAGATCTTCAAGTCGGCGCCGCCGAAGCATCGCGCCCTTTCGGATGGCTATCCCGTCGAATGTTGAATGGACTGGTTTTTTTGGGATGCGTCGGCTGTTTGGTTTTTTCCTATTATGTACAACATTATCAAGGGGTTGAACCTTGTCCACTGTGCATTTTCCAGCGTCTGGCGTTACTGGCCGTTGCCCTGGTTTCTCTGGCGGCGGCCCTGCATAACCCCCGCGAGTGGGGTGCGAAAATATACGGGGTATTGCTGGCGCTCGTTGCCGGGGGAGGCGCTGGAATCGCGGCGCGGCATGTCTGGTTGCAACATCTCCCGCCAGAGGAAACGCCGCGTTGCGGACCCAGCCTGGAGTATATGTTGGAAGCGTTCCCCCTGAACGAGACCATTCGCGAGGTGCTGACCGGGTCTGGTGAGTGCGCCAAGGTGGATTGGACATTGCTGGGGTTTAGCATGCCCCAGTGGACGTTGTTACTATTTGTTGGTCTGGTCATTGTTGGGTTGTGGGGCAACTGGCGGTTACCCTCTTCAACCCTGATCACTGTCCCGAAATCGTAACTGTCATAAATCGCACCAGAAAATGCTCCGGTGATTCACAACGGCCTAATGCACCCGTTCCGCCGATCCAGGTAAATCCGCCACGGTAGCTGATCGCAAACTCCGTCCGTTTTCGGAATAGAGCAACCGGCCCGGGTGCAGCACCTGCCGTTCCGTCCCCTGCTCCACGCAGCGCTCAATCAATCGGTCGATAATCACCTGCAAACCCTGGGGTCGTAATGGATAGTGATGCTCCAGCCGCAACAACTGACCACTGGCGTCTTGACTCGTGACTGTATAGGCTAATGTCCCCAGTTCCGCGTCCGCCTGATGGGTGATCGTCATTTGCTGTTCCAGATTCTCGCTGTCATTCTGAAAAATAGCTTCAACCAAGTAGTCGCCTGACAAACAAGGAATTTCCCGCATGGCTGCTTTCGCCGCTTCTCCTTCCACAGTAGCCAGCGTCTCCTCCAATTGCGGATTAGCCAGCACCCAGCGGACATGCAACCCATAAGCCTCCAGCGCCATCGCGTATTGCCGTTGCAAGTGCGCCCAACGTCGATAACCCGCGCCTAATTCCGCCGGGGCTAAATCGCGGCCCGGTCCGAATTGCGCCCAGTCGTCGAATGTGTAGAACAACGTATGCGCATGGTCGCCCGCCGCCAGGAAACGGTTACCGCCTTCCAGAGTCGCCGAATAAACGCCCGACCGTTCAAACCAGGCGTGCTCCAGCAATTCCCACAAGGGCAATAAATCGTTACCGTCCAGTTGTACTCGCAACAAAGCGCACAGATCGCCGATTGTTGCAAAGGACAGGTTCATCACGGTCAGTCCAAACGCTTGCTGAAAGGCTTCGCGGGTTGCTGGCGATACTTCGCCATTTTGCAACAGACTGTCTTCCATAACCCGCGCCAGACGCCCCAAGTCATCCTGGGGACCGATAAAACAGAAGGGCAGCAATAACAGCGGACCGGAACCGGGCCGGCGTTGCGGGCTGATCGCCCCGACCGGAAACTGGCCGTCATCGGCCCCCAGCGCAATCAATTGTGGGGTAAAACCACCGCGCAAGCTACCGCGATACACTTCAGCCAGCGCAACCATCAGCGGGAAGCCTGGTTGCAAAATTTCCGTCTGATCGTACAAAGCGCCGGGCAGAATCAGCCCCAGGTGCTCGATGCCGTCGAGAATCCGGTTCAAATCCTTGGCCAGATGACCCGCCAGCGCCGAGGTCGCTGCGACGCTTAACGGTTCGGGAGGCGTCCCGGTGAAATCGACCTGTTGTGGGTCCAGTTCAACCGCCAGCAGACCGGCGTAATGTTTGAGTTCATTCAATGGGATCAGAGTCTTGGTCACGAAAGTTCTCTTGCGATGCAACGCCGGGTACCAGAGGTCCCGGTTGGAGAAAAACCGGCTTACCGGATTGTAGATGGTAATAGATGGGAACCACCCAGTTTTAAAAAAGACCATTATGAATGGAAAATGAATAGCGAACCGCCGACCGGAATTGGTTAGCCCATACAGGCTCATCGTCGCTGGGTGCGTGTTCGGCGTATGGCCGAAATCTTCCGCCAAATTTTTTTGCCATCCTTTTGCTTCAAATTGTGCCTTGCTCGTGATTTCCGCTTACAATTCGGATCGAGAGCTTACTAAATTTAAGGTTTTCGTGAATCACTGTCACCAAACGAGGTAATCCGATGTCCGCATCGACCCAGAATCCAGCCGAACAGTTGCAGCAAGCCGCCCTGGCGCTGGACGCCATCCAAAAGGCGCTTGATTACTCCCTGGCGGACGTGAAGGAACGCTCCCAGAAAGCCGATGGCAAAATTTCCGCCGCGTTGCTGGATCATCATCAACTGGTGAGCTATGACCTGTCATTATCCTGCGCGGAAGTGACCGGCGCGCGTTTCGCCCTGGACTACGCCAAACGGGCGCGCGAAGCCAGCGGCGCTCCAGCGGGCGAGTTGACTCTGGAAGAGCGCTGCGCCCTGCTGTTCAGCGCCGAAGCCCTTCATGCCGTCCGCAATCGACTGAGCGCCCGGACAGCCGACTTCGGGCTGAATGACGAGTGGTTGAAAGCCACAGTGGATCATACAACGGTGCGGCAATTTTGTCTGGCGCAGTTGACGGCGGAACGAGTGGCGGAGCTGGGTCAGCTCATGCGCGCTCAGGATGGCGTCACCGGCGCTTATTTGCTCGATGACCATCATGAAATGATGCGCGAAACCTTCCGCCGCGTCGCTGAGGAAGTGGTCATGCCTCTGGCCGAGGAGATTCATCGTCACGATTTGGACATTCCCGACGCCATTCTCGATCAGGTTAAGGAACTCGGTTGCTTCGGTATCTCCATTCCCGAACGCTTCGGCGGCATCCAGAGCGACGAGCAAGAAGATAACCTGGGCATGATCGTGGTGACCGAGGAACTGACCCGTGGTTCGCTGGGTGCAGCGGGCAGCCTGATTACCCGACCGGAAATTCTTTCCAAGGCGCTGCTCAAGGGCGGTACTGAGCAACAAAAATTGAAGTGGTTGCCGCAACTGGCGTCTGGCGAGGTACTGTGCGCGGTGGCGGTCACCGAACCGAATTATGGTTCCGATGTGGCGAATATGCGGCTGAAGGCGACCAAAACCGAGGGCGGTTGGTTGCTGAATGGCGCTAAGACTTGGTGTACCTTCGGTGGCAAGGCGGGCGTGTTGCTGATTCTGGCGCGCACTCATCCCGATCTATCCCTCGGCCATCGCGGTCTGTCCATGTTCCTGTTGGAAAAGCCGAGTACTCCCGGTCACGCCTTCGAGTTCAAGCAGGACGGCGGCGGGGTGTTGACCGGCAAGGCGATTTCGACCATCGGTTATCGCGGCATGCACTCCTTCGATCTGTTTTTCGATAACGTCTTTGTCCCTGAAGAGAACATGCTGGGCGGCCCGGCAGGCGAAGGCAAGGGTTTTTACTTCACGATGGCCGGATTTGCCGGCGGACGCATCCAGACCGCCGCCCGGGCCATCGGCATCATGCAGGCGGCCTACGAAAAGGCGCTCAGCTATTCGCAGGAGCGCATGGTGTTCGGCTATCCAATTGGCGACTACCAATTGACCCAAGTCAAGCTGGCGCGCATGGCGGCCTATCTGGCGGTCAGCCGGCAGTTCACTTACTCGGTGGGCCGGTTGATGGACAAAGGTGAAGGCGACATGGAAGCCAGCATGGTCAAGTTCTTCACCTGCAAGACTGCTGAATGGGTAACCCGCGAAGCCTTGCAAATTCATGGCGGCATGGGTTACGCCGAGGAAGTGCCGGTCAGCCGGTATTTCATTGATGCCCGCGTACTGTCGATCTTCGAGGGCGCTGAGGAGACGCTGGCGCTGAAGGTGATTACCCGTTCGCTGGTGGATAACGCTAAATCCAAGGCCGAAGTGGAGAAATAAGCCATGAGTTTTTCGATGCGATTAAGCGAACAGGCCGAGGTCGCCGGCGATGTAACGGTGAACCTGGAGTGGAAACGGCAACCGCAATACGGGCGCTATCTCGATGAGTTTGTGCCCGGCCAGGTGTTTGTTCATCCGCGCGGCTACACTTTCGAACGCGGGCCGATGCTCGATTTCGCCCGCGTATTCATGCAGTGCAACCCGTTGTATCTGAATCTGGAATACGCCAAGGCGCACGGCTTCCCCGATCTGCCGGCCAGCCCGCAAATGGTGTTCAACGTGGTGCTGTCGCTGGGCGTGCACAACGATTCGGAAAAAGCCATCGCCAATCTCGGCTATTACAACGTGCAGTTCCTGCGGCCCGTCTATCCGGGCGATACCCTGCGTGGTTACACCCAAGTGGTGGACCGCAAGGCGCGCGGCGAGGACAAGCCGGGCATCGTGCTGATTCGCACCCTGGGCGTGAACCAGCATCACCAGGTGGTGTTGCAGTACGAACGGAAGATCATGGTCGGCTATCGCGGCGACCGCCTGCCGACTACGCCCGCGCCGACCACGCCGGTCGAATTCCCGTGGGTCGAGCATCCCGTCGCGGAGCTGCCGATCAACGCCAGCGGTTATCCCACCCAGTTGACCGGCCCCAACACCTATTACGAGGACTTCTCCCTCGGTGATCTGATTGTCCACGCCAATGGCCGCACCATTACCGATGAGCACATGGCTTGGACTTATCTGGTGGGCAATACGCATCCCTTGCACTTCGACCGGGTGTACAGCACTGGCCTGTCGGGCAAGATGAGCGGCGAGCCGATTGTCTATGGCGGGCTGGTATTCGCCTGGTTGGAGGGTCTGGCCAGTCGCGATGTGAGCGAAAATGCATTGTGGGAACTCGGTTTCACCGAGGGCTACCACACGCAGCCGGCGGTTTCCGGAGACACAGTCGCGGCCATGTCGCGCGTCGTCGCAACCGAAACGCTGCCGAATAGCGACGCCGCTGGCATCGTGACTTTCCAGTTCATCGGCGTGAAGAACATCAGCGCCGCCGCCGCGCTGGAAACTTACGGCGCAGACCTGTTCGTCAAGGAGAACGATAAGCAGAAACTGAGTAAGGAGAAGATCAGTAGCAAGATCTTCGAGATCGAACGGCGGTTGTTGATTAAACGGCGTCCGGTGTGATGTGAGTAGAGTCCCTCCCTTGGAAGAGGGAGGGATATGGATGTCCGTATGGCGTTTGAATGGGATGCTAATAAAGCGGCAACGAATTTAGCAAAGCATAGTGTTTCGTTTGAGGAAGCTAAAACGGTTTTTGATGACCCGCTTTATGTTGATTTCTATGATCCCGATCATTCTGATGAAGAACATCGTTACGTCATGATTGGAACGTCGTTACAAGGCCGCTTATTATTGGTAGCTTATACAGAGCGTAGTGATGTTATTCGCTTAATTAGCGCCAGAGAGGCAACGCGAGCGGAGCGAAAAGTTTATGAGCAAGGTTGAATGCAATATGGAAGATGATCTTCGGCCAGAGTACGATCTCTACAGCCTGCGAGTCAGAAAAGTCGGACCAGGACGAAAGAGCTTTGGCGGATTAACTATTCATTTGGAGCCAGATGTTGCAGAAATCTTTCCGGACTCTGCATCGGTCAATGAAGCATTACGATTTCTTATTAGGATAACAGAAAGAGAAAAATCAGCACTGGCAACACATGAGCAACATGTTTGATAAGGAAAACAGAATCTCTGAGGTCGGAGCGGCGGTTGCTGATCAAACGGTAGCCGGTGTGAGGTGAGCAGACACTTATATCTGGTTACACGCTGATATCAAAAATACATGTGAAGTAGCTAAACATACAGGTGATTTAAGTAATAAATTTGATCTTTATCTTCGCCTTAATCAGTTTCATGAAAGAAGGGAACGAGGAACAAATGAGCCATTTATTGACTTGAGATTTGGACTTCGCATAACAGCTCAAGAACTTGAGCTTTTACGCTTAGCTAGGAAAATTTGTTCGCCGAGGCTATTTTAATGAATCTCAATATTGAATACGAACAGGAAGAAAACGGACGCTGGTTAGCGGAAGTCATTGGATTACCCGGTGTATTGGTTTATGGAGATACTCCAGATCAAGCGATGGTCAAAGCGGAAGCTTTGGCTTTGAGAGTATTGGCAGAAAATTGGAGCAGGAAGAAAGCCAACCCATGCCCATTAATATTTTTTCTGCGTTATCGTATGACCCGATGGTCATCAACAAAAGCAAGTCAGGTTCTTGCGGCGCTGACTGGCATCTGGCATCGGCTGGCAAATCAAGCGCCGGTCAGGTTCACATCGTACCCTCTCACGATCAGGATGGCCTGATTTCGTGTTTTCTTTTCATGATCGTGAGGAGACTGGTCCACATATGTTGACGCGAATCACAAAACATACTGGATTAAAGCCAGAAGATTTGTAATTTTAAGAACATATTGCAATGCCCTACAGCCACTTTTCCTTTGAACAAATCAAACTCCTTGGTATGAGGATAGAACATGATGCTGGTCTGTTTTCTGACGTAGAGAGCATGGCAGTTCCCGAACCATTCTACCGGGAAATGCAGGAAGACATTGTTCCACTGGCTTTATCGAACAATACTGAGAAGGCCCGATCAGAATTGATCATATCACCTGTACTACTGCAACTCAGAAAAATCGAGAATCGGAGGATCAGTTTGTTTTCCGGGATTGACTTTAATGTCGACGAAGAGAAAGGTCTGAAAGGCGCTTGTGACTTCATTATCAGTTTGTCTGCTGAACAATTATTCCTGGATGCGCCAATTATTGCGGTGGTCGAGGCTAAAAAAGAAAACATGGTGCAAGGTATTCCCCAGTGTGTTGCTGAAATGAAAGCGGCGCAGATTTTCAATGAAAAAAAGAAAAATGGAATTGGTACTGTTTTCGGTGTGGTGACAACAGGAGTCCAATGGCAATTTTTAAAATTAGTTGATGACCTGATTTATCTTGACCTTGATCAGTATTACATTAAGGAGTTGGGAAAAATCCTGGGGATTTTTCACTTCATGTGTCATAGTTATGCTCGATTCTGATCAAGTTGTGCAGCATTACGACTACCAAGTAACATTCTCGTATTCGACCAGGAGAAGGCAAAACTACAAATTGCAAAAGTCATTTATGAAGACGAGGGCAAAGGTAGAAAGCACCCGGTCTACCGGTTCTATGATGGCGATAACGATTACGTGTGCGAGGTGCGCTACGGCAGTGGAACCGCCAACGCATTGCAGCGAGGACTTTGGACACATACCAAGAACGGTCTCAAATATTTTGATAGCGTTACAAATGGCTGGATCAATTATGCTCATAATAAGGTTCTGGTGAGTTTTTTCTCCCATGCCCTTGTCGCTACATCAACGGGTCACGAGGCGGCAATGGAAGAGTTGAAGAAAGATGTAGAACAACAGAAAAAGCGGTCGACGCTAAGGTAAGTATGGAAACACTCGCGCTATTCGATGACATCGTTGTTAATACGCCGTCCACTAACGGCATCAAATATGCCGGTTCAAAGCAAAAGCTCTTGCCATATATACTCGCGTTAGTAAGGAAGGTAAGGCCACAAACAGTCATAGATGGTTTTTCGGGGACTACCCGCGTTTCTCAAGCACTCTCACAATCAGGATACACCGTAATTGCCAATGACTTATCAGTGTGGTCAGAAGTATTCGCTAAGTGCTACCTCCTCAACGAGTATCCCGAATCACATTACAGACCAATAATTGATCACCTGAATAATTTTCCACCCATGGATGGCTGGTTTACTGAATACTATGGTGGAGACCCGAATGATGGAACGTCTGTTGGAAGTGATGGGCTAAAGAAACCATGGCAAAAGCACAATACACGTCGCCTTGATGCTATTCGTAATGAGATTGACCATCTCGGAATTTCGAGTATTGAGAAGTCGGTCTTGCTAACGAGCTTGATTTACGCGCTCGACGAAGTCGACAGCACACTGGGTCATTTTGCTTCGTATCTTAACGAATGGTCTCCGCGTTCATACAAGCAAATGCGTCTTAAAGTACCTGCGTTGTTGCCCCGAAACGCGCCCCATCGAGTTTATAGAAAAGACATTTTTGATCTTCTGCCCACTGTAGAGGCCGATCTCGCCTATTTTGATCCACCCTACGGTTCAAATAATGAAAAGATGCCACCATCGCGTGTTAGGTATGCTGCTTATTATCATCTTTGGACGACAGTTTGTCTGAATGACAAGCCGGATATTTTTGGAAAAGCCAAACGTCGCTCTGATACATCCGATGTTACCGCAGCTTCAGTATTCGAGGAGTTTCGATGCAACAGCCATGGACGACTCATAGCTGTCGATGCCATACGAAGATCACTGGAAGAGGTTAACGCAAAATACGTTCTACTCTCCTATAGCTCCGGAGGCCGAGCAACAGCAGAGCAGCTTAATGAGGTAATTGCAGAAAATGGCAAGTTAATTGAAGTTGCGGAAATTGACTACCGGAGAAATGTGATGGCCGGTATGCGATGGACTAATGAATGGGTAAGAGATGCAGAACTGCCAAATCGTGAGTTTCTGTTTCTGGTTGAAAAGAACAAGTGTCATAGCCAAGCTAATTAAACTTAATGATAGCCAGTAAAATGTACCTATGTCCTACAGCGACTTTGATTTAAAAAAAGTTAAATCAGCGTTCAATCTTGATATTATTGAGCATGAGAGTTTATTCTCCAACGCTGAAGATATCGAGATTAGTGATTCCCTGTCTGAAATATTGAAACAAAACGTCCCCCTTGCCTTGGCGATTGGCACTGAAAAAGCCTGTTCTGAATTGATTATTATTAATATTCTGCTGGAACTTAAAAGGAAATTGAACATCAGTTTCTTCTCAGGAATCGATTTTAATGTTGATAAGGAAAAAGGATTGAACGGCTATTGTGACTTTATTCTCAGCAAGTCTTCTGAACAGTTATTCCTCGATGTGCCGGTTATTGCTGTGGTCGAAGCCAAAAACGAAAGAATTGTCGGTGGGTTGGGCCAATGCATTGCCGAAATGATCGCCGCCAGAATCTATAACCAGCAGGAAGGTCGGATTATGTCCTCTATTTATGGCGCTGTCACGACCGGACATGCCTGGAAGTTCCTGAAATTGCAGGAGCAGGTCGTTTATATCGATATTGAAGACTACTATATTAAGAATCCTCAGAAAATTATTGGAATATTGATGGATATGATTGAAACTTCAACAGCAGCAATAAGCGAGATCAAATAATGGCTTTCAGTGACTATAAGGGTATTTCGCAAGTTCAAGCTGAATTCCTGATCAAATACCAGGAAGAAAGCTTTATCGCCCCGCAAGAATACGATATTCCCAAAACATTTATTGAAGAATTTACATTTAATCAAAAGAATCTGGATGTCTTTTCATCGGAAGCATCCCGCTGTGAAATCATTATTTTTCCAATCTTGAGGGAAGTTTACAAAAAATATTATCAAAAGATTTCATTATGGGTGCAAAAGCCAATCACTTACAATGAAAAGCTTAATGGAACTCCTGACTATATGATTTCCAAAAGGTCCGAATTGGGAAAGACTTTTCTCGAATCACCATTACTCATCATCGCCGAAGCGAAGAAAAATGATTTCGAGCAAGGCTGGGGACAATGCCTGGCTGAACTGGTTACAGCAAAAAATATGAATTCGGACTCCAATCTACCGGTTTATGGCATCGTGACTGATGGAAAATTATGGGAATTCGGCAGGTTAATTGAAAGTGTCTTCACGAAGAACACAATTGGCTTTACCATAGACGAATTGGCCAAACTATTTGGTGCATTAGACTTCGTTTTCCAACATGCCATTAGCAACGAGTAGCACTCCTGTATTCCCTCAAACGCAAACCCCACACCACAATCCACTATAAGAGGCGCCCATGACCACTCCCACTAAACGCGACAAACCCTGGCTGATGCGGACCTACTCCGGCCACTCCTCCGCCAAGGCGTCCAATGAACTCTACCGCACCAATCTTAGTAAAGGACAGACCGGTTTATCGGTCGCCTTCGACCTGCCCACCCAGACCGGTTATGACGCTGATCATCCCCTGGCGCGGGGCGAAGTCGGCAAAGTGGGCGTACCCATCTGCAATATCGGCGATATGGAAGCGCTGTTCGATCAAATCCCGCTGGGGCAGATGAATACCTCGATGACGATTAACGCTACCGCTGCCTGGCTGTTGTCGTTGTACGTCGCGGTTGCTGAACGGCAGGGGGCCAAACCCGCGCAACTGCAAGGCACCACCCAGAACGACATCCTCAAGGAATACCTGTCGCGCGGCACCTATATCTTTCCGCCTCAACCTTCAGTTCGCCTGATCACCGACATCATCGCCTACACGGTCAAAAACATCCCCAAGTGGAACCCGATCAACATTTGCAGCTATCACTTGCAGGAAGCTGGGGCAACCCCGACCCAGGAACTGGCCTACGCACTGTCCACCGCTACTGCCATACTCGATGCGGTGCGCGACTCCGGGCAAATCGGCGCGGAAGGTTTTGAACAAGTCGTCGGGCGGATTTCCTTCTTCGTCAACGCCGGTATCCGCTTTATTGAGGAAACCTGCAAGATGCGGGCGTTCGGCGAGATGTGGGACCAACTGGCCCGGGAACGCTATGATGCACAAAGCGAGGACATGCGCCGCTTCCGCTATGGGGTACAGGTTAATTCACTCGGCCTGACTGAAGCGCAGCCGGAAAATAATGTGCAGCGCATCGTGCTGGAAATGCTCGGCGTCAGTCTGTCCAAGAAGGCCCGCGCTCGCGCCATTCAGCTCCCCGCCTGGAACGAGGCGCTTGGGCTGCCGCGTCCCTGGGATCAGCAATGGGCGCTGCGCATGCAGCAGGTGCTGGCCTTTGAAACCGACTTGCTGGAGTACGGCGACATTTTCGACGGTTCGCCGGTGATCGCCGCCAAGGTCAAGGTGCTGGTCGATGGCGCGACCGAGGAAATGGCCCGGGTGCAGGAACAAGGCGGCATGGTGCAAGCCATCGAATCCGGTTACGTCAAACGGCAACTGGTGACCAGCCACACCGAACGGATGCGGGCGATTGAACGCGGCGATCTGAAGATCATCGGTCTGAACTGCTACCAGGAAACCGAAGTTTCCCCGCTGACCGGCGGCGTTGATAGCGGCATTATGAAAGTCGATCCGCGCGCCGAACGGGAACAGATCGAACGGCTGAATGCCTTCCGCGCCCAGCGCAATAACACCGAGGTCAAAGCGGCGCTGGCCAATCTGGCCGAGACCGCGCGCGGTGGGGCGAACATCATGCCGGCGTCGATTCTATGTGCGCATGCCGGAGTGACCACCGGTGAATGGTCGCAAACCTTGCGTGACATCTTCGGCGAATACCGCGCCCCGACTGGCATCGACATTCCCGCCAACGATGACAGCCGTGGTGCGAAGGCTGTTGCGATTCGTACCGAAGTCGTCAAGACCGGCAATGAGCTGGGTCGCCCCTTGCGCCTGCTGATCGGCAAACCGGGCCTGGATGGCCACAGCAACGGCGCGGAACAGATTGCCGTCAAGGGCCGTGATGTTGGTTTTGAAATCGTCTATGAAGGCATCCGTCTGACCCCGGAACAGATCGCCAAGGCGGCGCTGGAAGAAGGCGTGCATCTGATCGGTTTATCAGTGCTGTCTGGCAGTCACGTCGAAATGGTTGAAGATGTGTTCAACCAGTTGAGCCAGGTCGGCTTGAAAAACCTGCCGGTGGTCATCGGCGGGATCATCCCGGAAAGCGACGCCAAGTTGCTTAAAGAACATGGCATTTCAGCCGTTTATACGCCCAAGGATATCGACATGAACGGGATCATGGTGGATATTCTCAACCTGATTCGTAAGAACCACGACTTGCAACCGGTTGCGGTGGCATGATCGGAACAGCGCTTCCCGATCCGGCGGAACTGGCGACCGCCGTCAGCGCCCGTGATCGGCTGGCGCTGGCCCGGGCGCTGAATCTGCTCGACGACCGGCGACCGGCGGCCCGGCAATGTGCAGCGGCGTTTCTGGACGCCTTGCCCGCTGGAAAACTGGCGACCGGCAGTCACCTGATCGGCATCACCGGCCCACCGGGCGCAGGCAAATCCTCGCTGACCGCCGCGCTGATTCAGGTCTGGCGACGGCGGGGATTAAAAGTCGCCATCCTGGCCGTGGACCCATCCAGTCCGATCAGTGGCGGCGCCTTGCTGGGTGACCGGTTGCGCATGCACGCCAGCGGTGCGGACAAAGAGGTGTTCATTCGCTCGCTGGCCTGTCGCGGCGAATTTGGCGGCCTGAGCGCCGAAGTCTGGCCGATGAGCCTGGCCATGCTGGCGGCGTTCGACATTGTGCTGGTGGAAACGGTGGGCGTTGGGCAGAAGGAAATCGATGTTTCCAAAATGACCGACACCACTTGCTTCGTTGCCCAACCGGCGTCCGGCGACAGCATCCAGTTCCTGAAGGCGGGGATTATGGAGATTCCCCACGTGATCGTCGTCAATAAGGAAGACATCGGCATGGCGGCGCGTAAAACCCTGTCCGAACTCAAAACGACGCTGGGCCGGCGCACCGACAGCGATGGTTGGCAAGCTCCGGCGTTGTCCGCCAGCGCGGCGTTGGGTAGTGGCATCGAAGCGCTGGCCGATGCGCTGGACAGTCACCGGACGTGGTTACTGGAACGGGGGCAATTCGCCGCCCGCCGCCAGCGCTGTCAGGCGGAATGGTTGGTCAAGCACTTGCGCGAGGAATTTGGACGTTACGGAATCCGTCGATTGGGCGGCGAAGACGCCTTGTTCGCGGAACTGATTCGCGCCCCGCGCCGTTCGCCCATTGCCGCCTATGAAGACTTGCGCGCCCGCGTTATCCCTGATTTCTAATCGCGAGTTCCTGATCCCTAAACAAACAACCCCAACAGAGAGGAATGCAGCAAAATGGCTAAAGAACTCTATAACCTCGGTGAAATGCCTCCCCTGGGCGTCGTCCCCCCAAAAATGCATGCCTGGCTGATCCGTGCGGAACGCTTCGGCAAGCCGACGGAAGCGTTTCAACAGGAAGTGGTCAATACCCCATCCATCGCTGATGATGAGGTGCTCGTCTATGTGATGGCCGCTGGCATCAATTACAACAACGTTTGGGCCGGGTTGGGTATTCCAGTCAACGTGATCGGCGCGCGCAACAAGGCGGGTGAACCGGAAGATTTCCATATCGGCGGCAGCGACGCCTCCGGTATCGTGTACAAAGTTGGCAAAGATGTCACCAACGTCAAAGTCGGTGATGAAGTCGTCATGCATTGCGGGCAGTGGAACCGTAATTGCCCCTGGGTCAAGGGCGGCGGCGATCCCATGTATTCGCCGAGTTTCCGCATTTGGGGTTATGAGACCAATTGGGGTAGCTTTGCCCAGTTCACCAAAGTGCAGGCGCATCAATGCATGCCCAAACCCAAGCACATGACTTGGGAAGGCTCTGCCGCGTATACACTGGTAGCTGCTACAGCCTGGCGGATGTTACATGGATGGGATACTCACGCTGTCAAAAAAGGGGATGTGGTTCTGGTCTGGGGCGGCGCTGGCGGACTCGGTTCGATGGCGATCCAGATTGTCAAGGCGGCGGGCGCGACGCCGATTGCTATGGTCTCCGGCGAAGACAAGTTCGACTACTGTACGAAATTGGGCGCGAAAGGCTGCATTAATCGCAACGAGTTCGACCACTGGGGCATGTTGCCGCACTGGAAAGATAACGTCGGCTACGCCAAGTGGATGAAGGGCGTGCGGGCGTTCGGCGCGAAAATCTGGGAAGTCCTGGGCGAGAAGCGCGCGCCGAACATCGTGTTCGAACACCCCGGCGAAACCACCATTCCGACCTCGATCTTTGTGTGCGACACCGGCGGTATGGTGGTGGTCTGCGCGGGCACCACTGGCTATAACGCCACCGTTGATCTGCGCTATCTATGGATGAGGCAAAAGCGCTTGCAAGGCTCGCATTTCGCCAACGCTGAACAATCCAACCAGATGAACGAACTGGCTCTGCGTGGTCTTCTCGATCCCTGCCTGTCGCGGGCATTTACCTATGAAGAGCTGCCAGTTGCCCATCAACTCATGCATGATAACAAGCATCCGCATGGCAACATGGCGGTGCTGATCGGCGCCACCGAATTTGGTCAGGGGGCCAGCGGCAAACCACCGGTCGCTACTATACATCCGACTCTGCCCCAGGGCGACGTGCATACCACCCCGCATCCTTATCCGATGTCCGAACCGCTGCCCAGTGTGGCCCAGGCTGAGGCCATCACCATTACTGACGATGGCACCAAGGTGAAAGACCTCATGCATCGCGGCATCATTTCCTGCACGCCGGACGACACGGTGGGCACGGTGGCCAAGATTATGGTCAACAAGGAAATTCATGCGGTGGTGGTCATGGACGCCAGCGGCAAGGCCATTGGTGTGGTGTCGCAAACTGACATGGTGCTGGCGCGGCAGGGCCGCACGGCGGACGAGGCCCGCACGCTATTGGCGAAGGATATCATGACCCCCGGTTGCGCGACGTGCGACGCCGACATGCTGTTGAGCGACGCGGTCAGCCTGATGACCGGGCGGCGCATGCATCGCCTGGTGGTCACTGAAAATGATCAGCCCACCGGCGTCATCTCCATGACCGATGTGGTGCGCAAAATCATCGGCGAGTAATCCACGCGCGATCAAACCATCCTAGCGCTTTGCGTCACCCCCTCCTTGCTCAAGGAGGGGGATATTCAAGACTGCCTTTTCTGCTTTGAATAGCAAAAAAGAGCCTATACACAAGGGTTAATCAGCCCTGAAACGATGGAGAACGTCTCACCATGAAGGCCATCGTCTGTCATGAACTCACTGGCGCTGCCGCGCTACGTTTCGAGGAAGTCTCCGTCCCGCAACCGGGTCCTGGCCAAGTCCGTTTACAAGTTCGGGCTTGTGGCGTCAATTTCGCTGATAGCCTGATTACCCGGGGCCAGTATCAGAAACAGCCGCAGCCGCCTTTTAGTCCCGGTTTTGAAGTATCCGGCGAAGTGCTGGAAGTCGGTATCGGCGTCGAAGGCATCGCAATTGGCGACCGGATGATCGCGATTACTCCCTATGGCGGTTATGCTGAACAAGTCGTGGTCAATATTGAGCGCTGTGTGCCGATGCCACAGAGGATGTCCTGGGAACATGGCGCGGCGTTTCCCGTCGTGTTTGGCACTTCGCATGTCGCCTTGTGGCATCGCGCGCGGTTGCAGGCTGGCGAGATTCTGGTCGTGCATGGCGCGTCCGGCGGCGTGGGTTTAACTGCTGTGGCTATTGGCAAGAAGTTAGGTGCAACGGTGATCGCAACCGCCAGCAGTCCGGAAAAACTCGCAGTCGCGCAAAAGCATGGCGCGGATCATCTGATCGATGTCTCCACCGAGGATGTGCGTTTGCGGATCAAGGAGTTGACAGACAGTCGCGGTGCGGACGTGGTCTATGATCCCGTGGGCGGTGAACTGTTCACTGCATCCCTGCGCAGTATCGCTTGCGAGGGGCGTATTCTGGTCATTGGTTTCGCCGGCGGAACCGTGCCGCAAATTCCCGCCAATCACCTGCTGGTCAAAAACGTGGACGTCATTGGCGTCAATTGGCCGGCCTATGCGGAACTGCATCCACAGGTTATGACCGAGAGCTTCCGCACGTTGCTGCAATGGTATGTAGACGGCGCTATTCAGCCGCACATATCAGCGACCTATCCCCTGGAACAGGGTGTTGAGGCGCTGAATCAGGTTATTACCCGCAAGTCAACCGGGAAGGTAGTGATTACAGTGGGGAATGGCGAATAGTGAGTGACAAGTGGCCCAATTGACGATTCAGCATCTGGGACGATTGACCCGAATTATCGCGCACGGCGGCGATGCGCAATTCAAAAAATTGCGCAATGCTCTACTATTGAAAAATTTTGTGGTTGCCGCCGAACATGAAAATCGTCTTGAATTGCGTCGGCGAGCGTATCTGTTGCAGGATGACTGGCCGATACAGGTCAGTATCCGCCGTAATGGCTCTGAGTTTGAAATTGACTACTACCTGTCCATTCCCTGGGGCTGGATTGCAGGACTGACATTTCTCACTTGGGTCGCATTGCCCTTTGCGGGTTTCCAGAACGCTGGTCTGGCGTTCGTATTGGCGTTGCTGGTTGCAGCACTGGCCATCTATAAGCAGAAATTCGATTGCCGACCTGATGCCGGCTTTTGGCAACAACGTCCCCGGCAACACTGGGGCGAAATGATGGAGCGATTGGTTCGCGAGGCTTTCGATCGTTCGTAATAAAATAAAGTTATAAATTTATCGTTAAAAAATACTTTATTTGCATATCTTGGCAATGTAAGTTGTATTCAATCGGTTTGCCGATTTTCTCCACCCTATTTCGAGGGGAGAGATATAGAGTGCGCTAGCGGATTTTCAGGCGGAGACCAAAGACAATGTATCAGTATGATTATTATGATCAAATCCTGGTTGACGAGCGCGTAGCCCAATACCGTGGCCAAGTGCAGCGCTACCTGGCTGGCGAATTGAGCGACGATGAATTCCGCCCGTTGCGCCTGATGAATGGCCTCTATCTGCAACGCCATGCACCGATGCTGCGAGTCGCCATTCCCTACGGCCTGCTGTCTTCCCGGCAAATGCGGACGCTCGCTTACATCGCCCGCCGCTACGATAAAGGTTTCGGCCATTTCACCACGCGCCAGAATATCCAGTATAACTGGCCAAAGCTTGAGGAAACTCCAGACATTCTCGCCGAGCTGGCCCAAGTGCAGATGCACGCCATCCAGACCAGCGGCAACTGCATTCGCAATGTCACCGCCGATCACTTAGCCGGCGTTGCGCCGGATGAAATCGAAGATCCACGTATTTACTGCGAAATCATCCGCCAGTGGTCCACCTTTCACCCGGAATTCTCCTACCTGCCGCGCAAGTTCAAGATCGCTGTAACCGGGGCCGCCCGTGACCGCGCCGCCGCGCAGGTTCACGATATCGGTCTGAACCTGGCGCGCGACACAGAAGGACAGATCGGCTTCCGGGTACTGGTCGGGGGCGGTCTGGGACGGACGCCGCTGATCGGTCAGGTCATCCGTGAATTCCTGCCCCAACGCGACCTGCTGACCTACCTGGAAGCGATCCTGCGGGTCTATAATCTGCATGGCCGCCGCGACAACATTTACAAGGCGCGCATCAAAATCCTGGTCAAGGCGCTGGGCGCAGAAAAGTTTCGCGAACAGGTCGAAGCCGAGTGGGAACATATCAGAAACTCCGGACTCGCGTTGGACCCAACTGAAGTGGAGCGGGTGCGCCGCTACTTCACTTCGCCCGCCTATGAGACTACCGCCGCTGATGACGCAAGTTTCGATCAATGGCTCAAGGCTGACTCAGCGTTTTCTACCTGGGTCAAGCACAATATCGCTCCCCACAAGATCGCCGGTTATCGCAATGTCTTTCTGGCGCTGAAGGAACCAGGTGCGCCACCGGGCGATATCAGCGCCGATCAAATGGACGCGGTGGCCGATCTCGCCGACCGCTACAGTTTCGGCATGATTCGCTCCACCCATCACCAGAATCTGCTGCTGACCGACGTGCGCCAAGCGGACCTTTACCCCCTGTGGCAGGCGCTCAAGAGTTGGAAGCTCGCATCCCCAGTCATTGGCACTCTCGCCGACATGATATGTTGCCCCGGCCTGGATTTTTGCAGCCTGGCCAACGCTAGTTCGATTTCCATCGCGCGCCAGATCAACGAAAAGTTCGATCAACTCGATTATCTTTACGACCTCGGCGATCTTCGTCTGAATATGTCGGGCTGCATGAACGCCTGTGGTCATCACCATGTCGGCCATATCGGCATTCTGGGCGTCGACAAGAAAGGCGAGGAGTGGTACCAAATTTCGCTGGGCGGTTCATCGGAAAACGATGTGTCGCTGGGCGACATCCTCGGTCCCTCGGTGCCTAAAACGGAAGTTGCCAACACCCTGGAGCGCATTCTGCAGGTTTACGTGGAGCGGCGTGAAGACGGTGAGCGGTTTCTCGATACGTTCCGGCGCATCGGCTTGGAGCCATTCCGGGTGCGAGCCTATGCGCCGGGCAGCAAGGAAGCCAAACAGGAGGAGCAGCGTCATGCCGTCGGTTATTAAGCAGCAGCGCATCGTTGAGGATACCTGGCGGCATGTCGCCGACGATGCCGAATTACCCGCCGGTCCAGTCATCGTCTCTCTGGCCCGCTGGCAACGCGAGCAGGCTATCCTGCGGGAACGGGGTGAACCGGTCGGCGTGCGGTTGCCAAATACGATGGATGTTGCCGAACTGGCTAGCGATCTTCCGGATCTGGCGCTGGTAGCACTGGAATTTCCCAAATTCGCCGATGGCCGCGCCTATTCGCAAGCGCGATTACTTCGGGAACGGCATGGCTATCAGGGGGAAATCCGGGCGACTGGCGATGTGCTGCGCGACCAGTTATTTTTCATGGCCCGCAGTGGGTTTGACGCCTTCGAGCTGCGGGCGGACCGCAACCTGGAAGATGCGCTGGAAGCGTTCCAGGAGTTCAGTGAGCGCTACCAACCGGCTGCTGACGAGTCGTTGCCCCTGTATCGGCGGGGACGGTAAAGCCTGGATAGAGGCAAGCCCTGGATTTCGCTGCGTTTCATCCAGGCTACAAGACATCATTATTAGACTACTGTAAGTACCAATCCGCTGGAATCGGATCTTCCGGCATCTCCGAATCCGGGGAATTGCCGGACGATTGGGTCGGATCACCACCAATACTTACGACTACCGTTGTTACATTATCACTGGCGTCTCGCATTAACGCCAGATGAATGAATGCCTTAACCGCTTCCTGGCAATTATTGTTACTGTGCACCAGCAAACGGGCGATTTCCTCGTCGTTGACCGTCTTGTTCAAGCCATCGCTGCACAACAGGAAGATATCGCCGACCTGTAATTCATGGGTTACTTCATCGATCTGCAAATCATCGGATGAACCGACCGCGCGGGTGATCACATTGGCCAGGGGATGACGGTGGGCCTCTTCGGGAGACAGCAGGCCCTGATCAACCAGTTCCTGTACATGGCTATGGTCACGGGTCAATTGCTCAAGCTGACTGTCGCGCAATCGGTAAATACGGCTGTCACCCACCCACAGGCAGGCGCATTGATCCTCATGAGCCAGCAACACGACAACGGTGCTGCCGATCGTGCGGTGCTGATAGCGCTGGGCCGATTCCTCGCGCAAGCGCCGATTCACTTCATACAATGCCTCTCGCACCGAATGTAGAAAATCCGGCCAACTCGGTGGAGCCGGCGTTTGTTGCAAGGCTTCGACAATCATCTGGCTGGCGATATCGCCCGCCTCATGTCCTCCCATCCCATCGGCGACCGCCCACAGACCCAGTTCCGGCATAGCCAAGCAAGCATCTTCGTTGATCGCCCGCACCATGCCCACATGGCTGCGGCCCGCGGATGACCAGTGAAAAAGCGATTCGTTCATGATGACGCCTCCTCGGCGGCGGATGGCTCGTCCAGACCGGCGATGTCGGCGAGCGGTTTTTCATTCCAACCCCGTTGCCGCCAATCCCCGGCCAGCAACGCGGCAAATCCTTCAATCGGCGGTAATCCTTCACAAATTAGCAGGCAGCGGGCGATGCGGTCCGAACCTTCGGTCCACCACAAACTGGGGCGGGCAAACGCTCGCTGGAGCAGATGGCTGGCCAGCGCTGGCGTCGCATTCAGCCAGTTCTGTGATTCCGATAGTGAACAATGCCAAACCTTGCCAGTCACCGTAGCGTCTCCGGTCTGCGCAATGACCGGCAGCGCGCCCAGCTCGGCTACACGCCGGCTGAATCCTTCCAAATCCAGCGTATCCTGTTCAAGTCCATCCAACGCAATCCGTTCGGCTCCCTGGAACCAGGCGGTCCCGGCGCTCGGCACAGTCAATAATGGCCAGTCCGGCGTCAACGGCGCTGCAATCGTCAGCGGGTAGTGGCGATTCACCCGATCTACGCTCGGCATAAGCACGCCAGCATAGCTCCCTGGCCCACACACGCCGCCGCTCAAGGCGAACCGCCAGATGGGACTCGTGCAATAGCAGTCGAGCCAAGTTTCGGCCAACTGGTTGCGGCTATAGGCCATGGCACCCTGTAACCAGCCATCCCAGGGTTCAAGAAAGTTTCGCGGTAAATAGCGACCGATGAAGTCGCCCCGCCCAGGCAACTTGCCGAAAAAGCCCGCTGATAATGAGCCGGTTCCAGGCGTCAAAGCTGGTCGGGACACCGAAAACCCTCCAGTTCCCGCAAGCGAAAGGGATTCGCGTCGCCGCCGGGAATGCGTAATTCGTAAATCGCTTGCCGACCGCCTAACTGAAAGGCAACTCGGAACTGCCCGGTTCCGGTTGGCTGCACCTGCGCCTGGTCGAGGATCTTGAACCAGCCCCACGGACCGGTTTCCGTCAATTTCGATGGACCACCCCCCGGTAAAAATTCGATCTGAGCCTGACTGGATATGCCGGTCCAGCGCAAATCAGTCCCTTGCGCCGGCTGACCGGTGCGATAGGTGAGCGTTTGTCCTTCCAGGCCAATGACGACCTGACTGATATCGCGACTGGTCTCTACAGGAATCAGTTGAAAACGCACCGAAGGGGTTGAACTGTTTCCAGAGAACAGGGTGGCGCGCACGGCGGCGGCGCGTTGGAAAGCTTGCAGCGCTTCCGGGCTAATGCTTTGCTCCGGCCCGGTCGGGCCGCGCCAGGTCCAATTCCCCTGTGATGTGTCCACATAAGGCTTGAGCGATCGCTGGAAGAAAGTATCCATCAAACCGTTCGGGCCGAAAAAGCGACTGAACGCTGCCATTGCCGCATCAGGCGGTCCCTGGATCACCCGACTCGGGGCTGCGCCGACATCCGGGTTGACCCATTGAATCGTGTTGGTCGGCACCGCGCCGGTCGCGCCAGGCGCGCCGCCGCTCCATTGAATGGAACTGCGCGCTAATGGATAACGGCCTTTCAGGTTGTCCTGAAAAAAGGCGGCAACCTTGGCCACCTGCCATTGCGCGTTCAAGCGATCGCGCACGCTGCGCACCACGTCGGCGCTATCCTGCACCAGCTGGTTGAGTAACGTATTGAAAGGCGGCGGCTTGCGAGCGGCGTCCACTTGCGCCTGGTTGGCGACTGTTGAAAACTGATCCTTGAGATTTTGCGGAACGTTGCCATCAGGACTGGATTCCCGGGCGCGCGCGATCGCATTCATTTGGCTGTAGAGGTTCTCCAGCGCAGATAATGTCTTGTCCAGCGGAGGGATCGCGCCATCCGCGCCTTTGATTTCATTGGCGTACTGGGTGTTGAAGGCGATCAGGCGGGAATCGATCGCACAGGGTTGCAGGGTCGCCGCCCCGGCGTTTTTTGTCCCCTCGTCCAGGATGCCAGCGATACGCTGAGTCAACGACGTATCCTTGGATTGATCAGCGTCAGCGGGGGCAGCCGGGGGCTGAGCCAGGGCGGTTTCACGAACGACGGTTTCTATCAGGGTCCGTAATGGCGAGGCTGGCGCAGATAACACCTGCAAGATCTCCAGCGCCGTATTCAGGTCGTTGAACGGTTTGATTTGCACATCCGCGAGCAAACCTTGCCACTGTTGATAAAAATCGCCGAGATAAAGCCGGCAGATCTCGTCCACCAAGCGTTGCTGGTCAGCCGGATCGGTCGAGATTTGCAATGCTGAACCGAGAATCCAGCTTTCTCCGGACAGTTGCCCGACCAGCTTCGGACTGTCCTTGAGAAAAAAATCGTAGTAGCCCCGATAGGTGTACAGACCTGGCACTCCGCTATTCATGGGTTTTTCACTTTTTCGGTTGAAAACCCGGGGCGCATCGGGGCCGGCGGCGACGGTCAGACCGACTTCCGGCGGAACTTCCGGTCCGCGATAACTTTGCAGGCGCTGGTAGACGCGCTGCGACAAGGGAACCTGATTGAGCAGATTCCGGGTGTTCTGGATCAGTACGCTGTCCAGGGCGATCGGCGATTCCAGCGGCGCCTGCGCCAACAGAGCATCCAGATGCGCGGTTAATTGTTCGCGTTGTTCACGGGTAAAATTGCGCGGCAGGTTCGTTTGCCAATCCTGCTCCATCCAGTCCTTGACCGTTTTCGCATCGAAGCGCTCCGGATCGTCCATCATCAGGTAAACGGCCAGCGTATTGTAAAGATAGCCTGGATTATTCGTATTCTGACGCAGGCGATTTTCCATGAGCAACACAATGCGCGGTAGGAAGGCGCGGATCAATAACCGCTCGTAAATGAGGATCGCTTCGCCACCCAGCTTGTTGCCTTGGTAGAGGCCAAAGCCCATAAGCCAGGGCGTGCCGGCGTCGCGGTCGTCATACCCCCCAGGAATGGCGCGCGCCGCATTGAGCAGGGGCAGGGTGGCGGCGGGATCGCTTTGATCCGGGGACAGCGCCGCAATCTCCTTCTCCACAACCAGCCGCTGCTTTTCCACCGCCTGAATATACATCTCGTTGCGGGCATAACTGGTCAGCCAGAGCGCGGCGGCAATTACAGTGATCAGCAGGGCGGCGGCATACGCGCCGCGTTGAATCCACGCCCGCCAGCGCTCGACTTTCAAATTGGCGCCAGCGATTTCCGCCTCCGGGAAGATCACATCGCGCAGCAATCGGGTGATGAAATAACTGCGGCCCTTGCCGGAAAAGGTGCTCAGCGTTTGCCGGTTCAATCCAAAAGTGCTGGCCAGCGAACTCATCAGGCGGTCGATGGGCGTCCCTTCCTGGGTGCCGCTGGTAAAATACACACCGCGCAGCAGCACCCGTTCCTCATAACGGTTGGGGCGAAACACTTCCTTGAGGAAGCGGTCAGCCACCTGCCGCAACGAGCCGAACTGCTGCGGGAAGGTGTAAATCAGGTCGCGGCGTTGCGGGTCGCGTTCGTACTGCAGGCGCTCAACCAGCCGCTCGTTCAGGCGTTTTTCTAGCAACTCGAATTCGGCGCTGAAATGTTCAACCACGCCTTCCGGATCGGTCGGGTCATCCATGGGCAGGGTCATGCCCCAGACCTGGGCGCGCTCTTCCTGGCCCAGATCGTTGAAGAACTCGATGAAGCCGGCGATCAAGTCGGTCTTGGTGAATAGCACATAAATTGGGAAACGGATGCCGAAATGTTCGTGCAATTCCTGGATACGCTGCTTGATCGCCAGCGCCTGAGCCGCGCGCTCTTCCTCGCTTTGCTGAATGAGGTCGGACAGACTGATGGCGATGAACGCGCCATTAATAGGGCGTCGACGGCGGTGTTTCTTGAGCAGATCGAGAAAGCCGCGCCAGGCGGCGCGATCGACTTCCTCATGACTGTCCTGGGTGGTGTAGCGTCCGGCGGTATCTAGCATTACCGCTTCGTCGGTGAACCACCAGTCGCAGTTGCGGGTGCCGCCCACGCCGCGCACTTTGCCTGCCCCCAGCGGAAAACGGAGTCCAGAGTTGATCAGCGCAGTGGTCTTACCGGAACCCGGCGGGCCAATGATAATGTACCAGGGGAGTTGGTATAGATACTGGCCGCGCCCACTCTTGTTGCTCAGTCGAGCCTTCTTGAGGGTGGTCAACGCCTCATCCAGCCCTTCTTTAAGGGTGGAAATTTCTTCCGCCGAGGCAGCGTCTTCTTCTTTCTTGCGCTGCTGTGCGCGGATTTGCTCCTCGCGCGCTGCCGCCTGCGCGCCGCCGCTGGTCCCACCGGCCAAAGCGCCGGCCTGCCCGCCCGCCTGTCCAGCCAGATCGGCCAACATATTGCGGTTGGTGCGCAGGGTATTGATGTAATAAATCAATTGCGTCAGACCGTAGGCGCCGCCAACGGTCATGATGGTGAACACCCGGCCCAGATCCGACGATAGGGGAGTCTGGCCGGCGACGGCGATCAGTGGCCCGATGTACCAGATCAACGCGGCGATCGCCAGGAAGCCGGTAATGCCGATGAACCATTTGCTTTTGAAAAAATTCAGAAATTTTCTCATGACCTCCCCCTAATTGATCCGCGCCAGCAGGATGATATCGACCCGGCGATTCTGTGCCCGGCCCTGGGGAGTGTTGTTAGGTGCGACCGGTTCGGTGTCAGCGCGGCCTTCGCTGATAAAGCGGCCCGGATTGGCGCTGACCGCCGCCAGCAACTTGACCACGCTATCCGCGCGCGCTTTGGATAGATACCAGTTGGATGGAAACTGTAGGGTATGGATCGGTAGGTTGTCGGTATGACCAGTGACCAGTACCTTGCCTGTTACGGTATTCAGTTCTTTGCCGATCTGCGTCAACAGTGGCAGGTAGGCTGATTTGATATTAGCGCTGGCCGAGTCGAATAATCCGTCGCCCTGAATACGAATCGTGGTTCGATCCGCTGCTTCAATAACCGCGACCTGACCCTGGTTGATTTGTGGCGCGAGAAAGGTGCGCAGATCCTGGGATACCCGGTTGAGTTCAGACTTCACTTGCGGTTTGACCGGGGACGGCGCCGCCGGAGCGCCGTTACGCTGGACCATGGCGACGGTTTCATCGCGGATATCCGCTAACTGATTAAACACGGGGTCAGAATTCGTGTTGAGCAGCCAACTAAAAATCGCATAGGCCGCCAATAACAGAGCCGCCGCTACTGCCGCCACCACCCAGAGCGGCACGTAGCGGATGAGCGGATTTTGTTCTTCGACCGTGCCGCGCCAGTGCGGGGATAAATCGCGTTCGAATTCGCCGCGGGCAGTGCGAATGGCGTTGTAGGTCCGTTCGCGCTGCTCGTCCAATCGGCTGCGGCCATTGTCAAGCAATCGGTAGCGACCCTGGAAACCAAACGCCAGACATAGATACATGAGCTCCAGCAGATCCAGGTTTTTGCGGGGATCCTGGATAATGGCGTCCAGTAACTCGAAGAATTTCTCGCCACCCCAGGTTTCATTATGGAACGTCACCAGCAGGCTATTTTCACTCCATTCGCTGGCGCGGCCCCAGGGGGTGTTCAAGACCACCTCATCCAGCGTCGTACACAGGACATAGCGCGCGCGGAACACGGTCTTTTCGTGAATCCCGGCATTGCGGGCGTTGGCCGCGAACACCTTGATCTCTTCAATCATCTGCTGTCGCAATTGTTCGGGATTCGGATGCGAAGAGGTGTTCTTGAGCCGCATGATCAGACCGAGCAGCGGCTCAGCGGCGGCTTCTAGCAGATTAAGTCCAACACCCTTGGAGACCGGCGCCGGCTCAGGGACTGGCGCCTGGAGGGGGGGCGATGGCGAGGCAGCCGCGTCCGGGCGGCGCCCCCCCGGTACGGGCCGGACAATAGTTCGCTCGCTTTCGTCGCCGCCAGTAGCAAATGGATCGTCGATAGTCACGGTTCGTTACTCGATCACTCTTTGATGGCCCAGAACACCATTTCCAGTCCTGGAAACTCGCCGCCTACATGAAAGGCAAAACCGCCCGAGTTGAGCAGTTGTTTCCAGAATTCGCTGCTGCGATCCAGGCGGAAGTAAATAAAATCAGCCCGGTAGGGAATTTCCCGCGGCGCCACCGGCAGGGCGCTGACGCTGATGCCGGGCAAATGATGATTGACGAACTGAGCGATGCGCTCGACCGGACCAATCTTGACCTGGGTCGGGAACCGGTTGCGCAACAGGTCCGTGGCCATGTCGGCGCGCACTGCCAAAATAAAGGTTGCCTTGGTCAATAACGGGCGTTCGCGATCGGTAATAATCGCCACCCGGATGCCGTATTGACGCTCCTCGATGGGGATGCGGATCGCTGCTTCGGCCTCCTCCAGACTGAGCGAACGACGCAATTCGCTCATCAGCGCGCCGAAGGTTTTGTGCAGATCATCGTGATCGTAGGGCGGAAAACTTGGAGAACGCCGCTTGACCTTGTCGGTAAAGGTCGCCATTTCGCCGGCGACCTGCAGGGCGATCTGGTAGAAGGTTTCCGGATGCAGGCCCGGCATGATCGCCAGGTGAGCAAACAGCGGCTCGAAGCGATTGACGGCCTGGAGGCGCAGGAACTGGGCGATATCCAGACCGCCGCGCGAGGTGCCCACGCCGACCACACGCTCCGACAGCGCGTCGCCGCGTTGGTGCAACAAACCCAGCACCTCGGTGACAAACCCCTTTAGCGCAGGTGCGCCGCGGCAATCCAGGCAGGGCGGTAAATAGTCGGCGTCCAGCACCACGGTCTGGTCAGGACGTTTTTCCTGCACCTGGGCGATACCGATGCATGTGTAATCACTGGCGTCTCGTGTATCGAGGAACAAGCGCAGCCGGCGCTCGCCGATTTCGAGATGCGTGCTGTTATTGGCGGTATCCACATTGTTATCACGCACTTCGCAAGCCGTGGCCCGATAGCGCGCCGCCGTATCCTGATAGTCGCCGCGCTCCACATCGGCCATGCCGGTGCGACGCAAGGGCAACGCCAGCATGACTCGAACGTCGCGCGCCTCGGCGTCGATATCCAGAGGCGCTGGTGGCGGATCATGGTCGGGGATGCTGAAGGGCGTGCCATCGGGCAACAATCCGCGGGCAGTGGTAATCCCCACCTTGCCTAGCACCAGCGCTTCCCGGTCGAGCGCCAGATCCGCCACGCCCCAGGCATAGGGGTGCAGCGGACCACAGGATTGTCGAACCAGCGCTTCAAGATACCGATCCTGCTGCTGAAAATGCTGGGGACGCAGGAACATCCCTTCGGACCATACGACTTTGCTGTACCAACTCATGGTCGCGTTGCTCGTTTCATGGCTTCATTGGCTCCCCTGACTCCCTGTCTCTCCATAAGCGGAAAAGGGAAAATTGAGGATAAATTTATTAATCCTAGCATCCCGAGCACGGAACGGTAGTCGGCGCAGGACAGACAATTGAACTATTGTAAGCGAATTCATCCCGAGCGCAGTCGTTCCGCGTAAGCACGGGCGAATTCATCGCCAAACAGTTCGTTGAAATCATCCTCGGCCTCCCGGGCGATGGCCTGGTACTCCGCGTTGAACAAATCCCAGTATTTAGCCTTGCGATTCGCCGGCCAGATATTATCAAGCACGCTCTGTTCAAGGCGCGCTTCCAGATTGTCAGGATCAAACCGCTCCAGAAGACGGGCCAGTGCAGCCTGAATGCCCGCCACGACCGCCAGCTGGTGAGCCTTGATATCGTTAAAACCCTCTTGCACTGCTTGCACCGGCGACATATAAACGCCCTTTTGGCTGATTAACAACAGCACCATGACTTCCTCAACCCGCAGCGGCGGCTGCCCAGGCGGAGTCTTGAGCGGGTTGTTCTCCAGGGGGCCAATCGCGGTGCGGTCCAACCGGAATTCGCCCTTGAGATCGCCGCGAGCGAGCAAAATATCCATAAGGCCGCGAACGGTTTCACGAAACATGGCGCCTAAGTTGGCCATGATTTCGGGCAACTGATCCTCGTTCAGGCGCATCTGAGGCAAACCGGCGCCGTCCAGAAAGGCGCGCAACAAGGTTAGCGCATCCAGTCCGGGCGGTTCGACCGCTGGGGCTGCGGGCGCTGGCGACGGCGGCGTTGAAACAGGAGATGGCTTCCACCAGTCATCAGGAATTGGAATGACCAGCGCCTCGGGTTCGGCCGGGGTGGCAGGTTCAGGGGGAGAAGGCTTCTCAGGTATTTCCTGCTCGGGCGACAAAAGTGGGGTAGCCGGTTCCTCATCCGGCGGCGCTGAAGCCTCTTCCAGAGGCGGCGGTTCCGGCCCCAGCAGATCCGGCGGCTCATAAGCGGCGCCTTCCGGTCCACCGATGTCGGCGGGCGGTTCAGTGGCTACGCCACCCGGGGGAGAGAGCAACTCAGGGGTGGGATGCTCTAGTCCCAGACTGTCCCGGCTCTCCGCCAGCAGATCGTTGAACGGGGGCTTGACGATATCGAGGGAGGCGTCAAGAGGCGATGGCGTCTTCTTGTCGGGGATGTTGATGTCGACCGGGGCCAGGCCCGGACTGAGCACAATATCGGTGACCGGACCCTCCGCTTCAGCCGCTTCTTCCTCTTCCTCTTCCATCGAGGCAATCGTGGCCTCGATTTCATATTCCCCCAGGACAAAGCGGTCGCCATTCCTGAGCGGCACCGTGTGTTCGCGCGGGATACGCTGTTCAGAGTCGTTGAGAAAAGTGCCGTTGGTGCTCTTATCGGTCAGAACATAGCCGCCATCTTTGTAATGAACGACACAGTGTTCGCTGGAGAGGATGCGCTCCGGGTCTTGCAAAACCCAGTCATTTTTCGATGCGCGGCCAATGCTGATCGAACCGCGATCCAGAATTTTGGTCGTTTCCTGGCCTGGCGAGAGTCGTTGATAACTGATAATCATCAATTTCAGGGGCATAATGCGATGTCCGTTAGCGGGGGTGCCGCTGCAACCGCCCGACTGAGTATCGTCGGGTTGCTCGATTATATCGCTAATAGACAGTCTATACTGCTTGAGCATAGGCATAACAAGCCAGCCGGGCTATTTTTCACAGCAGCGAAGCGGATGAGGCGCGCCCCTATGAGCATTATTGACGTTGAAAGCCTGTTGAGCGAGATTACGGCCGACGCGCCATGCGGCGAAGATCTCGAGTACGACCCCCAGTTCGCAGAGATGGAAAAAGAGGCGCAGGGAACGGCGGAGCGCCAATATGGCGACACGATCATCCCTGGTGAACCGCCCAACTGGCGCGGCGTTGGCAAAACGGCCCTGGATCTCCTCGAGCGCACCCGCGATTTACGGGTTGTGGCCTACTTGACCCGGGCGGTGCTGAACACCGACGGTCTGGCAGGATTCACCGACGGCCTGGCATTGATTGAAGGTTTGATTGAGCAGCACTGGGACAACGTCTACCCGCAGTTGGACCCTGATGACGACAATGATCCCACCCTGCGCATCAATACGATTGTGGGGCTGTGCGATCCGGAAACCACCCTGCATGATCTGCGCACTACGCCCCTGGTCAGTTCGCGTAGCCTGGGACGCTTCAGCCTACGCGATGTGCAGATCGCCGCTGGCATACTGACTCCGATTGCGACCGATGAGGAGCACACGCCGCCTAACCAGACGATGATCGACGGAGCATTCCAGGATGCTGATCTGGAGGAGCTGCAAGCCACGGCGGACGCCGTCGCCAAAGCCATTGAGCACGCCGATGGCATTGAAACTCGGTTGACTGATCAGGTTGGCGTCACGGCAGCCCCGGACATGAGCGCCCTGTCGGGAGCGTTGAAAGAAATCCGCCACGTTCTGGCTGAGCAACTTGAACGGCGCGGCGCAGGTATAGGAGGCGAGGATGAAGCGAGCGAGATCATGGAGGGAACAACAACCGGCGCCCCCGGTACCGGCCAACGCATGATCGTGGGCGAAATCGCCAGCCGCGAGGACGTCATTCGCACACTCGACAAAATCTGCGACTATTATAAACGCTATGAACCGTCCAGTCCGGTGCCTTTCATGCTCAAACGCGCCAAGAAACTGGTGACCATGGATTTCGTGGAGCTTCTGCGGGATCTCGCGCCCAACGCTACCGAGCAAACCGACCTGATTTTCGGTTTGCAACCAGAGGAAGCGGAATAATCAAGCTATAATGGTTGACTAGTAAGCTAGGTTTATTTCAAATAGCCAACAGTAATTGAAGCTTAGAGAGGTGATGCTCCAATGGCGATGAGTAGCCAGAAGTTTATTGCTCGCAACCGTGCGCCGCGCGTCCAGATCGAATACGATGTTGAAGTGTATGGTGCTGAAAAGAAAGTCCAGTTGCCCTTCGTGATGGGGGTGATGGCCGATCTGTCCGGTAAGCCGACCGATCCCCTGGCGCCAGTGGCCGATCGCAAGTTTCTCGAAATCGACATCGACAATTTCGACAATCGGTTGAAAGCGATGAAACCGCGCGTCGCTTTTCGGGTGCCTAACACCCTGACCGGCGAGGGTGAATTGAGCGTGGATTTGTCCTTCGAAAGCATGGAGGATTTTTCCCCGGCTGCGGTCGCGCAGAAGGTGGATTCGTTGAACCGGCTGTTGCAGGCCCGTCAGCAGCTGTCCAATCTGATGAGCTACATGGATGGCAAGACCGGCGCCGAGGAGCTCATCGCCAAGGCGCTGAACGATCCCAGTCTCCTGCAGTCCCTGGTCGCGGAAGCGAAGCCCCAGGACGCCGCTGCGCCCGCCGCCGAGGAGTAATAAATCATGGCCGAAACCAGTCAAGACACCCAGGTTCAAGCCGAAGTTGAAACGCTCGAGGCCAGCGATTTTTCCTCCTTGCTACAGCGCGAATTCAAACCCAAGTCCGATCAGGCCAAGGAAGCGGTTGAATCCGCGGTCCGCACCCTGGCGGAACAGGCCCTGCAATACACCACCCTGGTCTCCAAAGATGTTGTCAAGTCGATCGAATCGATGATCGCGGCGATTGACAAAAAACTGACCGACCAGATGAACGTGATCATGCATCATCCCGATTTTCAGGCCCTGGAGAGCGCCTGGCGCGGCCTGCATCATCTGATCAACAATACCGAGACCGACGAGATGCTCAAGATTCGCGTCATGAACATCTCTAAAAAGGATTTGCACAAGACGTTGAAGAAATACAAGGGAACGGCCTGGGATCAAAGCCCGCTCTTCAAGAAAATCTACGAAGAGGAATACGGTCAGTTCGGCGGCGAACCCTACGGCTGTCTGGTCGGGGATTATTACTTCGATCAGAGTCCGCCTGATGTCGAACTGCTGGGGGAAATCTCCAAGATCGCCGCTGCCGCCCACACGCCATTCATCTCCGCCGCCGCGCCAACCGTCATGCAGATGGATTCCTGGCAGGAATTGAGCAATCCTCGCGACATCACCAAAATTTTCCAGACCCCGGAATATGCGGCGTGGCGCTCGCTGCGCGAATCCGACGATTCCCGCTACCTTGGTTTGACCATGCCCCGGTTTCTGGCGCGTTTGCCCTATGGCTCCAAGACTGACCCGGTCGAGGCGTTCGACTTCGAGGAAGACGCCGAGGGCAGCGAGCACACCAAATATGTCTGGGCCAATTCCGCCTACGCCATGGCGGTCAACATCAACCGGGCGTTTAAGTTGTACGGCTGGTGCACCCGCATTCGTGGCGTGGAAGCCGGCGGCGTGGTCGAAGGCTTGCCCTCACACACCTTCCCGACTGACGATGGCGGTGTGGACATGAAATGCCCCACCGAAATCGCCATCAGCGACCGGCGTGAGGCCGAATTATCGAAGAACGGGTTTCTACCGCTGATCCATCGCAAGAATTCGGACCTTGCCGCGTTCATCGGCGCACAGTCGCTGCAAAAGCCGGCGGAATATGACGACCCGGACGCGACTGCCAACGCGAATCTATCGGCCCGTCTACCGTACCTGTTCTCAACCTGCCGCTTTGCGCATTATCTGAAGTGCATCGTTCGCGACAAGATCGGTTCATTCAAGGAGCGCGACGATATGCAGCGCTGGCTGCAAAGCTGGATCTCAAACTATGTCGATGGCGCCCCAGCGACCTCGTCCGAGATCACCAAGGCCAAATATCCGCTGGCCGCCGCCGAGGTGGTCGTGGAAGAAGTGGAGGGCAATCCGGGTTACTACAGCGCCAAGTTCTTCCTGCGACCGCATTATCAGCTCGAAGGTTTGACCGTGTCATTGCGCTTGGTCTCCAAGCTGCCATCGGCCAAAGGCGGCTAGCGGTTCAAAATGAACGGAGCCGAGGTCATTTTGACAAGGCCGCATTCAACGAAACCGACCAGCCGTTCTCGCGTCTTTCTGAATAAAATAAATATAAATCAAAGGATTGTATAATTGGCATGGGAAGTGAATCATCTCAAACTGAGAGCGTGATCGAACGGAATTCCTGAAAACGGACCGCCGGTCACCCGCTCAGCAACCCAGAAGCACGATTCGACACACGAGTTCTGAATCGTGCAAAAATCAATCCCCAGTGGAGGTAAATAACATGGCTTATGATTCATACATGCAGGTTTCCAACGGCATCGAAGGCGAAAGCACGGCCAAAGGCTACGAAAAGTGGATCAAACTGTATAGCTACAGTTTCAGCGCGAGCAATCCATCCACGGTCAGTTCCGGTTCCACCGGTCTGTCTTCTGGGCGCACCTCGGTCAGTTCCTTCAGCTGCACGATGAGGCGAGAGAAGGCGACGCCACAACTGTTCGGGTTCATGGTTTCTGGTCAGCACATCGACAAGATCGTGGTGCATCTGACCAAGAATGTTGGGGCCAAGGGCGCGGTGCAGAAACCCTTCGAGGTTTACACTTTTGATAGCTGTCTGGTCGAACACGTAGACTGGTCGGGTAGCGGTGGCGAGGACGAACCCTTTAGCAGCCTGAGCTTTGCCTATGCCAAGTTGACCGTCCATTACGAGCAGCAGGATACCAAGGGCGGCACTATCGGCAAGCCGGTGGAAGCGTCCTTTGATCAGACCACGGTCGAAGTGGCTTGATGACTCCCGGAGCCGGTGGACGACCGCCGGCTCTTTTCGCCGTAACCCAGGAGAATGCTGATGCTATTGGGTGAATTGTTGGCGGAACGCAGTCTGCAACCGGTTCTAACCAACGTACAGGATCAGGTGCGCCGGGAACCCGCCAATCCCAAGCACCGGATTTTTCTATTCCAACTGTTGTCGATCCTGGGACAGTGGGAACGGGCGCTGACTCAGTTGAATGTGCTGGAAGAAATGGACGCCGGCAGTCTGCCGATGGTGCAGACTTACCGCGAAGCGTTGCGTTGCGAAATGCTGCGCGCGGATGTCTTTGCCGGACGGCGGTCGCCATTGATTTTCGGCGATCCGGAACCGTGGGTCGCGTTGCTGCTGGAAGCGCTGCGCCTCACCGCCGAAGGTCATCATGAACAAGCAGCGCCAGTTCGGGAACAGGCTTTCAAGGATGCGCCGGCTACTGCAGGCATGATTGATAACCAACCGTTTACCTGGATCGCCGATGCCGATAGCCGAATGGGGCCGGTGCTGGAGGCGATTGTCAACGGTCGTTATTTCTGGATTCCCTTTCACCGGATCGGCAGCATCAAGCTGGAAGCGCCTGCTGATTTACGCGATTTAGTCTGGATGCCTGCCCTCTTCACCTGGAGCAATGGCGGCGAGACGGTTGGCCTGATTCCCGCGCGCTATCCCGGTTCACAAGCCAGTCCTGATCCTACCTTGCAACTGAGCCACAAGACCGAATGGATCGAACAGGCGGAAGACGTGTATATCGGCCTGGGACAGCGCATGCTGGCGACAGACGAAGGAGAATATCCGTTGCTGGACGCCCGCCTGTTGCGGCTGGGCGATGCCGCTGCTGAACCGGCGGTGGATGTTCCTCCAGCGGAATCCCCCGCGTGATGATGATTTCCCCCCGCTCCCGTGGCTGAACTCACGCCCCAGGAACGCTTGCAGCCTTCGTTGCTCGATCGGTTGACCGATGAGGAGCCTGATCAGCTGCAGGAATCCCGCGAAAAGCGGGTCTTGTCCATGAGCCGGTTGCGGGAGTGCGTGCTGCGCGATCTGGCCTGGCTGTTCAACGCCGGGCGTCCGTTCAGTCCTGAACAAATGGAGCGCTATCCTCTAGCCGCCAGTTCCGTGCTCAACTTTGGCATCCCGCCGCTGGCGGGCATGACGGTGCGCATTCTTGATCTGAACATGCTGGAAAATTTGCTGCGGCAGTCGGTGATCGATTTCGAGCCGCGCATTTTGCGGGGCACTTTGCGCGTCCGGGCGAACCTGACCGCCGCGCAGATGAGTCATAACGCTCTGACCTTTGAAATTGAAGGCGAACTATGGGGACAGCCTTTGCCGCAACAATTGTATTTGAAAACCGAGATTGACCTGGAAAGCGGTCAGGTGAAAGTCGAAGAGGAAACCCGCAAGTCGAGGGTGCGCTGATGGACCCCCGCCTGCTTCAATACTACAACCGAGAGCTGCAATTTGTACGTGAACTGGGGGGCGAATTTGCCCGCGAGTTCCCGAAAATCGCCGGACGCTTGGGGTTGGAAGGTTTTGAATGCGCCGACCCATATGTAGAACGCCTGCTGGAGGGTTTCAGTTTCCTGGCGGCGCGGGTGCAGCTCAAGATGGACGCCGAGTTTCCCCAGTTCACCCAGCATTTACTGGAGGTTCTCTATCCGCATTATCTGGCGCCGACGCCTTCCATGGCCATCGCGCGTTTTCTGCCAGACCCTACCGAGGGGGCGCTGGAACAGGGTTTTGTGATTCCCCGGGATGCTGAACTGCGCAGTCTGTTAGGGAAAGGCGAACAAACCTCCTGCGAATATCGCACGGCGCACCCGGTGACTTTATGGCCGCTGGAGATTACCGAGGCGCACTACTTCGCCGGCAAGGAACCTGTCGCCGCGCTGGATTTGCCCCAAGCGCACAAAATTCGGGCGGGCGTTCGTCTGCGCTTGCGCACGACCCAGCCTGGCCTGCTGTTCAGCAAACTGCCCCTGGAACGGTTATCTCTGTATTTGCAAGGCAGTGATGCGTTGCCCATGCATCTGTATGAACAATTGCTGGCAAATGTGGTGACGCTGGTGGCGCGGCCCGGCCAGCGGCCCGCCCCCTGGCACGAAGTGATTCCCGGCCCAGCTATTCATCGCCTGGGCTTCGAGCAAGATCAGGCGCTGTTGCCCTACGCGCCGCCCTCGTTTCAAGGTTATCGCCTGTTGCAGGAATATTTCGCCTTTCCGCAGCGCTATCTGTTCGTGGAGCTGAGCGGGCTGGGTTCATCCGTGCGTCGGTGTACGGGCGAGGAGCTGGAAATTCTGATTCTGCTGAATCGCGCCGATTCAGCCCTGGAAAACCGGGTGGCGGCAGAGAATTTTGTGCTGTTCTGCGCCCCGGCGGTTAATCTCTTTCCCAAACGCGCTGACCGCATCCATTTGGGTCCTCAGGTTGCCGAGTATCATGTGATCCCCGATCGCACCCGTCCAATGGACTTCGAGGTTTATCAAGTTAAAGGTGTTACCGGTATTGGCGCCGAGGGCGAGGAGCAGGAATTTCTGCCGTTTTATGCGCACTATGACCGGCTCAATCAGCGCAGCCAGCGTTCTTTCTATACCGTGCATCGCCTGCCCCGGCTGCTGTCCAGCCACCAGCGAAGAGTCGGGCCGCGCTCTAGTTATATCGGCAGCGAAATCTATCTGGCGCTGGTCGACGCTGACGAGGTGCCCTATCGCGGCAATCTGCAACAACTCGCGGTCTCGACGCTCTGCACCAATCGCGATTTACCATTACATATGCCGATCGGACGGGGCGAAACCGATTTTACCCTGAGTTCTGGCGCCCCGGTGAAAGCCGTGCGTTGTGTGACCGGTCCCTCGTTGCCGCGCTTTTCCCGCGCCCACGGCGACACCGCTTGGCGCTTGATCAGCCATTTGAGTTTGAATTACCTGTCGATCACTGACACTGACGAACGGCAAGGAGCGGCGGCGCTGCGCGAATTGCTAGCGTTGTATGGCGATCTGGCGGAAGCGACGGTGCAAAGGCAGATCGACGGTGTAGTTTCGGTACAAGCGAAACCGATCACCCGCCGGGCGTTGGCGCCGGGGCCAATCGCCTTCGCCCGAGGCCAGGAGGTGACTGTGTATCTGGACGAAGCCGCTTTCGAGGGCGCGGGCGCTTTTCTGTTAGGCGCGGTGCTGGAACGGTTCTTCGCTAAATACGCTTCTATCAACTCGTTCACTGAAACGGTCGTTCGCTCGACCGAGCGGGGTGAGATCATTCGATGGCCAGCCCGGATCGGACGTCAGCATACGCTGTAGATTTATTCGAGGCCTTGCAGCGCAAGCCCTATGCCTTTCATTTCTTCCAGGCGCTGCGGCGACTGGAATGCCGCTATCGGGAGCAGCCACGGCTGGGCAAGGCCATGCGCCTGCGTGACGATCCGGTGCGGTTAACGCAGGAACCCTCGATGGCGTTCGCGCCATCCACCCTGGCATCGTTCGACCCTGGCGACGAACAGCGTCCACCGCGTCTGGCCGAATATTTTCTCGGTTTGTTCGGACCGCAAGGTCCATTGCCCCTGCATCTGACCGAATACGCCTACGAGCGCAAACGAGGTTATAGCGATCTCACTTTTTCCCGTTTCGCCGACATTTTTCACCATCGAATAATCAGCCTGTTTTACCGGGCCTGGGCGGACGCGCAACCTACCGTCAATTTTGACCGGCCAGAAACCAATCGTTTCGATGTGTATATCGGCGCAGCCTTCGGGCTGGGCATGCCCTCCTTGTGGAATCGGGACGCCGCGCCGGATCTAGCCAAGTTTCATTACGCTGGACGCCTGGCTTGTCAGACCCGCAATGCCGAGGGACTGGAAGCGATTCTGGCGGATTTTTTCCATCTGCCGGTGGGTATTGAAACCTTTGTTGGCCACTGGTTGCCGCTCTCCCCAGCCAGCCAATGTCGGCTTGGAGAAACCCCCGCGACTGGATTGTTGGGTATGACCGCGGTGATCGGCGAACGGATCTGGGATCGCCAATACAAGTTTCGCATTGTGATCGGGCCGATGGGATTAACGGAATTTCAACGCTTCCTGCCTGGCAGCGACAGCTTGCGTCGCCTGGTTGCCTGGGTGCGCAACTACATCGGCGATGAACTGTTATGGGATGTCAATCTGGTGCTCAGGAAAGAAGAAGTGCCGCCGCTCAAACTGGGCGAGCAGTCGCAACTGGGTTGGACCACCTGGTTGACCAGCCAGCCTCTGGCGCGCGACGCCGACGACTTAAAGCTCGATGCTGTAACCTACTGTACAGAAAGCTAAAGGATAACGGCTAAAGAGATCTTTAACCTTTAACCTTTAACCTTTAATCTCATGCAAAGGAGTCCGAATCCATGGCTGAAATTAGTCGCGTCGCGCTGTTCGGGAAACTGAACAGTCTGGGTTATAAAGCCATTGAAAGCGCTACCGTATTTTGCAAACTGCGGGGCAACCCCTATGTAGAGTTGGTGCATTGGCTGCATCAGGTGCTGCAATTGCAGGATTCGGATCTGCATCGCATCATTCAGCATTTCAGCTTGAACCCATCCCGCGTGGCCAAGGATTTTACCGATGCGCTCGACCGCCTGCCGCGCGGCGCGACATCGATTTCCGACCTATCCTCCCATGTCGACGCCGCGGTCAAGGAGGGCTGGGTGTACGCCACCCTGATGTTCAAGGATGCTCAGGTGCGCACCGGTCATCTCATCGTGGGAATGTTGAAAACGCCGGATCTGCGCAACGCCCTGCTGGCGATTTCCCGCGAGTTCGACAAGATCAAGCTCGACGAACTGATTGAACGCTTCGGCGATATCATCGCCGCCTCGCCGGAAAGTGGGCTGCGCGCCACGGACGGCTCCCAGGTGGGCGGCGGCGCGGCGCCGGGCGAGGCCAGCGAGGCTATAGCGCCTGCGCAAATGGGCAAGCAGGAAGCCTTGCAACGCTTTTCCGTCGATCTGACCGAACGGGCGCGCACCGGGGAACTCGATCCGATTGTCGGGCGCGACGAGGAAATTCGTCAGATCGTCGATATTCTCATGCGTCGTCGGCAAAACAATCCGATCCTGACCGGCGAGGCCGGGGTGGGCAAAACGGCGGTTGTGGAAGGCTTTGCCCAGCGAATCGCTGCCGGAGATGTGCCGCCGCCCTTGCAGGATGTGACCCTGCGGGTGCTGGATGTCGGTCTGTTGCAGGCGGGCGCCAGCATGAAGGGCGAATTCGAGAACCGCTTGCGGCAGGTGATTGACGAGGTGCAATCCTCGCCCAAGCCGATCATTTTATTCATCGACGAGGCGCACACCCTCATCGGCGCCGGTGGCGCAGCAGGTACCGGCGATGCGGCGAACCTGCTTAAGCCGGCCTTGGCGCGGGGCAAGTTGCGCACCATCGCCGCCACCACCTGGGCCGAATACAAGAAGCATATCGAAAAAGACCCGGCGCTGACCCGGCGCTTCCAGGTCGTGCAAGTCGGCGAACCGACTGAGGAAAAGACCGTGCTGATGATGCGGGGCATGGCCTCGACCATGGAACAGCACCATCGGGTGCAAATTCTCGATGAGGCGCTGGAGGCGGCGGTCAAGCTGTCGCACCGCTATATTCCGGCTCGGCAGTTGCCGGACAAGGCGGTCAGTCTGTTGGATACGGCCAGCGCCCGGGTAGCGATCAGTTTGCACGCGGTACCGGCGGAAGTGGAGGATTGCCGCCGTCATATCGAGGCGCTGAATACCGAGTTGGAAATCATTGACCGTGAAACTGCGGTGGGTGTCGACACCGCGCAACGTCAGGCGGATGCCCAGGAAAAATTGCAGGTCGAACAAACACGATTAGGCGAACTAGAAGCCCGCTGGGAGGAAGAAAAAGGACTGGTCGCCCAGATTCTGGAATTGCGCGCCAAACTGCGCGGCGTTGGCGGCGCGATCGAAGCGGATACTGCAAAAGAACCGCCAGCGGAACCGACTCTGGAACCGAATGTGGAACGAACCGCTCGCCTAGCGGAGATGAAGGATCTGCAAGCCAAACTGCACGAATTGCAGGGCGAAAAACCGTTAATCCTGCCTGACGTCGACGCCCAGGCCGTAGCCTCGGTGGTCGCCGATTGGACTGGCATTCCGGTCGGGCGCATGGTGAAGAACGAAATTGAAACCGTGCTGAAGCTGGCTGACCTGCTGAATCGCCGCATTATCGGCCAGCGTCATGCCCTGGACATGATCGCCCGGCGCATTCAAACCTCCCGCGCCGCGCTGGACAATCCCAACAAACCCATTGGCGTCTTCATGCTGGCCGGCCCGTCCGGGGTGGGCAAGACCGAAACGGCGTTAGCCTTGGCCGAGTCTCTGTATGGCGGTGAGCAGAACGTTATCACCATTAACATGAGCGAATTTCAGGAAGCGCATACCGTTTCCACTCTAAAGGGCGCGCCTCCCGGCTATGTCGGTTATGGCGAGGGCGGTGTGTTAACCGAGGCAGTGCGGCGGCGTCCCTATAGTGTGGTGTTGCTGGACGAGGTCGAAAAAGCGCATCATGACGTGCATGAAATCTTTTTCCAGGTCTTCGATAAGGGCTGGATGGAGGATGGCGAAGGGCGGTTCATCGACTTCAAAAATACCCTGATTTTGCTGACTACCAACGTCGGTACTGATCTGATTGCCAATATGTGCAAGGATCCAGAGTTGTTGCCAGATGCTGAGGGACTCAGTAAAGCCCTGCGCGAGCCATTGCTGAAAGTGTTTCCGCCCGCGCTGCTAGGCCGGTTGGTGACGATTCCCTACTATCCGCTCAATGACGCCATGATCGGCGATATCGTCCGCCTGCAACTGGGCCGGATTGAGAAACGGATTCTGGAAAACCACAAGGTTCCCTTTGTCTATGACGACGAGGTGGTCAAGCTTATCGTCAGTCGTTGCACCGAACTGGAAAGCGGCGGGCGCATGGTCGACGCCATTTTGACCAATACCGTGCTGCCGGCGATCAGTGAGGAATTCCTCAAGCGGATTATGGCCGGCCAACCGGTGGCGCGGGTCCAGGTGCGGGTGCAGGACGGCGAATTTGCTTACGCATTTGAGTAAAAGCGCCAACAGGCTGGATTCTTGCCGCTGTCAACGTTATCTTGCTTCCCAATCCTGGAACGTTCTTGCCTGGCTTCCAGGGGCGGTTGATCCCTTAGTATTTGTCCCAGGAGAGGATATTGATGGTCGAGTTCGATGAGGTGCGGCGATTAATTGGCGAAATATTGCAACTGGGTGATCGGATTCAGAAATTCACCCCGGACACTCCCTTGCTGGGCAGCATCCCGGAATTCGACTCCATGGCGGTGGTGACCTTGATCAACGCGGTCGAGGAACGCTTCGACATTATGGTCGCGGATGACGAAATTAGCGCCGAAACCTTTGAAACAGTGGGAACAGTTCATGCGTTTATCCGGGATAAAGTGATGACGGGAACCTGAATTCCAGTGATCGAGCCGTTTTTTCTGGCTAGCAGCCAGGGTGCGCTGTTCGCAGTTTACCATCCGCCGAGTACGGGATGCAGGGAATGCGGCGGAGTGCTGTATGTGCCTCCGTTCGCGGAGGAAATGAACAAAGCGCGACGTATGGCGACCTTGCAAGCGCAGCGCATGGCCGCCGCCGGGTGGGGGGTGCTGATCCCCGATCTGTATGGTACGGGCGACAGCGCTGGTGATTTCGCCGATGCGCGCTGGGCGATCTGGCAGGATGATCTTGGGCGCTGTGCAGACTGGCTGCGTCAACGTGGTCACGAACATCTGATGCTCTGGGGTTTGCGCTTAGGTGGGTTGCTGGCTATGGACCGAGTCGCACCCATTGCGGCGGCGCGCCTGCTGCTTTGGCAACCGGTGTTATCCGGTCAACGCTTCCTCCATCAGTTCCTGCGTTTGCGGCTGACCGCTGATCGCTTCAAGGGCGGCGGCGACAGCATGGGCCAGCTGCAGGAAAAGCTGGCGGCGGGACAATCGCTGGAAGTTGCCGGTTACGAACTGCATCCGGAACTGGCCTCAGCCCTTGAGCAGGCTTGCCCCGTTACGCCGCCCGCCCAGGTTTGCGTCGACTGGTTCGAGGTAGCCGGAACAATAGACGCGACATTGTCTCCGGCCAGTCAGCGCGTGGTGGAAACGTGGCGCACCGCAGGAGTCGCGGTTCACCCCCAACCTGTGATTGGTGATGCTTTCTGGGCGACCCAGGAAATTGCCGAAGCCCCGGCTCTTCTGGAGGCGACGTTAACCGCCTTGCTGGATCACACGCCATGAACCCCGCTTTCGCGGAAACTGCGCTGGTTTTCCCTTGTGAAGACACGGAACTGCCAGGTATTTTGCATACCGGCGCGCCGGATGCGACCCGAGGGGTGTTGGTGGTCGTTGGCGGACCGCAGTATCGCGTTGGCAGTCACCGCCAGTTCATCTTGCTGGCGCGGAGCTTAGCTCAAGCCGGCGTTCCGGTGTTGCGTTTTGACTATCGCGGTATGGGTGACGGTGGAGGCGAGTTTACCGGTTTTGAAAATATCGATGCCGATATTCACGCGGCGCTGGACGCCTTTTCTCAGCAGCTTCCCCAATTGCGGGAAATCGTCATCTGGGGGCTGTGCGACGCGGCCTCCGCGGCGTTGTTCTATGCCTGGCGCGACCCGCGCGTTTCTGGACTCGTGCTGCTGAATCCTTGGGCGCGCACCGAGGCGGGACAGGCGCGCGCCTACCTCCGCCACTATTACCTGAGCCGGTTGATCAGTCCTGATCTGTGGCGCAAGATCCGGCGCGGCGATTTTGCGTTCAGCGCGGCTTGGCGCTCGCTGTGGACGCTGCTTGGACAAGCTCGGCCAGTCGACTCAGGCAAGGCGGTCGCGGCCCATCCGGAACAGAGACCCTTGCCCGAGCGTATGGCCGACGGCTGGCGTCGCTTCCACGGTCCGATTCTGCTGATTCTCAGCGGCGATGATCTAACCGCCGCCGAATTCCGGGATATGACCAGGACAGCGCGAACCTGGCGGCGCTTGCTGGCGCAGCCACGGGTTACGGTGCGCGAATACGCCGAGGCGAATCATACCTTCTCTTGTCGCGAATGGCGGGATCAGGTTGCAGCCTGGACGCGGGAGTGGCTGGGGACGTGGTGATTCGCCGTGGGCCGATGAGCGTGGACAGGCTGGCCGGTTTTAACCAAAGGGAACGGTTCCAATAATGTGGTAAAGAGCAGCAAATAGTACATCAGGGTCAACCGCGGCACATCCAGCAAGCTGTTAAACAGTCCTACAGTGAGAAAACCCGACAGCGATGCAAGCAAGGCTAACGCCAGGGAATTGTCACGATGTTCGAATTCAAGAAAAGCCCGCCCCAATCCTAGTAAGGTTAGCAGTCCGAACAGCACTACTCCGATCCAACCCTGATCGAAGAGTATATTTAGCCACAAATTCTTGGCATGCCAAGGCAAATGGTGGCGGTCACTGGTGAAAAACCAGCGGTCGCCGCCGTGGGAGAAATTGCCATTCGCAAGCAATTCAGCGCCAGAGATAGGGTCGTTCAGTTGAATATTATCGACATCCAACAGAGCGCCGCCGGTAGAGTTACTCAATATTAATTGGGCAGTGCGGCGCGATCCCCAGACATCTCCAGCAAACCCTAATGTATTCAACGTTATCTCGAAATGTTGCCAGTCGCGATTTTCAATCTTCAGCGAACGCCCGCTGCAACCGAAAGGATAAAGCAGCCATTTTTGACAGAGCGCTATATTAACTATCGCCGGTTTTTCCGGAGCGCGCGCGTCCAGAGACAGCGTATAAAGTGTATAGAGTTGCGGCGCTACCCGCTGACCAATGCGCAACGGTTCGCCATAGCCACGCGGATAACGGGCGCCACTGATCCGCAGGAAGGTATTGTTGTTTTCAGTTTCGTATTGGAGATTACCTGGAAATTCATCAGCGGGATTGCGCCAGAAATAAGTTGCTGGAAACTTGCCAATGCCCATGCCCCACAAATCAGTAGCCCAATCGGCATTCATCATGAACAGAACCGCCCGCCAGTGTTGCAAACGGGTTTCCCAATCATGCTCGGCCTGAGAAAAACGTTGTTCCATATAGTAATTTCCCGTTACAGGGATGCTGATGCCCAGGATCATTGCCGTCAGACCCGCGCCCAGCACAGTCGATCGCTCCCAACGCCAGACGCGAAAACGAAAATTCAGGATCACCAGACCCAAGGCCAGGCCCATAGCCGGCAGGGTGCTGATTAGAGCCGGTTTGCCTCCCCAGCGCCACGCGACCAATCCTGTCCCCACCACCATTCCGGTAAAGCCAACCATCCCCAGCATGACGCCAACCGGCCGATGCTTGCCGCCAAAGATAAGAATTCCGGCAATCCAGATCATCGCCGCCAACCCGAAGGCCCAATAAGCGCCTTTGGCCAACCACTGCCAGAGTAGCCACTGGCCGGTCAGACAGGCGACAAAGCCTATAGCAAGGTGCGACCCCCCAGGCAATAGCGCACGTGACAGGCTACCGACGAACAAGGCGCTGATCAACAACGCCAGAGTTGCAGCCAGCGTGCGGTAACCACCGGTTGCGAAAACCTGAAAGAGCAGACCGGCGATCAGGCATAACAGTGATAGTAGCAATAAAGATTGCCATAAGGGCTTGCGGGAATCACGCCGACCGCGAAGCGCACTCACACTGATGATAGCCACAGAAATCCCAAACCCCAGATAAAGCCCCCGTGAAAAAGTCGCTGTGATCGCGTAAACGCTGAGGCCGACGATAATCACAGCCAAAATGGCATGGTTCAATTGTCTTGCTTGCAAAAGCCATAGTATGGCGAATGGCGTCAACAGAGCGAGTGATCCATCCAGAGTCGCGCCTCCGGTATGCATCGCAGAGAAGGGGCCAGTCGCCCGGTAGTCGCTGGAAAAATCCAGCAAACCGGTAAATGTCAGGCGTTCCCAGAAGACCACGGTGCTGACCCCTGTCAAGGCTATCAGTAAGCCGGACAGCAGATAACGCTGTGCATGATTCTCCGCCAGTGTTCGGCGCAACAGCGGCAAGAGCAGCAGCGCCCAAAGTGTCCCCTTGGCAATCCGCAACCCATTGTAGGAATTAGTGTAATCCGTTAGCGCATTAAAATCTGGAACAGGCAGCGGCCACAAACCGCGAATCAGACTGACGAGGAAAGCCGCTAAAAACAGTAGCAACAGCGGTGCAGCGACAGGCGTAAGCCGGTGAATCGGTGGAGTCCATGCAAGCCGCGAATAGCCGATCGCCACAGTGATAGCGAGAACCATATCGGCTTCATCACAGAGCAGCCAGCCGGTCCAGGGAGTCAGATCGACCGCCAGCAAAACAAAGGGCAAAATCGCCAACCAGCCGGCTGGCCAATACCAGAGGATGAAAGCGTATCCGGCCAGAATCGATAATAGTCCGTTCCCCCCTAACGGATAGCGCCACGCCACCAGCCCCATGGGGAGCATCACGGCCCATACCGCGACGATTAGTAGAGTGATATGAAGCCTTTTGAGCACAACATCGGTCAAGTCTAGCCTGTTCATTACGATGAAACACCACGACCACTGGCGATCGCGATCGCCAGTGGTCACAAACGCTCAATCATCCTACTCGGGTTGCGCCAATTCTTCTTCAACCGACTCCGGCGTGGCGACCGCCGCTGTTGGCGAGGCGTTGATCGTCGGGACCAGCGCCTCCGATGCCAAGGCTTCATCCGCAACTGTTGCGTCATCCGCAACCTCGGCTACGACCGCCAACGGTTTCAGCGGCGGCTCCTCGGGACGCAGGACGATCCCACCCAGCGGCGGTACAGTGACCGAGATCGAATAGGGTCGGTCCATCCAGGGCTGCTCTTCGGCGATCAGATCCACCCCGCCATTACCTACGCCGCTCCCAGCGTAATAATGCGAATCGGAGTTGAAAACTTCCGTATAACGCCCGGTGCGCGGCACCCCGATTCGATAGCCGTGGCGCGGCACCGGCGTGAAATTGACGACGACCACCAGAAAATCATCGTCCTTCTTGCGCAAGTAGCTCAAAATTGACTGTTCGGCATCATGGCAGTCAACCCAGTCGAAACCCTGCCATTCAAATTCATAGTGATGCAATGCCTGTTCGCTATGATAGAGCCGGTTTAGATCCTTGACCAGTAATTGCATACCCTTGTGGAAGTCGTACTGGAGCACATACCAGTCCAGCGTGACTGCGCTGTTCCATTCAGTGCCCTGACCGAATTCGGTACCCATAAACAACAGCTTCTTGCCGGGGTGAGTGAACATGTAGAGATAAAGCAACCGCAGATTGGCAAAACGTTGCCACTCGTCGCCTGGCATCTTGTTAGTCATTGAGCCTTTGCCATGCACCACCTCGTCATGCGAGAACGGCAGCATGAAATTCTCGGTGAAACAGTACAACATGCTGAAGGTCAGCAGGTCGTGATGATATTTGCGATGAATGGGATTTTGCGCCATATAGCGCAGGGTGTCGTTCATCCAGCCCATATTCCATTTCATGCTGAAACCCAACCCGCCCAGATAGGTCGGGCGGGTGACCTGCGGCCAGGAGGTCGATTCCTCGGCGATCACCATCGCGCCGGGATGCTCACTATGCACGACCGTGTTCAGTTCCCGCATAAAGTCGATCGCTTCCAGATTCTCGCGGCCACCATACTTGTTGGGGATCCATTCGCCTTCCTTGCGTGAGTAGTCCAGGTACAGCATGGACGCGACCGCATCGACTCGCAGCCCATCCAGATGGAATTCCTCGACCCAGTACAAGGCGCTTGAAAGCAGGAAGTTCTTCACCTCGTAGCGGCCAAAGTTAAAAATCAGCGTCGACCAGTCGAGGTGCTCGCCCTTGCGCGGGTCGGCATGTTCGTAGAGCGGTTCGCCGTCGAAACGGGCCAGACCGTGGGCGTCCTTGGGGAAGTGGGCTGGAACCCAGTCGAGGATAACGCCTACATCGTGTTGATGGCAGTAATCAATGAAATAACGGAAATCATCCGGCGTGCCAAACCGGCTGGTGGGCGCATAATAACCGGTGGTTTGATAACCCCAGGACGCATCATAAGGATGTTCGGTAATCGGCAGCAATTCAATGTGGCTGAAACCCAAGTCCTTGACATATTCGACCAGTTGATGAGCCAGATCCCGGTAGTTCATGAATTCGCCTTCCCAGCCGCGCCGCCATGAACCCAGATGAACCTCGTAAATAGACATCGGCGCGTGCAGCCAGTCCGCCTGCTTGCGCTTGTTTAACCATTCGTCGTCACGCCAGGCATAACTATTGGGTTTGGCGACAATCGTGGCAGTGCTGGGCCGCAGTTCAAAATGCTGACCATAGGGATCAGACTTCAAGAGCACCGCACCGCTGTGGCGGTTGCGGATTTCGAACTTGTACAGGTCGCCGGGACAGAGATTGGGGATAAACAATTCCCAGACGCCACTGCCACCGCGCACCCGCATCGGATGAATGCGTCCATCCCAGCGATTGAAGCTGCCCACCACACTAACCCGCTCCGCATTCGGCGCCCAGACGGCAAACAGGACGCCAGCGACCCCATCGGCTTCATGCGGGTGCGCGCCCAGGAAACGGTAGGAATGCCAATGCTTGCCCTCGCCGAACAGGTACAGATCGAAATCAGGTAGTTGCGGCGGGAAACAGTAGGGGTCGTAGGAAATATGCTCGTGGTGATCCCCATCGCGCCAAATCAGCCGATAACGCTCCGGCACCTGGTCGACCTTGCCCTGCCATTCAAACAGGTCGGTGTTAGGGACACGCTCCATCGGCAGGTTGCCCTCAGCGATATGGACTTCCTTGGCATAAGGCAAATGGGCGCGCACCACGACCTTTTTGTCCTGGGGATGGCGGCCCAACACAGCAAAGGGATCATGATGGCGGGCTTCAACGATACGTTGTAATTCGGGGTTAAGCTTTGGACTCGTCACGTTGTTCATCCTGTTATGTTGACGGTGGAGGCCATGCCTGGCAGCGGTTGATGCTTTGGACCGCAGCGCCTGATGGCAAAGTTGTAAGCAAGCATCACGGCATTGCCTGAGCTTGGAAAGTCAGCGAGCGTCTGCGATCAGGCATCCTGCGCCAGGCGCGCCAATCGTTCAGGTAAGTATAACGCCGATTACTCTAAGGATGATTTCTTGTAGGGATTATATCGTACGAGAACCCGGAGGAAGTCATATCAACTGCAGACTACCAAACGCATAATCGATTCCCCTCGTCAAGGCATCCACGCGCGCCCGGAGTCTGATAAGATGAGCATCGTATCATCCAAACCCGTCTAAAACTTATCCAAAGGACGATCCATGAACTCTCATAAACTGCTTGTATCCGCGTTAATACTAGGGCTGGGGACGCTGGCGGGCTGCTCGGTGGAAAAACCGGAGAAGCCGGTCAGCTTTCAGAAGGATGTATTGCCCATTCTGAAGACCAGCTGCGCGGAATGCCATACTGCGCCTGATGGCGAGGGCTACCAGAAGAGCGGTCTGGCGGTGGGCACCTACGAGGAGCTGATGAAAGGCACTAAAATGGGGCCGGTTATCATTCCCGGCCAGAGTCTCAACAGTAGTCTGAACCGGTTGGCCGAAGGTCGGCCCGGCGTTGACCCTTCTATCCAAATGCCGCATGGCAAAGTGAAATTGCCAGAAGAACAACTTGCTCTCCTGCGCAAATGGGTCGATCAGGGCGCCAAGAATAATTAGACGCACGCTCGATTTGCCAGAGGCTTCGAACAGGCCGGTCTCCCACTCATCCACACAGGGGCGAGAGACCGGCATCATCGTTTGACCCTCGATCCGCTTCCAACCCCCGTCGTTCGCCCCGCCGGCTTGCCGGTCTGGGCGTTATGCCCACTTCGGGCCGCTTTCTGGGGATGCAACATGGTCGCTTCCAGACAGACCGCGCTCGCCGGCGCGGATTTCGATACGTGGTTGAATACGCTCAGCGTCCAATGGATGCCCGCACAGATTGAAATCGTGCGGCGCGCCTACGGACTGGGGGGTGAACCGGAGTTGGCGGTTGCCGATCTCCTGACCGACCTGGGTATGGACTACGAAGCCGCCGCCGCCGCCTTACTGCACCCAGCTGTGGTTGCTGGACCACTGACGTTGGCGGATTTACGAGAACAGTTCGGAGAAACCATTGCGCATTTGGTCGATGGCGTGATCAAGCTCGACGCAATTGGCGAACTGCACCAGAGTAGCCAGCATGTTGGCCGTCAGCTGGAAAGCCTGCGCAAAATGCTGTTGGCGATGGCTCAGGATCTGCGCGTAGTCCTGATCCGGCTGGCGATGCAACTCCACAACCTCCGGCAACTCGGTCGGTTGACGCTGGAAGAGCAGCAACGCATTGCCCGGGAGACGCTGGACGTCTTTTCACCGTTGGCCAATCGGCTTGGCATTGGCCGCATCAAGTGGGAAATGGAAGATCTGGCGCTCCGTTATCTGGAACCCACGACTTATAAGCAACTAGCCACCGCGCTTGAGCAGCGCCGCGCAGACCGGGAACAGTATATTGCCCAGGTTATGGAGGAATTGCGCGGCTATTTGCGGGATGCTCGCCTCCATGCCGAAGTCAGCGGACGGGTCAAGCACATCTACAGTATCTGGCGCAAGATGCAGCGCAAGAAACTGTCCTTCGAGCAGGTTTTTGACGTGCGCGCAGTGCGGGTGCTGGTCGACACTGTCAATGATTGTTACGCGGCGCTCGGTGTCGTTCATGCACACTGGAATCATATCCATCAGGAATTCGATGACTATATCGCCCATCCCAAGCCGAACGGTTACCAATCGCTGCATACTGCGGTGGTAGGACCGGAAGGCCGAAATCTGGAAGTCCAGATTCGCACCTTCGATATGCACAGCAATGCTGAACTGGGTATTGCTGCGCACTGGCGCTACAAGGAAGGCGGCGGGGGTCCGGGCGAAGCGGCGGCTCAGCAAATTGCCTGGCTGCGGCAAATGCTGGAATATCGTGAAGAAGATACTGACGAAGGCGACTTGCTGGAGCGGTTCAAGGCCGAGGCGTTTCAAGACCGGGTGTACACGCTTACCCCCAAAGGCGCGATTGTCGAGTTGCCGCAAGGGGCGACTCCGCTGGATTTTGCCTATCACGTCCACACCGAGGTTGGGCATCGTTGCCGGGGCGCCAAGGTCAATGGCCGGATTGTGCCATTAACCTACGAACTCAAGACCGGCGAGCAGGTGGATGTGCTGACCACCAAGACCGGTGGGCCTAGCCGTGACTGGCTCAGTCCCCACTTAGGCTATGTCAAGAGCAATCGGGCGCGCGCCAAAATCCGGCAATGGTTTATTCAGCAGGATCAGGACAAGAGCATTATCGCGGGCCGCACGGTTCTGGAACGGGAATTTCAGCGACTGGGCGTTCGCCATCTCAAACTGGAAAAAGTCGCCGAGCGGCTTGGATTCGCCAAGCCTGACGAGTTATTCGCCACTGTTGGTCATGGCGCGCTGACCACCGGTCAAGTGGTGTCCAAAATTCAGGATTTACTACCGCAAGCGCCGCCCGCCGAGGATAGTCTGCCGGTGGTCCGCAAGCCGAAAACGGCTGAGCCGGGTAAAAATGATGTGCAGATTCGCGGCGTTGGGCAGTTACTGACGCAGATTGCCCATTGCTGCCAACCGGCTCCGTTTGAACCGATTGCTGGTTACATCACTCAGGGACGCGGCGTGACCATTCACCGACAGGATTGCGCCAACCTGCTGGCCTTGGCTAATCGACATGGCGAGCGGGTGATTGACGTGGGTTGGGGCGAGACGCCGACCACCTATCCAGTGGATATCATGATCATTGCCCACGACCGCTCGGGTCTATTGCGGGACATTACCTCGATTCTAGCCAATGAGCAGGTCAATGTGCTGGGCGCCAATACGCTGACTGACCGGGAGACTTCGATTGCTCGAATGGGACTCACCCTGGAAATCACGGATGTGCTGCAACTCAGTCGGGTGCTGGACAAGATCAGCCAGTTGCGCAATGTGATGGAAGCCTATCGGAAGAGCTGAAGCTGATTATACCGTTTCTCGATAGGTTTTGAATTCTGGATTCCCCCCCTTTAGCAAAGGGGGGTGAGGGGGGATTTAAACACCGTGGATCGACGCTGTCTGTCGAAATCCCCCCCGGCCCCCCTTTTTCAAAGGGGGGAGACTCTGCTGGTAATGTCATTGAACATAGTGGGAATGGGTATTAGAACTCGATCCCGCGCTGCGCTTTCACCCCTTGTTCCCGATAGGGATGCTTGACGCTGTGGATAGAGCTGACCAGATCGGCTTGTTCAACCAGCGCAGGCGGCGCATTACGTCCAGTCACCACCAGATGCAGTTCTGGGCGTCGACAGGCGAACAAGGTCAGCACTCGTTCTGCATCGAGATAACCGTAATGCAATACTGGATTCAGTTCGTCGAGAATGACCAGTTTGTAGCGCGCCTCCTGGATCATGCGTTTGGCTTCCGCCCAGGCCCGTTCCGCCGTGGCCATGTCCCGCTCCCGATCTTGAGTCAGCCAGGTGAATCCATCGCCAATCACTTGAAAATCAACATTTTCAAAATGGCTGAGCGCCGCCCGTTCCGCGCTGTCCTGACGACCCTTAATGAACTGCACGATCCCCACGGTCATCCCGTGGCCGATGGCGCGCAACGCCATGCCAAACGCTGCTGTAGTTTTGCCTTTACCAGGACCGGTGTAGACGATCAGCAGCCCTTTCTCAACGGTTGCATGGGCTTGTTTGCGTTCATAACCGGCTTTGCGTCGGGCGGTCAGGCGGGCGTGGTCGGAAGAGGCGGTGGACATGAATCATTCCTAAAGCATTCAAGGCGTCAAATGCAGCAAGCGCACGATCAACGGGGCCAGCAACGTGGTCAACAACGCATTCAAACCAATCGCCAGGCCAGCGAACGCGCCCGCTAGACTGCTGATTTGCAACGCGCGCGCCGTGCCGATGCCATGCGCCGCCACCCCAATCGCCATTCCTTTGACGGCGTCATCCCGGATGCGCAGGCTGTGCAATAGCGCGGGAGCGGCGACAGCCCCGACCACGCCGGTCAGAATCACGATCACCGCGGTCAGCGATGGCAGCCCGCCGATTTTTTCAGCAATACCCATCGCTACCGGAGTCGTCACCGACTTGGGCGCCAGCGACAAGAGGGTGCGCGGCGAGCCGCCCAATAGCCAGGCTAGGCCAATGGCGGACAGAATGCCGGTCAGCGAACCAGTGAGCAGGCCGGCCAGGATCGGGAGAAACAATTGCCGCACTCGCTCCCAGTGCAGGTAAAGCGGGATGGCCAGCGCCACGGTGGCGGGACCGAGCAGGAAGTGAATAAACTGTGCGCCCTTGAAATAGGTCGCGTAGGGAGTGCCTGTCAGCAGCAGAATCAGCGCCAGCAGCGCGATAGCCAAGGCGACCGGATTAAAAATAGCCCGCCCGCCGCTACGGCGGAACAGCCAGTGTCCAGCCAGATAGACCAGCAGAGTCACAGTCAGCCACAGCAATGGCGAGGCCGCAAGATACACCCAAATATCGTTCAGCATGAAAACATTCTAATGGTTATTCAAAATGTTGTCATTTTGAATTTTGGGTAGCATCCCGTTCAGCTCATTCCAAAATTAAGTCTCTGCTGAACTTTGCAAGGGTGGTTGCAAGGAAGCCGCGTTTCTTCCGGGTCAACAACGCTGGAGTGTGGGAGCCAGGCAGAGTAAGAGATCCTTTTTGCGAACGACCTTGACCGTCGACTTTTTTTACACGGGCTTGATACCGGGATTTTTCCAAACTTGATCAATTTTTGTTTTTATTGCATTGAGTTATGGTTGAAAAGCGGTGGTTTTCGGCGGCAGGCGGTAGGCTTGGAGAGTTGCGGGGGTGTCGGAATTTTTTACAGAATAACCGACTGATTAAATAGGAATTTGGTTATTTTTTGATCTATTTGAACTTTGTTTAATATATCAATAGTCTATTTTTATTTACAAATTTATCGTTTTCAGTGTTGCAAATGAGGTAGTTCACTTGTCTGTTCCTCAGTCGAAAATCCGCGAAATTGTCAATCATAAATAACAATTAAATAGCTAAGTTTTAAATTAAATTTATTTATTTTCAATAATATAGTTTTGTACGATGATCAAGGCACAACTGGAAATCTGTATGAGTGTCGGAATTTTTTACAGCTTCAATTTTATTAATTTATAACTTTATGATTTATATAATAAATATAAGTTGGTTTTTTTTTGCATTAATCATTGTAATCCACAATTTAAGGAGAGAAATTGAGGGCTCAGAGGAAGAGCAATATGTTGGAGAGGCAACAGTTTCAGTTCCGCATACCTGGCCATGGCACAGAATAGGTGGAACCGGGTAATCACTTGTTAGGCTGCGTACTATTGTCCTGCTAATAGAGAAATTCACTAAAATATTCGTCATATAATTGATTTTTATAAATTATTAAAAAATACATCCCTTGGAATGTAGGGATCACTGCTAGCGAGACTATATCACATGTTCGGCGGGCTATGCCTGCTGGATATAACCTTAGAGGCTGTACAAAAACGCCTCTTAACGTCAAATCGGGGTAAGTGTCATGTTGAAAAAGCTTGTAACTGTCCTGGAAGCAGGAGTCTTGTTGTTCGTATCAGTTCACTTGGCTGAGGCAACACCAATTATCACAACGGGCCTTATTGCAGCATACGAGTTTAGCGGAAATGCAAACGATTCAAGTGGAAACGGAAACCATGGCGTGGTAAGTGGAGCCACGTTAACTGCTGATAGATTTGGCAACAGCAATAGTGCTTACAGCTTTGACGGAAACAACGACGGCATTTATGTGTTCGACACTGACAATGAACTAGCTCCGCCAACTTTAACGATTTCAGCTTGGTTCAGATTCACCGGATTATTCGATTCCGGAGGAGGCGTGGTAATCGCATATAAGGGCAACTATGATCCTATGCCTCATATGGCTTACTCCTTAGAAATCCAAAAAAGTAGCAAGCAATTAAGTGGGCGATCGGATACAGCAGCACTTTACCATAATGTTTTGTCGGTAAACCCCATCAGTAATAACGAATGGCATCATACCGCTTACGTAATCGACGAAAGCGTAGGCAAAGCTTATTTGTATTTGGACGGCATCTTACAAGATGTGAACACACTCACCGGAACCGTCAATCAAACCGGCGAGCCATTATCTATCGGCAGATACTACTATAATAATCTGTATGATTTTTCAGGCGTTATCGATGATCTTTATATCTATGATCATGCACTGTCGTCTTCAGAAGTTACCGCCTTATATACAGGAGTTCTCTCTGTGCCAGAACCGGCTACCCTGGTTCTTTTTGGTATTGGTATAGCTGTCCTTGCATCTAAGAGATCAAGAAGCGGAGTAGCGCGTAGGGCAGGTTAGCGAGGTAAGGCGGGTCAGGCGCGCCTGATCTGCCTTACGAGTTTTCCTTCTACAAAGTCCACATCTTGCCTCGCCCCACGGGTAACTTTGCTGATTGAACCCGGTCATCGTCTGCTGTTAGTCTTCGCAAACATTGCTTTCGGAGGCGCTTATGGAATTATGCTCTGTGACCCGCAAAGGTCAGGTGACCATTCCCAAGTCGGTTCGGCAACAGCTCGGCATTCGGCAGGGCAGCCGGATTGAGTTCTCGCTGGTCGGCGATCATATCGAAATGCGCGTTAGAAATACTCCACGAGAAGATCGCGCCAGCGGTTATGGAATGCTCAAGAGTCGGCGAACCGCTATCCCGGTGGACTTTGACCCGGCCAAGTGAAGCAACGGTAGTAATCCCCTTTGGCAGAAGAGAGTTAGGGGGAATTTTGGCCCCGGCCCGCACGGTGCTGAATCCACATCACCCCCTGCATGACCAGCGCCGTGACTGCTACTGTGATCAGCGTACCTAGCACCATCGCCGCCACCAGTGCCAGCCATTCATCCGCTAATAATGTGCCGTACTGAATAACGCCCACTCCAGCGGGAATAAACAGCAACGAAAGATGCGACAACAGGGTTTCCGCCGTTGTACGCAGCGCCTCGGGTAACGCCTTGCGCCAGCGCAGCGCCAGAAACAGCAACACCATGCCCACCACCGGCCCCGGCGCCGGCAGGCCGCTCACCTGTACGGCTACTTCGCCGACCAGTTGAAAGGCCAGTAGCACTGCCAGCGCGCCGATCATAATCTTCCATTCCCAAAATGATCCAACAGACGTAAATCCAGATGTTCAGCGATGGCGTCCGCCAGGCGGTTAATGCCTTGCTCGCGTAATTCGCGGTAATCCGGCGTCTCCCGCACCGCCAGCCCCGCCCAGCGCAATAAGGCGTCGCGGGCTGGGGCGGCGTCGAACAGTCCATGCAGGTACGCGCCGAGAATTTGTCCATCGTCGGACTTTGCGCCATCTCGCCGTCCATCGTTCAACACCAGTGCCGGTTGCTCCAGCGCCGGTCCGCGACTGACTCCGGCATGAATTTCGTAGCCGGTCACCTCGGCATCCTCCATTAACAAGCGACCCGTAACCCGATGCAACTGCTTCTCCGGTTCCAGCGTCGTTTCAAAATCCAGCAATCCCAGTCCCGGACTGCTACCCGGCTCACCTTCCAATCCAGCGGGATCATGAACGATTTGACCCAGCATTTGAAACCCTCCGCAAATGCCGATCAGTTTACCGCCATAGCGCAGATGACGGTAAATCGCAACATCCCAGTCCTGTTCCCGTAACCGCTGAAGATCGCTGCGAGTACTCTTGCTGCCAGGCAGAATGATCAGGTCGCTCAGTGGCATGGCTTCACCAGAGCGCACCCAGCGCACCTCGACCTGGGGATGCAGACGCAAGGGGTCAAGATCGGTATGGTTACTGATGCGCGCCAGCACCGGGACCGCAACCCGCAGGCGTTCGGCATCCTTGACCAAGCCGAAATCGTGGGGCAAGGCATCCTCAGCTTCCAGGTGCAGACCTTGCAGATAGGGCAACACGCCCAGCACCGGTTTGCCTGTTTCCCGAGTCAGCCAATCCAGTCCCGGCGTCAGCAGGCTGACATCGCCC
>Ga0209607_1000086_pt1 | contig 76503 bp, 74 predicted proteins | sample AD_UKC117_MetaG_FD_184413 | JGI IMG/M metagenome (GOLD analysis project Ga0209607, IMG submission 184413) | Active sludge microbial communities of municipal wastewater-treating anaerobic digesters from Hong Kong - AD_UKC117_MetaG (SPAdes)... | ecosystem: Engineered > Bioreactor > Anaerobic >... | reverse complement strand
ACGGCGCGCCCACCACGGACATTATGGTATTCAAACGCGATGCGCAGCGCGTAGACCGCATCGTGGACAGGCTGAAGCTCGCCGTGGTCGAAGCGGGCGAGATCGGAGCGGAACAGCCTGTCGACCCTTTTGTGATGGCGAACGCATCTCCGTCCGAGATTTCCTTGCCCTCCAGAAGCGGCTCGGCGACCCTCCCCGGCGACGGCGGCGGTAGGCAGTCTGTCAGGGTAATGCTGGCTCAGTTCCGCAGCGATGGAAAAAAGCTTGTCGTGAAGGACGGAAAGCAGCTTACGCAAGCAGCCCCGCACCTCAAGCCCAAGGCGAAAGGCACGGTGAGATAAGTGCGATTGCCAAGTACAGGCGGCAGCGGGAGCAAACTCCTTCTGCCGCTTTTCGGCTGTCTGCCGGTCGTGTGGCTCGCGGTGCTGTGTGCGCAGGAGATCACGCCCGGCATGAACCTTGCCGACATGCTGACCTCGCTGACAACGGCATTCTCCGATCCTTTCAGCCTTATATGGACGGAGCGCACGGCAAAGTGCATCCTGCTTTTCCTACTCGCTTACGGTATGGGTATCGGCATTTACTATTCCACACAGCGTAACTATCGCAGGCGCGAGGAACACGGCAGTGCCGTGTGGGGCGACGCCACAAGGATCGTAAAGCGATATCAGGATAAGACGTACCGCCACAACCTGCTCCTGACCCGTCGCTTTCGCATGGGCATGGACGGCTATAAGCACAAGCGGAATCTGAACGTGCTGGTAGTCGGCGGCTCGGGTGCGGGCAAAACGAGGTTTTATGCCAAACCAAATATCATGCAGTGCAGCTGTTCATATATCGTGACAGATCCAAAGGGTGAACTATTGCGCTCCACAGGACATTTGCTTGAACAGCAGGGATATGATGTGCGCGTGTTCGACCTTATCCATCCCGAAGCGTCCTTGTGTTATAACCCGTTCCGGTATATCGACGACGATAAGGACGTTCTGCGCCTTATTTCCAACCTCATCCGCAACACTACGCCCAAGGGTTCTCACGAAAGTGATCCATTCTGGACGAAAGCGGAAACGGCACTGCTGCAGGCGCTCATGCTGTATCTGCTGCGGGAAGCGCCGGAGGACGAACAGAACTTCACCACGATATTGGATATGATCGCAGGCGCTGACGTGCGTGAGGAAGATGAAAGCTACAAAGGTCCGCTCGACCTGCTCTTTGAACGGCTCGAAACAAAGAACCCCAACAGTATTGCCGTCAGACAGTACCGCGTCTATCGCCAATCGGCGGGAAAGACTGCAAAGAGCATTCTGGTATCAGCGGGCGTCCGTCTTGCGGCGTTCGGTCTGCCGCAGATCGCGTGCATGACCTGCATAGACGAAATGAAGCTTGCCGATCTCGGCGAAAAGAAAGTTGCGCTGTTCTGCTGCATCCCCGACAGCGATACCTCGCTCAATTATCTCGTGGGTATGCTTTACACCCAAGCCTTCCAGACACTATATCAGCTTGCGGACGGCAAGTACGCCGGCAGACTGCCCGTCCACGTTCATGCGGTAATGGACGAATGGCCCAACGTCGCCATGCCCGACGATTTTGACAAGCTACTCTCCACCATGCGCTCTCGGGAAATATCCGTGAGCATCATCGTGCAGAACATCAGCCAAATCAAGGCTTTGTTTAAGGACTCATGGGAAAGTCTCATAGGAAACTGCGACAGCCTGCTCTATCTTGGCGGCAACGAAGCCAGCACCCACGAGTATCTCTCCAAGGCGCTTGGCAAGGAAACGCTGGATACGAACACCTACGGGCAGACCAAGGGCAGGAGCGGCAGCTACTCCACGAATTTCCAGCAGACGGGGCGTGAGCTTTTGCAGCCCGATGAGATACGCAAGCTGGACAATCGATATGCGCTCCTGCTCCTGCGCGGCGAAGCGCCCATGCTGGACGAGAAGTACGATCTGCTGTCCCATCCCAATATCCGCTTGACCGCTGACGGCGGATATGCGCCGTATGATCATGCCGTCGTGCACAACGCCACGCAGGACGCGGGCATTGACACCGAACGGTATGACGATTACGAGATACTGACCGGGGATGAGCTGTTGTATGACTATCCCCCACAAATACAAAGAAGAAGGAGAGTTTTACCCTATGAAAACGAGTAAACCTACTAAACGGCTGTTTGCCGTTTACTGTGCGCTGGTGCTGGTATTCGTCTTTGCGATGCCCGCCTTCGCTGACGGCGACCCCTTGCAGGTCGTCAACAATTTGAGTGATTTCATATTTTCCCTGATCCGCGCAATCGGCATGATACTGCTGGGATTTGGTATTGTTCAGATCGGATTGTCCCTCAAGAGCCACGATCCCAGCCAGAGAGCGAACGGATTCCTGACCCTAGCCGGCGGCGTGATCATAATGTTTGCGAAGGAAATCTTGGATTTGATTACGGGATAAGATTTAAGGGAGAAATTGTGTCGCACGGCATTTGCCGTGCGACAGGGTGTAAACAAACTGGGAAGCCCAGAAATAGCTTTGCTATTTTCAAAATTTAGGTGGGCTACGGGACAGTTTTTTGACGCTTTAGTTCGTCAGCATGATTTAAGAAAGTAAATTTTTCACGCTTATTACAGCTTTGAGATATCGATATAGTATCCATTTTTATTCATTTCTTTAGCCAAATCTACCGTAGCTTCTTTTACGTCATTTGTAAAGGGAATATAGATAAGGCCATGAATATCGGAAGGCTTTTCCATATCCTCGGTGTTTTTTAATAGGATGGCAACTTTGGAGCGCCCTAAACGCGCCAAAAGCATTCCCATTTCAAGTACTACATTCTGGCGAACTCGAAACTTCTTTCCGGCTTCAGCATCCTTGGGGTATCCGACGTCATCAGGCGTTGCCAAAACAATGCCAAAGCTTGCTTGTGGCATATATTCCTCCAGCTTTTCAATAATTGTGTTGCCTGATGATTCCAATTGATCAATAATAAGCGGGTCTAAATCCCAACGACGAAGCATTGCTTCAAGTTGTGTTCGAGCAACCTGGTCATGTCCGTACACAACAAATACCTTCCTATTGGCCGTTGCGGCATCAGGCACACTTTCAAGAATTTGTTTTATTTCATCTACATTTTTACCTTGGTAAACAACTTTACCGCTATTGTAAATATTTAGAATACACCCATTGGATAGCCGCAATACGTCACCATAACCATTTTTCATCCGCTCATCAGATAATACATCATATTTGTGAGTATTAAGAATAGCTTTCATATCTTCCTTATTCATGACAGTCCTCCTCGTTCATTATTGATGATAATGTTATCTGCTTCGAGTTGTTGGGAATTTGCCATTATTGCTAAACCCTGAAATTATCTATCAACATTATTTTACCACAACCCATGCACCCTGTGCATTTCACATAGATACTTTTCCCAGAAAAGAGGTGAATTCTTTGAGCGATAACTGGATCGTAGAAATACTGCAAAATGCCCTTGCCACATGGAACGAAAAGCTCAGCGAGGTATGGACGCTGCTCTCCACCAGTCCCGAAGCCTTTAAGGGCGGAACGGTTTGGGGAATCATCGAAAACATACACGGAGGACTGAAAGCCATAGGGTACGCTCTGCTCGTGCTGTTTTTCGTGATCGGTGTGGTCAAGACCTGCGGCTCGTTTGCGGAGATCAAGCGCCCCGAAGTGGCGGTTAAAATGTTCGTCCGCTTCGTGCTTGCGGAGGCCGCCATCACTTATGGCATGGAACTCATGCTCGCCATTCTCTCGATATGCCAGGGCGTAGTATCCGGCATCATGAGTGCGTCCGGCATGGGTGGGCAATCGGCGGTAAGCCTGCCCGCCGCCATGATAACGGCCATCGAAAGCGTGGGCTTCCTCGACTCTATCCCGCTGTGGATCGTGGCGCTGCTTGCAAGCCTGCTGATAACTGTGCTGTCCTTCGTAGTGGTATTGACGGTGTACAGCCGGTTCTTCAAGCTGTATTTCCATGCGGCGATTGCGCCGGTGGCGCTGGCTTCCTTTGCGGGACAGCCAAGCCAAAGCATCGGCGTGTCGTTCCTCAAGTCGTATGCCGGCGTGTGCCTGGAGGGCGCTATCATCGTGCTTGCTTGTGTGATCTACTCGGCATTTGCCATGAGCGAACCCGTCGTAACCGGTGCCACTGCCGTCAATATGGTGTGGAGCTATATCGGCGAACTCGTGTTCAATCTGCTGGTGCTGGTGGGTGCGGTGCGCCTTGCCGATCAGACGGTAAAGCAGATGCTCGGGTTATAAAAAGGCGGCAGCCTACTTCTTTGCCACCGCCTGTACGAATATGCTCAAAAGCTGTTCGGCCTGTTCCCGCTCCTTCTTGTCGAGCGGCGCAAGCATTGCATTCAAGTCATGCTCAGGCACAGGTATGTCGCTGCCAAACACGATATGGTCGGCGGATACGCCAAGCGCCTTGCATATCTTTGCAAGGCTGTCCGTGGTCATCCTTTGTTTGCCCAGCTCTATAGAAGCAGTAAACTGCACAGATAACCCGGCCAGCTCCGCCATCTTTTCACGGGTCAACCCCAGTTCTTCCCTTCGGCGGCGTACGCGCGCACCGATCTCTTTTGTGGTGGTATCCAACGCTGCAACACCTCCTATCGTTTATATTGTAGATGTTGCTATCGTTGCCATACATCAGCTATAATGGTTGCAATAAACACTATCATGGTAGATGTTTCGACAACAATGATAGGAGGCGCACGATAGTATGGGATTCACGCAGGCAGATAGTAAGGTATCTGATTTTCTCGACGTACTTGACCCGGAGGTGAAGCAGCGGCTGGTAAAGACGAAAATATATCAGCGGTTTGTTTTTGAACGCGCCCGATTGGAAAAGGCTGTGATGAAAGAGTATGAACAGAGCGGAAAGCTCACAAACCCCGAAATCATTGAGCAAGACGAGGTAGTGGAGGCCTTGGGAATGGATGTGCTGGACGAGATCAAGAATATTAGATTCATACTGAATGAGCCAACATTTGAAGATTTTCAAGCCATGCGTAGCAAAACAAAAACTGACTAAAGCATAACCTACACAGGCGCCTCCGGGCGTCTTTTTTATTCCAACGATATGGAGGTAACAATAATGGAAGTTCGCATCAACAAAGAAATCAGGGATTACCAAGAATCCATGTTTTTTGGTTTGTCCCTGCGTCAATGTATCTTTTCCCTGCTGGCGGTGGCGGCCGCCGTGGGCGTGTACTTCGCCGCGCATGATGCGGTTGGGTTCGACGTGGGCTGGATCTGCATCCTCGCCGCCGCACCCTTTGCTGCCTGCGGGTTCATGCGCTACCATGGGCTGACCGCGGAGCAATTCGTGGTGGTCTGGTTCAGGAGCGAGTTTCTTGCCCCAGAGCGCCTGACCTGCGTTCCCGAAAACAGCTACGCCGCCGCTATCCTTCCCGCACTTGAAGCAGAGCAGGCAGAGAACATCAAGTGGTGTCGCAAACAATGGAAAAAGAACAAACATTTTTATGAGCAGGAGGAATCCATTATATGATAAAAACCCTTGATAAGACCTTAAAGCAGGACAAAGAACCCTACACCATCCCCAAGACCGTACAGCACACCATTCCCATCCGGCGCATTTGGCCGGATGGGATTTTTCTTTGCGGGAATAAGTACAGCAAGTGCTGGCGGTTTGAGGATATCAACTACGCCATCGCCAGCAAGGACGACAAGACCGAGATGTTCCTCGATTACAGCGAATTACTGAACGCATTGGATTCGGGAGCTACCGCCAAAATCACCATCAACAACAGGCGCATTAACCGTGCCGACTTTGAAAAGAGCATTTTGCTCCATGCCGCTGGCGACGCGCTTGACGATCTGCGCCGGGAGTATAACGAAATGCTTCTCGACAAGATCACCGGCTCCAACAACAGCATCGTGCAGGAGCGATACATCACCGTATCCGTTCACAAAAGGAGTGTGGAGGAAGCCCGCGCCTACTTTGCCCGCGTGGGGACGGACCTCACCACCCACCTCGGTAAGCTGTCCTCGTTCTGCACGGAGCTGGACGCCGCCGAACGGCTCCGCATTTTCCATGACTTTTACCGCGCTGGGGAGGAAGCGAATTTTCATTTTGATATTAAATCCTTGGCAAAGAATGGGCATGGCTTCAAGGAATGTATCTGTCCGCAGAGTCTCGAGTTCAAGGCCGGATACTTTGGCATGGGGGACAAGTTCGGGCGGGTGCTGTATCTTCGGGAGTATGCCAGCTATATCAAGGACAGCATGCTTTCCGAGCTTTGCGAGCTGAACCGCAATATGATGGTCTCCATCGACATTATCCCCATCCCCACGGACGAGGCCGTGCGCGAGATGCAGAATAAGCTTCTGGGTATCGAAACCAATGTAAGCAACTGGCAGCGCAAGCAGAACGCCGCCAACAATTTCTCCGCCGTGATCCCTTACGACATGGAGCTTCAGCGCAAGGAAACCAAGGAATTTCTTGACGACCTCACCACCCGCGATCAGCGCATGATGTTCGTGGTGGTAACGCTGGTTCATGCGGCGGATACGCTGGAACAGCTCAACAGCGATACGGATACGCTGCTTTCCGTTGGCCGCAAACACCTGTGCCAGCTCACAACCCTCACCTTCCAGCAGCAGGACGCGCTCAACACCGCTTTGCCGTATGGCGTAAGAAAGATTGATGCCCTGCGAACCCTCACCACAGAAAGTACCGCTGTCCTCATGCCGTTCAAGGCGCAAGAAATCAGGCATGACCGCGGTGTGTATTTCGGGCAGAACGCCATATCTAAAAATCTGCTGTTCATAGACCGCAAGCAGCTTTTAAACGGCAATGGCTTCGTGCTGGGCGTTTCCGGCTCCGGCAAGAGCTTCACCGCCAAGCGTGAAATGGTCAATTTGGCTTTGGCAACGGATGACGATATCATAGTCATAGATCCTGAAAACGAGTATCGGATGCTCATCGAGGCGTTGGGCGGAGAGGTCATCCGCATAGCAGCCACCAGCCCCAACCACATCAACGCGATGGATATGGCGGAGGGCTATGGCGACGGCGAGAACCCCGTTATTCTGAAATCCGAGTTCATTCTCTCCCTGTGCGAACAGTTGGTAGGCAGCGGCAAGTTGACCGCCAAGGAAAAATCGTTGATTGACCGATGCACGGCAAACGTGTACCGCCAGTATCTTTCCAGCAATTATGCGGACACGCCGCCCACGCTGAAGGACTTCCACGCGGAGCTTCTCAGGCAGGATGAACCGGAAGCAAGGGATGTAGCGCTGGCGATAGAATTGTTCACCAACGGCAGTCTCAATACCTTCGCCCAGCAAACCAACGTGAACCCCGACAGCCGTATTGTCTGCTACGATATCCGCGACCTTGGTAAGCAGCTCATGCCCATCGGGATGCTGGTCGTACTGGACAGCATTTTTAACCGTGTTGTTGCAAACAGGCAGAAGGGACGAAACACCTGGATCATTATCGACGAGATATATCTGCTTTTCCAGCATGAGTACAGTGCCAACTTCCTGTTCACGCTTTGGAAAAGGGTACGAAAGTACGGGGCTTGCGCGACAGGTTTGACGCAGAACGTGGATGATCTGCTCCAGAGCCATACCGCTCGAACCATGCTGGCAAACAGCGAGTTTCTCGTCATGCTGAACCAGGCGGCGACAGACCGGATCGAGCTTGCGAAGCTGCTGAACATTTCAGAAAACCAACTTTCCTACATCACCAACGTGCCCAGTGGTCACGGGCTTTTGAAGTGCGGCGGGAGCATCGTGCCTTTCGAGGACAGGTTTCCTACCCATACAAAAAGCTACAGGTACCTAACGACCAAGCCGTCAGAAATGCAGGCGTAAAAGTGAACCGGCTGGGCGCAGGGTGCGTCCAGCCGGGATTGCATCAATACTATAAAAAGAGCTTTTTAAACGGTACAAGATTGTCGTCACTTGAACTCATGAGTATGTTCAGAGATAAACTCAACTACCTTATGCCACTCATTTTTGAACATAAAAAATAGCTCACCATTGATTTCTTTTGTTGGGCAAGTATATCTTTTCCCTCCGGAAACGATTTGAGCCCACTTCAGAATACGATTAATACCCAACACCAGCATCCCATTCACTTCCTATCCGTGCTTGCTTTTTAGTTATTATACCATGCACGTTGCCGCATTGCATCAGAAAACGCCGAGACACATTTGCTCCGGCGCTGTTTCTGTTTGTGAGGTTATTGCAATGTCAAACTTTCACCCGCCACACGCGGCAGTTTGCTCTCATCATACGTCAAATGAGTTCCCATCAATACAATGGGCTTCTTCGCTCCACCATAACTGGAATCGAACATCTGCACATCAAGGTGATGCCACTTCCCGTCCAGCATGACCATGTTCCATTGGTGTGACGGGTTTATGGGGTCTGTTTTTGCTGCATGGACATACCGGCTTTCAATGCCCGCCGCGTCGAACAGCGCCACCATACCCCGCGCGTATCCGGAGCATTGCGCCTCACCATATACCAGCAGCCCCCACGCAGTGTTTGCCCTGTTTTCCGACCAATCCGGCGCGTACTCGCAGTGGTCGTACACATAGTTCACCAGCGCGACGATTTTTTCTCTGTCCGTCATACCCTCCGTCACGCAGGCAGATACGATCTCGGCAACCTTGACCTTTAGTTCCTTGCGCTCCCGTGAGGAAAGGGACGGACCATAGATAGTCCCCTTGCTGTAATCGCCGGGGATATCCGCGATAGGTTGTGTGGGCTTGGGCGTTTCCCCAGGTTTCGGCGGTTCGGTCGGCTCCGGCGTAACGACGGGCGCGGGCGGTTCCGTTTTTGGCGAATAAGCCGGTATCTCCACTACGACCGCAGGCGGGGCAGCGTATTCATACGTTACAACCATAGGCGGTGGGAGGTTATCATATTCCTCCACCTCGACTACCGCCAGCGCGGGCACACTCACGCACGAAAGCGTAAGCAGCCCAAGAAACAAAGCAATCACTCTTTTCATTTTGGCATACCTCCATATTCATTTTTCAAGTTTCAGGTTCAGCGGCCGCCAAGCGCCAGCTTGACAAGGAACAAAAACACACCAACAAACAGCATGACCGTGAATCGCAACACGGTTAGCAATATAACACCAACAGTACGCATGGCGCACCCTCCTCTCTGAATTTGTGTGATAGTAGCATACGTTTCACCAAAAGTGTGGATGTGTTCGCGGATTACCCTATTTATCTTCTATAAAGGATGTGATCACTACGAAAACCATAAAGCAAAAACCGCCCGGTGGAAAACCCCGGACGCTGACAAAGACCGTGCGCATGCCGCCCGCCGCCATGCGCGCCGCCGTGGAGCGGGCGCGGGAAAGAACGCAAGAGCAGGCAGAGCAACAGCAGGAGTCATCCTCAAACTATGCCGTTGACCGTGCTGGGGAAATGGCGACTGATACCGTGCGCATCGTAGGCGATACGGCAAAGGAAGCCCTTCGTCCGGATAATCACAAGCCGAATACCGCCCGATATGAATCCGCCGAAGCGGATAGCCCCCAGCAGTCGCAACAGGCCACACGGCAGAAATACGCCAAGGAGCGCCGGAATCCGCAATATTCCCAGCGCCCCTCCGCCGAACGCGTTGCCTCCGAGCCTGCGCAACAAGCAGCACGACAATCCGCCGCAAAGCAAGCGCAAAGGTCTGCTTCTGAAGCACGGTGTGCAGTCATAAAAACCGTGGACAAGGCCGCAAAAGCGCCCAAACGCGCGGCAAAGGCGGGCGTAAAGACCGCAGAAGCTACGGATAAAACCGTAAAGACCGCCCAGACCGCCGCAGTGAAAACAGCACAGGCAAGCAAGACCGCCGCCCGCGGCGCGCAAGCGGCAGCAAGAGCCGCTGTACAAGCAGCGCGTGTTGCGACCAAGGTTGCGGTCACCGTGGCAAAGGCTGTCGCCAAAGCTGCTGCGGCTATGGCAAAGGCAGTGGCGGCGGCAATCAAAGCACTCATTGCATGGATTGCCGCAGGCGGTTGGGTTGTAATCCTCATCATCATCGCCGTGGGCGCAATCGCCGCCATCCTCTGTTCGGCGTTTGGCGTGTTTTTCTCGGACGAGGCCGACCCCGGAAAACTCAAGCAAGCCATTGTAGACATCAATACCGACTTCACCAATGACTTGCAATCCCAAATAGACCGCCTTTCCGCTGGCGGGTATGATGCGGTCAACGTGATTTATGAGGGTGATTTCGATGGCGACTCCTTCATGATCAACAACTGGACGGATGTTCTGGGCGTATATGCGGTAAAGACCACCACGGATGAAACTGCCGGAGATGAGGTATTGACGGTTACGCCGGAAAAGCAAGCGGTGTTGAAATCCATATTTGAAGATATGAACACCGTCAGCATCCGCACGGAAACAGAAACCACCACGGCAACCGTTACTAACCCCGCCGGCGAGGAAGTGGAGGAAACCGCCGTTACGCTGAACATTTTCATCGACATACAGAGCCTTACCTATCTGGAAGGAACGGAACTATATTCATTCAACGAGGATCAGATGGAAATGCTGGAGGAACTGGTGAGTCCACAGTATTATTCCTTCTTTGCGGAGCTTATCAATGTTGACATCTATGGCGGTTTAACAATCGGTGACTTTGCCAATTTGGTAAACGATCTGCCCGCAGGAACAAAAGGAACAGCGATTGCGCAGGCGGCACTTTCCAAAGTCGGCACACCATATTCCGTGATGGATTGCAGCGACCTATCCCAATACGCATACGCACAAGCGGGGGTATCTATCCCCGGCACATCGGTGACGCAGGCACAGTATTGCTACAACAACGGCTATACCATATCCGCTGCCGCGCTCCAGCCCGGCGATCTGATCTTTTGGAGCAAATCCTCCTGCCGCTGCGGACGCTGGAACGAGGTGCATCACGTGGGCATATACATCGGCAATGGGCGTATCGTGGACGCAAGCTCGGCAAAAGGCCACGTGGTGCTGCGGGATATTTGGAGCAGCGCAAACTGGCAGATCATTATGTATGCGAGACCGCATGTATAAAGTTTTGGAGGAAGATGAACATGAACAGACGAATCATCTTGAGGGCGGCGGCACTTGCCGTCCTCACCGTTACAGCGATGCTCCTCGGCTGGCTTTGTTTCGGCAGACAGGATACCGGCAGCATCATCAGCATTGACGCGCCCAAGTATATCGCGGGCGAACCCGATTATTCGGTCAACATCCCAATATTCACAGCGCCGGACGCCGCTGCGAAAACAGAGCCTGTTGTCGAGACAAAAGATGCCGCCGAAACCGTTACTGTTGTGACCAACCGTCTCGGCACCCTGACCATTGGCAACACGCAAATTCCTGTCGCCGCCAACGTAGACGAGCGCACCATGGAAGAATCCCCCGGTTGGATGCCGGACAGCGCCCTGCCCGGCGAGACCGGCATGTGCGTGATCCTCGGCCACCGCAACCGCAAGCATCTGCGCCCGTTGGAAAATGTAAAGATCGGCGACGAGATTACCTTTACCTATCCGGACGGCAGGACGGCAACCTACACCGTCAGCGAAACGACCATATATGAGAGCACCGCCGACTGGCACTTGCCGTCGGCGGCGGGGGATACGCTGGTGCTCGTAACCTGTTGGCCGTTTCGGTATAGCGGGAATGCGCCGGGGAAGTATATGGTGCTATGTTCATAAGGCGTCAGCTATGTATTCACCCCCGACTACTCAACCCCCAACGCCTTGAATACCGCATCCTCGGCGCTTTGATACGGTATCAGCTGGAATGCGCTCATCAAATCCGGAGGCACAGTTGCAAAATCTGCAAAGGAGATACTTGGGATGAGTACACGTTTCGCGCCGCTGTCAAGGCACACCTGCAGCATGTTTGCCAGCTCGTCCACCTTTATCAGCGTACCGCTGATGCTTATTTCTCCGAGAACCGCCAACGAACCGAGCGTTGGTCTGCCGATGGAAACGGAACACAAGGCAATGAGAGTGGGAAGCGCCAGTTTCCCTGTCATGCCAATGCCCTGTAAATCCTGATAATTAATAATATAGTCTTTTGTAGTCGTGCTGATGGTACCGCTGATTCGACCGCTGTTCGCCTTCAAATAGCTAAAGGCGGTATTTGCCGCTTCGCGGCAATCGCGGTCAGAGCCAAGGCCGGTACGTTCAAACTTGCCGTTGCCGGGGAGCATCTGTGATTCCAGGCGGAACAGGCCCATCATGCCGGTCTTGCCACGGGAAACAGAGTAGACCTGCCCGGGATTACACAAGCCCTCCGGAATAAGGTTGTTGCCACCCTGTTCGGGAACGGAAACGTAATGCTCACTCATATCCTCGATGTCGATATACGAGAAGTTTACATCGTAGAACTCCATGCCGCCGAGTTTCTTCAGTTGCTCTTTAACACGGCGGCGCATTTCAAGGGCCAGCTTCAATACTTCTTCAAGCTGCTCCTTTGTAAACTCGCCGTCGGGGTACATGAGCTTCAGATAGCCATCGACCATGCGGCGCACAGCTATGGTATCGCGCTGATTGAGATTCTTCCCAAGGCGGAAATAGCGGTCGAGCGCATCACCGTATTGTTCTTTTCGCAGTTCGCGGATAAACTCTGCCAGATAGTCGGTGATAAAGCCGTAATCATCAGTGAAATGCTCCGGACGGAATTTCGGTATCTCCCAGCCGGGCAGGTAGCAGTGCATACGGTCAAGAAACGCCGTGTCTTTACCCATTTCGGGCGGGAACGGGTCAAAAAGGCTCGACGTTTTCAGCAGCACATCCACGCTTTGATTGATGTTTCCGACGAAAACCATGGAAGCAGACGCTGCCTTTTCTTCCTTGCCACGGGCAAAAGAGCCTGACGCCATATAGTCCTTCATGATTTGAACGCCGTCGTTATCCTTGAAGCGTATACCGGCGACTTCGTCGAAGGCAACGCAATCCCACAGTCCGACAAGTCCGACCGTCTTGCGCCCCATATTATAAAACAAGTTGGCTACGGTTGTTTGCCCTCCGGAAACAAGAATGCTGTTCGGAGAAATCTCCTTGTAGAGATGAGACTTGCCGGTGCTGCGCGGCCCCAATTCGCAGAAGTTGAAGTTGTTTTCAACGAGAGGAATCATGCGCGTCAGCAAGAGCCACTTCTCACGGTTATCCAGCATATCCGGCTCCATCCCGATAGAACGCAGAAGCACATCCATCCATTCGTCTTGCGTGAAGCCTTTTCGCCCAGCCTTCAGTTCGCCTATATCCACATGCGGCATCTGAATCGGCGTCAGCTTACGAATCCGGATCGGCATGCCGTTTTTCTTTTCTTCTTCCACATACTCGTAGTCGAGCTGGACGATACACCAGATCCCGCCGCACAAAAGACGGTCGAACTTTTCCGGGTACTCGTCTTCAATCGGGATTTTAGTAAGCCCCAAATTGGAGAACTCGGCGTAGAACGCATTTCTGGTAATGTCCAGCTTGACGGTAATCATGTCGATTACCGTGTGATTTCCGTTCTTGCGGAGGACGGCTTTAATCTTTTCGGCTTCATCCGGGCGCACGAAATTGTCCGCCAGAATGCGCTTTACATTCTGAACGCCCTGTGCGATTGTTTCTTCATCGTCCGTGCTGCAATACTGTCCCAGCAGGAACTCAAGCACGTAAACAGGCACATTCGCGCCTTCTTTGATGTGCTTCGTCAAATCCTTTCGGACGATTTTGCCGTCAAAGCTTTCGCGCAGTTTTGCCCGGATTATTTCTCTTGTACTGCGATCTTCATCGTTTTGTCCCATTACTATCCTCCAAATCCTGCATTAGAAGAAATTGAATTCGTCTACTGCAAATGCTATGTCTATCTGGAACTCCTCACGAACAGGCATCTGCAAGCCTGTCTCGTCGGCGATAATCAGATAGTAACTGTCTTTGTTATCAAAGCCCCGTGATTTCAGGTTGAATGTACAGCGGAAACTCCTGTCCTGTGCATTGGAGCTTGTCCTGTCGGCGATAAGCTTTACCGTGTCGCTGACAGCCGTGCCTCCGGCATCGGTGAAGTACAAGAGATAGGTTGCTGCCGTTCTGGTTGTGCCTACTGGCTCTTTCTGATAGAAATTCAACGAGAAGATCATGTTGCTGATTTTTCTGTTTGCCGAGAGCAGGCTGATCTCCACGGGTTTGGTGTCGATGCTCGACCTGTTACGCTGGTAACCCTTTGTGGTTGTGCGCAGGAAGTGGTAGTCGATGATCGGCACGACCATCTCTTGAAGGCTGATACCGCCATGAACAAAGTTCAGACCGCCGCCGTTCATCTTGATGCGGATATTTTCACGCGGCGCATAAGCCTCATAGCCTGCCGCTTGTCCGATAAATTTCACGGGCGTTAGGAAGTCGGGCGTCGCGCTTTCACGCAGTATGGCATAACGTCTTCCGTATTCTGCATCTTTGCCGTTCCAGCTTTCCTTGCCGACCTTGCTGTCCTCGGAGAGCGGGCTGTATGTGTATAAGAATCCGTGGTCTGCGGTGATAAGAATACGTGTCCCACCGAACTCGTTCACGATGATGCGGACGAGATTCATGATTTCCTGTGTGGCGTCCTCACAAGCAGGGAAAACAGAGCTGTCAGACGTATGCGCCGCCTCATCTATTTTGTCGTGATAGATATACACGATATCCATACCCTTGACCAATGCCTGCCGGTCGGCACGTTTCAAGCCGATGATGTTCTTGTATTGCAGAGCTACGCTGTTCGCGTTTGCCGCCTTCAAGACCTTATCACGATTCGGCATTTCTGTGGACATGTCGTCTGCCAGTACCGTAAGGGTTCCGTTCGGGCGCTCCTGCACGGACAGTTTTCTATGCGGCATCAACGCCGCCATACCATAGGGCGTGATCGTCGGGAAGATTCCCATCTGGCTTGAAAGCTCCACTTTGCTCTGTGTCTCCTGACGGAGCAGATGCGTGATTCCGGCGGCAACCTCATAGCGCAGGGCATCAGAAATGATGACATATATCTTGCTGTCAGCAGTTTTTACTTTGTTTGAGTAAAAGCTTTCCTGCACGGGAACATTGTCGATGCGACCGTGGAGCGCCAGCTCATCACATGCGGCATTCGTCCAGTTCCCGGCAAGACCGCCGAGAAACCAGACGGAATACAAGCCCTCAACTTTATCTACCACTTGTTTAAACAGGTCGTCAAGCCGCATATTGGATGCTTTCAAGCAACGGGTATAGCACATATGGAACAGCCGATAGTAGGTATCCATGCGATAGTAGTCTTGGGTGTATTCCTTCCAAATCTTCTGCGGCTCCACGGTATGGAAACCGACGGAGTGGTCGAGGAAGAAGGATTGCATGTTTACCATTTGCATGATGCCGTCGTAATAGCAGGAAACCTCGTCGTACCACGCCATTGTGCGTCGCTTATTTACCACGGCGGTAATGGCGTCTATTTGTATGATTTGATTGCTGATTTCAGTCATCAACTGCGTGAGAATGATTTCGTTGATGCATGGAAAGCCCTCTGTATCCACGAGGTCGCTGACTGTGAGCTTCGCAAAACGCTGCGGCAGTCGAGCCTCTTCTTCGGTATATCTGGCAACTCGACATAGCTGCGGGACATCCTCGCTGCGCAGCCATTCGGAGATAAAATCGTAGCAATAGGACTGATGCGGCACGGAGATAAAGCTGTCCAGTCCCATGAGGTACTCCTGCCGCAGTGTACGTGTCGCGGCAGTCAGCAGCATATGGATGGCCAGCTTGCCGAGGCTGACTTCGTCGCCATCCTTATAGCCGGTAGCCTGCGCGACCATGACCCAGAAGGGATTCTGCGCATCGTAGCTAACCAGCGACTGATACACCGCGTTTGTTTCGATGTCTAGCCCGCCCTTCAAGACAGCGCGGATGATACTGTTCGGACGCGTATCCTTGATGCCGCAGATAGCAGCCATGACTGCAAGATGGAACTGCGGCGCGGTGGCGATATTCTTTGACAACGCGGATACCTTTGCGCGGCGGTCCTTTGCAGCGAAGAAGCGCTTATAGTGCCGAACCTGCTTGCGCAGGACGGGAGAGGTTGAAAGGCCCATCTCGTCCATCCAGATGGAGCCGAGGTCGGCGCGGAACTCCTCGCTGTACAGCTCGATATTGATGAGCCAGTCGTCGTCGGGCTTATCGATGCCAAAGGGACGGTATACAAGATAGTTACTTGCAGTGTCATCGTGCGCCAGCAGCTTTTTCACCTCAAAGGTATTGCTGCCGGTGAGCTTCACGATTTTCGCATTGGAAAGCTCAAGCTCGTCTATCTTATCTTCAAATTCCCGTTCCTCGTCGTACCAGAAAATGACGCGACGGGTATAGAACTCCGGTAGCGGTGCCGCGAAGCGTCTGTTCAAATCCTGATTGATTGTGCCTAAATCCATGCTTGCCATCTGTCTTCCTCCTCTTGCCGGTCAATTTATTTTTTTGCAGTATCCGGCAAATAGTCTGCAAGACTTCTATAAAAAATGCCTCTGTACTGTTCAAACATATACAAAGCTTTTATTTCGTTTCCCTTCGACCAGCCAGGGCAAAAGTATTCGTGCATTTCAACAGTATCTTCATATTCCTTATCAGATAACGCCTGCTTGTACTCATCCAATACACTCTTTAAATTGTGCAGTACAAATTCGTTAAAACATTTTCGATCTGTTGCATCCTCAAACACAAGGAATGCAACACCCGGTCTCATATCCCATTTCTCGTTATACCAGTTGTGTTCAGTCGTAGAAAAGCAAGTAAAAAGCTTTCCCATCACTGTCGACAGGTCGAAATACAGATATGTCAAGCTCGATTCCAACTCATGGTATCTTCCCAAATACACTGTTTCTGTTGCGGGGAAAGGTATCAGATGCCTATACCCGTCCAAATACAGCACCCGTTCCGTATAAAGGACGGTCTTATGATATGTAATCGTGACATCTTTCACAGCGAATTTTATGTCAGGGTTATGGTCGGCAATGTTTCTAACGATACTGTTATCGCTGTAATCATCGTCATCTTCGCAATCACTTATGCGAATCTGGAATTCAGGATAAAGGGAATGATATCTACACTCACCATAATTGAAATCGCCAACCCAGTCGTCAGGTGAGTCCAACAATAGTAGCAGCTTATCCATTACGCTGAGGTCGATACCGAATCGTTTGCGCCAGAGATACTCAACCTTGTCAGTGTCGGCATATGCCTTCTTTGGGGTATTTGTGTCACCAATCCGGGTGTATATATGCCCAGACTGTACACATTCTCTGCCATAATTGAACGGCTCAACAAGGAAATACGGTGTGTTTGCGGTGTTCTTGATTAATACTACATCAACTTCCAGATCACCGAAAGCAAGCGTATGGATGTAAACGACAGGCCGGACCCCACCGAAAAACTTTTTATCCTTCAGAAAATCAATTAGGTTCTGCTGATTCTTTCTGCCTGCCTCTGCTACCCCTTGTACTCTAACACCATCTGGGTTTTTGCTGTCACTCACTCCTATGATGATATAGGCATCCCTATTAACAAGGTTATTGGCCATGCAAATAATATCATGAAGCAAATCAGCATTATTTTCATGCCATTTCAGCTTAAAGTCCCAATAGTCGCCTTCTGTTCTTAGGTTAATGAGCTCTGATATTTCATCAAATAAAGCTTCGTTTGCCATGCACTCGCTCCCTCATCCAATTGGTAACGTACCTAACAAGGCAATTATTCCAGATGCAACTAAACTTCCAGCTGCTCCAATTGCAAGAGCATGAAGAATACGTAGCGATTTCTTAATCAAACCTTCGTCGTCACCGTTTTCGACTGATGCCAGTGTGCTTTCAACAACAGACTTTACATTCTCGGTATTCTCTCCGAAAGCAGTATGAAACTGTGGGAAATCGAAATACCCGCGTATCTCATTCAATACTGACTTCACTTGCTCATAGTCAAGACATTGTGAAATGTTCATTGTTTGACTTGCGCCAGAAGAATTCTGCTGTATTTGGATGCTGTTAGCATTGTCACCGATAACAATTGTTGCACCTTTTTCACCTGCTTCTCTAAGAGCAGAAATCAATTCATTGTGCCGACGTAGTTCTTCTGCTTCTTTTTCTTCTCGTGCTTCTTGAATTGCACGAAAAGTTTCCTCATTACGCCTGTTTATTTCTGCAACAACATTTTGAGCCGGTAGTAAATCCATCTGTGGTATATCAAATTTTACGTTCTTAAATTTTTCAAAATCAAAGTCTGCCATACCGTCGCCTCCCTCACTTAATCTTTGCCAGCACATCGCCGAACATCTCGTAGTTGTGCTTTACGCCGTCGTCGAGGTCAATGCGGATCATCTGGTCAGCCAGATGATGTATCTTTTCCTCGTACTCGCGTATCTCGTCGGCCTGCCCCTGCAGCTTGATGAGTTGTTTATTCAGCTTCACGCGCTCGGCGGTGGAGGCACTTTCGATGCGATGCCCCAAGTCCGCGATGGCGGTGCGGTAACGCGCCTGCTGTTCATGCACATAGTCGGTGCGCATACGGGCGATGGTGTCTGGGGCGTAGCGGTGCATATAGATGAGCGCCTTGAAGCCGTTTTTTTTGCCGCTGTCAAACAGCCAGTAGATGGGGCGCTTCTGGTATATCTTCAAGTGGTCGGCGTAGAAGTCGTTCAGGAAATAGCTGCGGATGACGTCCTTCGGCTGACCGCTGCCGCCGAGAGCTTCCGCGATGAAACGCAGGTTTTCGTTCAGCGTTTCCTTGCCATAGACCGTCTCAATGAACTTCACGAAACGCCCGGTGATATCGTCGTCGAAATACTCGTCGTCGCATATGGGGATAATGTTGTCTCTGTCCACCGGGAACGTGGCATACTTCGATGTGTCCCACTCGCCGCCCGCGTAGGCAAGCCCCTCCGCATCCAGCGAATACCGCCCGAACATACAGCCCACGGCATAAGAAATGAGAGATCGTATGTCGCGCTTCTTGTCCGCAAGACGCACGGTCACATCGTCATCAGCAACTTCCGGCTTCAGTTCGTCCTGCAAGCCGTAGATGTCAATGAAGATGCGGTTGAGTTCTTCCTCGTTGGCTTTGAGTTGTTTGAAACGTTCGCTGCACGCGATTTCCCAGTTTCTATATGCAGAACTGACCGTATAGTTCCATTTGCTCATGTCAGTACCATAACCGGCACCCTCTTTGAGTAAAACGAGCGGATGTTGTGAAAAATCCCATGAGGTTTCAAAGGAGTCCCAATCTGAGGTTGATAGACTAATATTGCTTTCTACTATATTGTGAATTTGTACCTTTTTATCGCTTGAAACTAAATAAGGAACCGCCCCAATATAGCCGGGTTGTCTTCCCATGGAAGGGTTAATGATGCCCATAAGCTTGGCAGTAACAACGCCATTCATAAGACCGAGAACAAGTAATAGATCCTCGCTTTTTTTGAACAGGCAGCATCCAATAGATTCACAAATATAGCCTTCTGGGAAATACCTCATGGAAAAAGTTCCGGAACCGAGTTTGGACCATGTGAGTCCAGATTTAAAAATACTGCCGATATTTCGCAGATATGCTTTTGGACAGTTTTTAACTCGATAGCCGTCGTTTTCCCAATCTATTACATATTCACCGCCGCCTGCCCATCTTCTATATGCGCCGCCCTTATTGCAAGGAAACCATCTGTTGTTTGGAACCGTCCTATTCTTAGCTTGAAAATTGACTTTTTTAAATGAAACTTCATACCATAATCTCAAGTAAGAGTCATTATCTCCTGTACTAGTACCTGAAGCTGGTATAGCAATGTCACTCACAAAGCGATTCTTTTTGAAACATTCAAAAACATTGCTGGACGCATAATATGCAGTAATAGGGCTACCAGGGATTAGAGAAAAGTTTTCAACATCAGTTCTATTATAGTAATCATTTAGAACAGGAAATTGTTCTGGTGTTCCGTTCTCGTCACAATCAAGATATGTCACCCTATCAAAGATAGCAATATATGAAGCGAATTTCGCTTTTCTTATAATGGTAGCCGATGTTCCGAAATTGATTCCTAGACTTGTACCGCCCTTTCCGAGATACGGCATATGAATCATTGCTGTTATGCACTGACTAGTCAGAATTCCTTCCCTCATGGTTGAGAAACTCGAAAGTGACATCCAACTTTCCATTGTAATCATCGAACTAAAACCGTTTCGTTTGCACATAGCAATACTTTTCTCAATAAAGCATGTGCATAAGTCGCTTTTACTATTGGGATAACATTCCTTAACAAATTCTGCTGTTCTATCACTCATATTGCCACTGCTTAAATACGGCGGATTCGTGCAAACCACATCATACTTCTGCGCCAACGCCTCCGCCACACGAATAAGCGGCAGCAGCTCCGTCCACACTGGCTGCGAGAACATACTGATCTCATTCTGCATATCATCCACGCGGGCATACAGCGCGGAGAAGTCCTGGGTTGTCACGTTCAGGATGGAGCCGTATTCCTTGGCGTCGTGCAGCTCGTCGATGATGGTCTCAATCGCCGCTTTGCGTTTGGCGTCGCCGCCGATGAATGCTTCTATCATAGTCGGGTCGAGGCGGTTGCTCTCGCAGATGGCATAGACATTCGGCGCGATACCGCGTGTAAAGAAGCGGCTGTCGTACTGCCGCGCCTTCATCATGACCGAAAAATAGGCAAGCTGCGCCGCACGGTCGTCGATGTCAAGACCGTAGAGGTTGTTGCGCACGATGCTTGCCACGGCGTCGCGGCTGCGGTAGCCGTAGGCTTCGTAAATCTGCATCAGCACGTCGAACATATACACGAGGATATGTCCGCTGCCCATACAAGGATCGATGCAGCGGATATCTTCCGGCTTGATGTCCGCGTACTCTTTGCGTATCTCGGCAAGCTGCGCCTGTACGTCAGGCTCCTGCTCGGCTTCGTCAAGATAGTATTTCCAGCCGGATTTCAGCTTGTCATTGGGATGCCCCTCGATCCACAGGCGACCGAGGGAATTCTCCACCATGTAGCGGACGATCCAGTCCGGCGTGAAAAGCTGGGTGGCGGCGGGGATGTTCTCCTTGCTGATCTTGATGTTCTTTTTGAGGTCGGCGAAGACCTTATCTTTCGGCTCGGAGTTGTAGTATTGATACAGCCAGCCGATAATCTGCACCTGATCCTGCCAGTCAGCTTCGGGAATGAGCGTGACCATCTGCTCCAGCACGCTGCCCTCCCGCAGAAGGTTATCCGGGAACAGCAGCTCGGTATAATCCGCAATGCGCTGGAACATACCGGGCAACACGGCGGAGAGGGCGTTGCACTGGGTGATGAGCAGATACTTATAGAGGGTGTCGTCGTCGTTGGCGTTCTTCAGCGCATAAACCCGCTCCATGTTCAAGCCGCCCAGCTCAAGGTGGATGGCTTCGGCAAGTATCTGCGGTTTGAATCTGTTTGCGTCGTCCGTGAACACGCGAACATGGGTGGGCAGATAGCCGTTGACCTCCATGAAGCGCAGCGCGGAAAAGCGGTTGAACCATGTGTAGGCGACTTCTTCCACCACCTGCTCGTAGCCCTTCTGCTTAATACGGGCAATGAGCGCCTGACGTTGCTTCTTCTCGTCGGTAGAGAGCAGATGCCCGTTTACGCTGTCCGCACCGGCATCCACGATATTCTTTTCGGCTATACCAAACTGCTGCGCCTTCTGGCTGACACGGGAGATGAGCTCGCGCCGCGCCCAGACAGCATATTTCTTAATGGCGTTCTTGTCCATGAGAGCCTCCTTAGTTCAGCTTAATCCCGTCGCAGTTCTGCATAAGCGATTTGAGCTGAGCACGCACCTTTTCCACATAGGCGTCGATGTCCGCTTCGCTTTCCAGCTGCTTTGCGGGGAATACAATCTGGCGGTTGAATGCCTTGATGATTTTCTTCGGAGCGGGACCCGGCGTCGGCGTTACGGGCGGCTTGGGTTCAACAGGTCTATGCATCGATTCCAACTTGCTGCAAGCGTCGTCCTTGTGCGTGAGCATCGGCGGTACAAGCCCGTCCAGCAGGGCGAGACTTTGCAGCTCTGCGATGCGCAGCTTGCGCTGGTCGTAGAATATATCAGCGGTAGACACGACGCGCTTCGCGTCCATGCTGCTGCCAGCCGCCGTATGAATTGCCTCCATGCACTGACGGACGATTTCAAGCAACTCTGCACGTTTTGTGGCAAGGAGTCGGTCGTGGCCCTCGTGTACCGCGCGCATCAAATCATTCAGTTCGGGGATGCGACGATAGACATATTTTGAGTCACCGGCGTTGACAACGGTAATCAGACGAATTTGATTCAGAGCAGTGTTGGCTTCCGTTTCCTTTGAGAGGTAATCCAGCTCGTTTGCCAAGTCCCGCTCCAGCTTCACGGCAGCATCAAAAACGGTAATCTGGTTTTTGAAGAAGCCCTCGACGCTTGCCATATCTTCCTTGCTGTCGAGCAAGTCGGCCTCTCTTTTGAGCACACGGTCGATGAGTGCGATGTTGTCCTTCTGCTGAGAAAGCACATCGTCAATCATAGTGATGGCGTTTTGCACCAGCTCATGGTCGGGGTATTTGTGTCCCTCGTAGCGCTTTTCAAGGTCGGCATAGTGTTCTCTCTGCTTGGTAAAGCGGTCAATGATGAATGCGATAAGACCGTCCTCGTCAGCGGGGATGTCCATCACATCAAAGTAATTGCGCAGCAGCTCTTTTACTGCCTTCATCTTTGCAGCAGTGACAATCTGCCGAGTAGAGACGATAGTTTTGCCGATTTCGCTCTTTTTACGGAGCATATCCGGCAGACGCGGATTGTTAGGCTGAATCGTGCTGCCTGCGTATTTTACGGTGACCTTCTGGTCGAGAATCAGACGTGCCATAACAGCGGCGATGTCGATTTCTTTCCAGCCGTAAGGAATCGCCTGATAACGGCTCTGGATGTCCGCCATCGAGGTGGGCAGATTCTTGCGGAACTGCATCTCAAGGTGCTCCTCAATTTTTGCGGCAGCGCCGCTGTTCTTCGGAGCGCCGAGCGTCTGCTGCACCTGACCGTTCAAAATAGCAAAGATGGCTTCATCGGAATCGACGTTCTCTTCTATCAAATCAAGACTGCTGTAAACGTGGGATACAAGGTATTCCAGTGCGCTGTCTATTTTAGCTTTGGTATCACCGCCCTTAAACGTCAAACGTTCACCGTCCACATAAACGTCGGAGGCGTCGATAGCCTTGCGCAGTTCCTCCATTGCGGACTGCTCATAAGCGGTGGCCTCGTCCTGCTGGTCGCGGATTATATCCTGCACGGATTTCGGCAGCTGGGCAACATTGCGCTGCTTCACATATTTGCGAATTTTCATGGCGCTTTCGAGTGACTCATAATAGGCGGTCTCGCCGAGCACCATGATAGCCTGACCAGCGGATTCACCCATAAGGCGCAGCTCTGATTTGTCAATGGCGTCCGTTGCGACTGTCAGGAATTTGAGCCGCATGCCGCCGGTAAGTGCGCCGCTGGCAACACCGTCGACCATCTTGTCAAAGTCGAAGTCGTATTTATTGCTGAAGCGATATTTCTTCGTTGTATAAATATCGCCGAAAATCATCTGCGCGATGCGCTCCACGATGGAGGAGGTGTCTACCGGCGTATTCTTTATCTCGCGCTGGATGTCCTGCTCTTCATCGGTGAGGAAGTTATAGGTGTCACCGGTACGACCGATATAGTTCTGGCTGTGCAGTCTGTCGAGCGATTCGCGGACGGCAACGCGCAGCGTGATTTTATCGGTACGGATATCATCAGCCATCAGGATAATCAGATTATCGAGATTGGCGGGAATATCGTCCACGTAGCGGATAAGGTACAGGAGCTTCAAAACATCCACATCATACTGCTGGATGCCCGCAGCGGAATCAGCTGCTTTTTGGCAGCGTTCAATGACCCGACGAATGGAACCGTCGAGGAAGGTATGAACGGTATCGTAGAAGCGGAAGAACGGTACGAGCGTGTACTCGTCGGATTCCTGCACCTTCTGTGCGCACTCTTGGAAGCCGGAGAGCATGGAACGCTCACCGCCGGAGAGGTGCTTGCCGGAATTACCGTGCTTGCGAATTTCGGCAAAGACCTTCTGCATGATAATAAACTGGTACGGCACAAATGGAAAATCCGTCGCAAATTCAACTGCGCCGCCGAAGCCTTTTATATCAAGCCGCGAGTCGGAAAAGCTGAAGAGATTGCGCAGGACGGAGTCGTTTTCGGCGTAGAGTGCTTCCAGCTTCTTTGCAGCATCGACTTTCTTCTTAAGGATACGCTTCTGGATAACCTCGTCCACGGAAGAGGAGGAAAGCGAAAGGCGCGTCTTGAAGCGGGCTTGAATGCGGGAAAACTCATCAGAGCGCACCTTGATGATTTCGTCGATGGCTTCCTGACCCGTGCAAACTACCCAGACCTTGCCTTCACATTCACTGCCGATTTTCTCCGTTAGCGACTGCAGGTTAAGAAGCATATCCGTGTCGGTACCAACATACTGACCGACTTCGTCAATCATAAACAGCAGTCTGAAATCCTTCGGCTTGCCGTTCACATACTCTTTGATGTCATCAACCAGCTGTGCGATTGAAAACTCTACTGAGGTCTTGTCATTAAACCAGCTTCGGGCATCCTCTTCGCTCATGTCCATGACTTCCATCAGTGTGGGAATAATGAATTTACCGTTGAACGCGAAAGCCTTCCGCTGGTCAATCCACGATTTACCTTTTTTCTGCTCGAAAACGCGACGGAATTCCTCGGTCTTGCCACTCTGCTCGATGTATTTCTCAAGCATGGCGACCTTCAGGTTTTCACCGTAAAAGCCGAGATGGTCATAAAACATTTTCGCAAATACGCGGAGTACGGCAGTTTTGTCTTTGTTTATCGAGCCCTCAATATCTATGTTGAAGAGGATGGCTTCAGTTTTGCCACGGGTCGCCCTGTCAATCAACATAAATGTGCCGGGGTCGTCGGCAAACTTCTCCCGGAACAGCTCCACGGTGTTGGTATCGCCGACGGCGCGGTTTTCAAGCAAATAGGACAATGTTTTCAGGAAGTGAGATTTACCACTTCCAAAGAAGCCAGATATCCACACACCCATATCGGCGGTCGGCTTCTGGAAAGCATCACCGTAATAATTGAAGAAGGTTATGAAGTGCTTCTTCAGTTCTTTTGTGATGACATACTCACGCACCTCTTGGTCGATAACGTCAGCAGCATCTTGGTCGACCTTGATAACGCCGTTTATCGGACGGTTGATGTTATCTTGGAACATTTCACGAATCATCATTGCGCTTCTCCTCCTTATGCTTCATTGAATGCCCGGTAATACGGGTTCGGTGTCAGTTTATCGAACAGCCTGAGAGAGCTGCCGTCAAAGGTTCCCGGATACATGACTAAAATAGGAATATCGGAATAATGCGGCTGCAACGCTTCCAGCATTTTATGTACCCGCATGAACGGGAAAACATCACCGACGCCGGTCAAAAGCAGTACATCGCCGGTTTTGCAGGTGCCGAGCTCCTGAATTTTGGCGATGAACTCATCCTCGCCGACAGCGGAATGGAGCTGCCCAAGTAGAAAGCTGCTCCCGTCGGATTCTTCCATTTCAGGAATGGTATCCAGAATATCAATATCGGAGCAGATGCTTAGAAATGTCTCATATAGATTACATTCTATCAAGTGGCAGTTCAGCGTCTGGTCGGTTGTAATCTGCTCTATAAAATGCCGCACAGTCATTTCCTCTGCCGAATCGTAACAGAAGATGCGAATGTTCACCTCGTTGGAGAGGCCATTCCCTTCGAGAAAATCCTGGTCTTGCACGAGGATGCGCAGTCTGTCTAAGCGTTCTTTGATATTGCTCATAAGCGGCCTCTTCTTAGCTGAAGCAGTTGAAGGCCGGCAGCGCCAGCTCATCGCCATTGCTTCGGATTGCATTTTCTAATGTCGAGTTCAACCATACAAGGTTGAGATGATCGGCTTTTACTCCGTCAAGATAATCATTCTCAATGAGTATCCTCACCAGCACCTGCTTAATCTTTACAACCGTTGCGTCGCTCCATGATGCTACGTTATCGTCTTGCTCCTGCAGCCGCATAAAGAATATATTCAAATCTATTTTACCAAATGAGGTGTCCCTTAATCGGTACTTTTCTCCGATTACGGTCAGCATAAAATCCCAAACAAGTTTCCGATGCTTCATGATTGCATATAAGCAAATCTGCTTAGCGACTTCAGAGGGCTCTGTTGCCACTGCCTGTATCAAAGAATCATCCTCCAAAGCATTTAGACGCGCAATACAACCACGGGAAATCTGTTTGATTGATTTCTCTGTGGGGTACTGGAACAGGTTATCTGTCGTTATCTTCCGAATGATTTCATCCTCCAACAAGCCAGCATACATAAGCTTAGCCGTAGTGCGTGTTTCATAAAAAAGAAATTGTTCCCTTGTGAGAGCGCCGGAACCGCTATATGGTGAATCGCCGGTCATTTCAGTGTATCCTCCGCCGGATGCGCAATAGGTGGAATGATTTCCACCACCTCATCGAAGGAACAGTCCAGCTTTCGGCATATGCGCACTAATACATCCATTGAAACCATTTCATTACGAGAGAGCTTCGCTAGTGTATTTGCACTTATACCTACTTTTTTGGCAAACTCTGTTTTCTTTAACCCCTTATCAATTAGCATCTTGAACAGACGGTTGTAACACACATCCATGAGGGTATCCTCCTATCTGTAATGTACTATATACATTAACATGATAGAGGATATAAATGCATAAAGCAAGATATTCTCTCGGCGTTAGCAAATTTATATCCCACAATTGGATACATTCATGTCTATTGCGCCTTTTTGGTTAGTTAGCGCCAATTTGGATAGGCTACACTAAACTGTACAGAAAAGATAAGGTAATGGTATTCTTAAGAGAAGAGAAAGAAGGAGAAAACCATGACCGAGAAACGAGCAAGACGAACCTACAGCGAAGAACAGAAAAAGCAGCTGGTAGAGCTATTCAAGCGGGGAAAACCCAGGGGCGAGATCATCCGGGAATACGACCTTACAGCTTCGGCATTCGACAAATGGGTGAAGCGGATCAATACAACCGGGTCCAGCCGCGAGAAAGATAACCGAACTGTAGAAGAGCAGGAGCTGATACAGCTTCGAAAAGAAAATCAGCAGCTACGCATGGAGAATGACGTATTAAAGCAAGCGGCGCTGATATTCGCACGAAAGTAATTGTGATTCGAGCCAATGCCCACAAATACTCTATATCAGCGCTGTGCAGATGCATAGGCATTGCGCGGAGCACTTACTATTACGAATGCCATGGTTGCCACGACGAGAGCGCCCTTGAAGAAGCTGTTCAGACTGCATACGATGAGAATCGGCATGTGTACGGACAACGAAAGCTGAAACGGGTGCTGCATCGAGCGGGATGGACGGTATCACGCCGCAGGATCGGACGAATCATGAAGAAACGCGGCCTGGTTTCTGCCTATACGCGCAAGAAATACCGTGTACATTCATGCAAAAGCAATGAAGCGGCAACCCCCAACCTTTTAAGCAGAAACTTCAACGGCCAGCAGCCGGGCGCATGCGTTGTCAGCGATTTGACATATGTCCGTGTAGGAGCGAAATGGGCATACATCTGCATTCTGCTGGAGCTTGGCGCTCGAGAGATCATCGGCTATAGCGCCGGTGCTTACAAAAATGCGGAGTTAGTATACAAGGCGTTTTCTACGGTGAAAGGCAATCTCTTTGAAATTCGCATGTTTCATACGGATCGCGGAAGCGAATTTGACAACGCACTAATTGACGGACTTCTTGAAAGTTTCCGGATCAACCGTTCTCTAAGCATGAAAGGATGTCCTTACGCTCCTGGAAACCATGAGCTAAACGATTTTGTATAGGTCATTTAGCACAGATTATCAGGATTATTCGCATTACCTATAAATCTTGGACTATCAAGATTTTTGTTGTCACTGTGTTGTCACACCAAGTGTTTTACAGAGGAATTAATAACTACAATGCCATATGAATTATACTCAAGCACAGACCATATTTCAAGCCCCATTCTATCTCGCTTCTTTTCATGTTCTCTTTTCAAAGCTACTATTGCATCGTGGACAATAAATAGAGATTGTTTTACCTTTATCAGGCTTTCGGATGCGTACTACTCCTCCGCAGTGAGGGCATTTTATATATCTATGTGTTTTCCTGTCCCGCCACATATTCTGCAGCAACCTGCTTTTCTGAACTGCTTGATATTTCAATTTCAAATATCCGTTTCTTTCTTCTCTCCGCTTATATACATTTTTAGAAAAGCTGCGTACTAACGACCAGATCATTATCGCAAGGGAGCTAAGCAAAAGAATCGGAGGTTTGGGATGAACGAGGGAAGCAACAGAATCAGGGCAGCTATAGACAGGAATTGTGAGAGTTCATCGACGCCATACCGTTCTTGCATAAAGAGCTGATATCTTTTGCCCAACTGTTCAAACCATTTTTTCATAGCAAATCATTCCCCGTATTGGTAAATTGATAGTTTATTTCTGGATCATGGTCAATACTCGGCGTATCTTCAGATTTATTCTCAATGTCTTGCTCCCTCACAGATTTCCGGTCATATCTCTCCCAAAACTCATTTATGATTGCTTCGTATTTTTCCTTTTCAACAAAATAACTTAAACCGTGATCCGCTCCAGGTACAATCAAAAGATGCTTAGGAGCGTTGCAGGCTTTATAATTATCATAGGTCATTGTAACGGGTACAAAGGTGTCATCTGCGCCGTGAACGAACAAAACCGGCACGGTGTTTTTCTTCATAGCGCCCACCGTTGAACAGTCATCGGACAGATAATGGATTCTTTTGAGACAAAGATCATCAATCATTTTCTGACGCACTCTGTATGAAAGATGCATTTCGTTTTCACAAACATACTTCCATATCGCTCGCGCAGAGGTAAAGCCACAGTCGGCTATGATTCCATGAACATTGTCCGGCAAATCCAACTCAGAGGCCATCAAAACGGTGGTAGCACCCATAGAGACACCGGCAAGGTATATCGGTAAAGCTTGTCTCATTCTGGCATTCACCCAATTGATCCATTCCATGCAATCATATCGTTCAAGCATCCCAAAGCCCATATATCTGCCGCCACTTTCTCTCTGGCCGCGTTGCTCCACGAATAGCACGCTGCATTGATTCTCAAACCAAAAGTCAGCAATCGCGCCGAAATCCGACGACCAAGTAGAACGCCAACCATGCATGGCGATAATAACCCGGACAGCATCATCTCTACCGAACCAATGTCCAATCAGTTTGATACCGTCTTGAGCTTCTATCTCTACTTGTTCATGAGGCTTTCTCTCAAGCATTTCAGCCATATGTAATGCTGTTCTGTAGGCTTCGGTTTCCTTGAATGTTCCGTTTATTCGACGCTTTACTTTCCGCATTATTCTTGGCTCATCGCGGTCAAGCGCCTCTTTTACAAGCACGTTTGTCACAGTATAGGAAACACCCGTTGTCACAGCTGCTCCGGCAGCAAGCACTCCGGTTCCAATTGCTAAGGCTTTAACCTTCTTTTGCATAAACCCACCCCTTTCCAATCTTCTATTCATGCGATTATGACCTTAATAATTGAACGTAAAACTTTAAATAGGAAATCAGTGAAAATATGATTGTTCCTGTGCAAAGGCAAATCAATATATTTGCTGCGATGTTCGGAAGATTAGGGAATAACAGCATAGTGCACAGGAAAGCGTGCTGACTTTATTCCGGTATAAATACTGAATCAGATACAAGCCAACCAGAGCAAAAAGGATTCCGCCGCTAATATGTAATAATTTGTCCCACCAGGTTGTCGTGTAATAGAGATAATAGCATACGCCAATCATGGGGCCGGCCGTATAAAGTTCTCCAAATACACAGACCATGGGATGTATCTTGCATCTAAGCAGTTTTTCGACAAGCGCGGGAAGAAAAGCCATAGCACATGTCCCAATACACATTGGTATTCCTCTATACTCCTTTTTGTAAAGTAACAGGAATAACGTAAACAATGCAAAACAGCACCAACAACCAAATTGCGTCATATTTCATATGCGTTATCCTCCGAACGGCCACCATGGTATATATCAGCGCATACCATAGTGGCCGTATTGCATATTACAAAGGCAAATCTTTCTTACGGAAGCGGATGCTGCCGATGACATAGCACACGCAGCCGATAGCGGCCAGAATGCAGAATTTCCAAATGAAAACTCCAGTTCCGTCCAGAATAGAGATCGGATCAAACAATGTGATGATGGACACATAGTTGAAGTAATTAAGCGCGTCCATACGGATAATGGAAGGAAGAATCGGAGAACCGAACAGCCCCAACATGGTCGCCACAAGGAAGAACATTGACAGCCCTCCGCCCAGTCCCATGGCGTGCTTGCTTCTGTCAAACCAACAGGAGGTGAGGAAGCAGATGCCGCTCATGGCAAACATCACGAGGAAAGCACCAAGGTTAAGCAGCAATAGTTTTTGCCAGGTCAGCCCCGTTTCCACCTCCACGATAGACAGGCAAACGATGCTGGTGATCGCAGTACACAGGAACATGACAAACAGAGAACCGATCAAATAAGCGGCTTGCGTAAAGGTGACGGTGCGGCGCTTGGTGGAGGTGGAAAGGATATATGCCATGGACCCGCTGTCCACCTGTCCGGCGATCAGTGCGTTGGAGGTCATGATCATATAGATGATTGGGAGCAGAAGACCAGCCATCTTAAAGAAGATAGAGCCGACAAGAATCCCGTACATGTCCATCTGTCCAACCTCGTCCAGCGCGTCGGACACTTCCTCCGGCAGGCTGGCAAGCAGACTGTTGGTGACCTCCTTTTGCAAGTCCTCTTTCACGGATTCAACAGTCTCTCCGTCCTTCATATTATCCAGCCGGTATTCCAGATTCGCACGGTAATCTACGATGGCTGCCATAGCAATGTCCTTGACGTTTCTGTACTCAGAAAAACCGAATTCGTCGTATTGCTCTCTGGTGACGCCATAGTCAGAAAGTGTCTCCAAAACGCTTTGTATGTTTTCCTCAGCGACCATATTGCCTGCCATAAAGGGCGCGCAATTATTCATGACATACTTTTGCCGTTCTTCTGTATGAATACTGTCATTGATGGTTGCAAGTAAATCCGTGTAATGTGCGACGGGCTCCCCATGTTCTCTGTAAAAATCATCGAACATGTATGTTCCATCCTCCTGCATGGGGTTGAGAACATAAAACACAACGCCTTCTACTTCCTTGGCCTCCTGCGAATCGACCTCATAGCCGAGCTCGCTGATCAGTCCAGGCACATAGACTTCCTGGAGCTCCTTCGTCGCTGCGACGTATGCCGCCATGCTTGCCGTCCCCGCCGCCTGTTCCTCCGGCATGCCGCCGGTCAGGGCGCCCGCGTATACGGTTTGATATTCCTTCAGAAACGTCTCGTCAAAATGTTTCATAGCGCTGTTTCCGATCTCGTAGTAACTCAGCGCCTTTTTTTGTAAAGCTGACGTCAATTCTCCTTCGATGATCGTATTTTGTATGGCATCTTTGGTCTCGCTGATATCTCCTCTGCCGGAAATAAGCATCACGCAGGACAGCATAAAGCAGACGGCAATGGTAATGATGATCCACATCGTCCCGTTTGCCTTGCAGGACTGCTTGAATAATGATTTACTGAACATGAGTATCCGCCTCCTTGTTTCTGCCGAGCTTCTCACGGAAATATTTGTCGAGGTTATATTTGACCTCAGAAATGAAATGTACGTCAGTTTCTCTTAAACTCTGAAACAGTTCATTCAGTTGGTCGCCCGAGAGAGCCACTGTAACTTGACGGTATTTTGGCTGATCACGCACGATTTCGAAATCGAGCGATTTGAAATGTGCATAATCCTGTTCATTCACAAACTCTACCTTGAAATCCCGCACCTTCGGATTGCGTATATCCTCCATATCCACGATATGTTCGATCCTGCCATTACTGATCAGTGCTACGCGGTCACAGGTGGCCTCCAGCTCTTCAAACATATGGCTGCTCATAAAGATGGTTTTGCCCTTTTGATGTTCCTCTTTGATGATTTCAAGAAAAGAATCCCGCATCAGTGGATCAAGACCGGTTGTCGGCTCGTCGAGGATGATGATCTCGGGATCGGCCATCAATGCGGCAACGACCGCTGTTTTCTGCTTCATGCCCTTGCTCATCCGCTTGAGCGACGCCCGTGGATCAAGCTGCAGACGCTGAATCAGCTCGTCGGCATAGGACATATCCTTTAATCCCAGGAAATCTGCCTGACTTTTCAAAAACGCTGTTCCGGTCGCCAGATCGGGGAACGCGATCTCCCCTGGCACATAGCCGATATTTCGTATGTATTCGCTGGAATGCTTCCATGATTCCAAGCCGTTAACATAAGCAGCGCCGCTTGTAGGCTGTACGAACCCCATAATATGGCGAATGGTCGTGGTCTTTCCGCTGCCGTTCGTTCCGGCAAAGCCGACCATTTCGCCTTTGTTGATCGCAAGATCAATATCGAATATGCCGCGTCCCTCACCGTAGTTCTTGGTAAGCTTTTTGATTTCAATGACAGGCTCCATTATTGTAATGCACCTCCGAAATCCTGATCTTCCTTATAGTAACTCATAAAGTAATCCTCCAGCGTTTCCTTCAGGTGGGTAAACCCGCAGATGGAATACTGAGATAGCATATCTATCACATTGTTAATGTAACAGTCATCGGTGGAAATGGTGACGCTGTTGTCAGCAAGGGAGCTTCCCAAAACCTTGATCTCGTCATTGCTCAAATTCCTCTTCAGAAATATGGCAAGCTGTGTATTGTCCGCAAAAGTAATGCGGTAATTCTTTTGTGACGCATGCTTCAAATCGTCAGCGATAAAATCAGAAACGATTTTCCCATCCTTAATAATGGCTATACGGTCACAGGTGGCATCCACCTCGGAAAAGATGTGACTTGAAAGCAGAATCGTTTTGCCGCGCTTCTTCTCTTGCCTGACATAGTCGATAAACACTTCCTGCATCACCGGATCGAGCCCACTGGTCGGCTCGTCAAGAATCAGGACTTCCGGATCACTCATAAAGGCGGTGACAACAGCAAGCTTTCGCTTTACACCCAAGCTCATACGCTTGGTATCGCCCGACGGATCGAGCTCGAATAATTCCAACAAATCATGCAGGCGTTCCTCATCCTTGTGCTTTTGCATGCTCTGCATCATGCGCAAAAACTCCCAGCCGGTAAGGCCAGCCGGTAATGCAATCTCACCGGGGATGTAACCAACCGATTGCAGAATCTCATGATATTGATGAAATGACTCCTTTCCGAAGATCTGTGTTTCGCCACTGTCCGGATTAGAAAAACCCATCAGGTGACGGATTGTCGTGGATTTTCCTGCTCCGTTCGGTCCGAGAAAGCCGAACACTTCACCCTTATCCACATGGAAAGAAACATCAAACACTCCACGGCCAAAGCCATAATCTTTCGTCAGGTGTTTCACATCAATTATGCTCATCTAAGATATGACCTCCCTTCGATTGCTTAAAAGGGTATCATTCATTTCTAAACTGAAAAGAAACTGACCGAGTTCTGAGAAAACTACGGTCAGGCTGGGAGTTTCGTTTTAGTTTAGAAAGCCTTTATATAATACTAGCCAGTAAGCTTGATGCTGAAAATTATGATGATGCAAACTAAAAGGCTGAAACCTCACCACTGTCGATTCCACCTTTTCGGAAAGGAAAAAGAGAATGAAGGTTGCTGTGATTTGCGATGTGTTCGGTACCTCAAACAACGGTACTGTAATCGCGGCCAAAAACTTAATCGACGCGCTGCGGCAGAAAGGCCACACTGTTAGGGTGGTTTGTGCAGATGAGAACTATCGAGGGATACCCGACTATTACATCGTCCCAAAATTCAATTTCGGTCCGTTCAACCGTTATGTTGAGAAAAACGGGGTTGCTCCTGCAAAAGTACAGAAAAGTGTTTTGGAAGCGGCCATCGCCGATGTTGATATTGTCCATGTTATGCTGCCGTTCAGCCTTGGAAAAGCGGCGGCAGAATATGCGCATGCAAACGGAATCCCTCTTAGCGCAGGCTTCCATGCCCAAGCAGAAAACGTGACAAACCATCTTTTTCTACAGCATTTCGGATTTGCGAATCGCATGACCTATCGAATCTTTTTTAACCGTCTTTACAGGTACTGCAATGTGATTCACTACCCGACAAGGTTTATTTGTGAAACCTTTGAAGCCGTTGTCGGTCCTACACCGCATTATGTGATTTCCAACGGCGTTGACAGTCGCTTTGTTCCGGGAATTATTGAAAAGCCGATGGAGCTGAGAGATAAATTTGTGATCCTGTTTACAGGACGTTTCAGCAGAGAAAAGTCCCACAGTGTGCTAATCGACGGTGTTGCCGCATCAAAATATAAAGAGAATATTCAGTTGATCTTTGCCGGCGAAGGTCCGCTCAGGGAAGCTCTGACAAAAAGAGCAAGGAAACGGGGAATTCTCATGCCCATCATGGGTCATTTGTCGAGAGAAGAACTGATTTCTGCTCTGCAATTTGCAGATCTTTACGTTCATCCGGCGGAAATTGAAATTGAAGCGATTTCATGCCTTGAAGCGATTGCCTGCGGGAAGGTCCCGTTAATTTCCGACTCACCAAAGAGCGCAACACGCGGATTTGCTCTCAGTGATCGCAATCTGTTTCGCTGCAACGACCCTGAGGATTTGGCACGGAAAATAGATTGGTGGATAGAGCACCCGGATGAAAGAAATAATAGCCAGCGGGAATACCTCCATTATGCCCAAAACTTTGACCTTCAAAGCTGTATGGATGAGATGGAAAAAATGCTTCTGAATACGATAAAGGAGAAAGAATGTGAAGTCGAAACGAATCGTCTACTATACCGATCCAATCCATGACGATTTTGCTGCAAACCAGATCAAAACAAAGAAAGTCGGAGAAGATTTTCCATTCGCAAACATAAATAAGCTCTGGAATCTGTTTGCGTTTCTTCTTTATTACATTGTGGCGATTCCGATTGTATGGATGATCAGCAAAGTTTATCTTGGCCTGAAGTTTGAGAATCGGGATGTGCTGAAGCGTGTTCGGGGAAACGGCTTTTTCCTCTATGGCAATCATACCCGAGAACTTGACGCCTTCCTGCCCGCGCTTTCGGCGTTTCCTGTGAAAGCATACACGATTGCGCATGCTGACGCCGTCTCTATCCCGTATTTAAAAAACATCGTACTTATGTTAGGCGCCATTCCTATTCCGACGGAGCATGCCGGAATGAGGAAATTTCTGAATACAGTTCATTTGAGAATTTGTGAAAAGCAATGTGTCGCTATTTTCCCGGAGGCGCATGTATGGCCGTTTTATACAGGGATTAGACCGTTTCCGGATACAGCATTCCATTACCCGGTAAAAACGAAAGCTCCGGTGATTGCTATGGTCGTTACATATCGGAAGCGACGCGGCCTGTTTCGATTTGCCAAGAAGCCCGGGATGACCGTAACATTTTCTGAACCTTTTTATGTGGATGATCGCCTCCCTTCAAAAGGAGCACAAAAAAAGCTGCGCAATCAGGTATATCGTTTTATGACTCGAATCAGCTCAGAAAAGGAAAATATCGAATACATAAAATATGTGTACAAGGCAGACTGAGCAGATAAGAATGGTTGGTAGCTTTATCTGGATAATAAAGAAGGCAAGTTTCGTTTCAGTTTAGAAAAGCATGCTATGATTTCATTGTAAGTGAGGCAATATGAATTGCTGACCAAATGAGAATAGGAGGATGTAAAAGTGAAAGACAATATCATCAGTCGGACCGTAGTAAGGCAAGCAATTCGTGCTGCAATCAAAGATCCCGACAAAAATATTCCTCGCATCATTTCTATGGTTGAGATGGCTGACACCAAGGGGAACAATGCACATATTTTTGCAAATGTAAGAAAAAGCTTTGAGGATCCAGATAACAACTGGAGCATTATGATACATAATCTGATCCGGAATATCGACCCGGATGTTCTGGAGAGCATGTTGATGTCTCTGGGGTTTCATTCAGCGGTCGTCAGTGCAAACGAGCGAATGGAAAACATTGCGAAGTACGACTGCAACATCCCCTGGGCGGTGCTGATGGATCCGACGGCGGCGTGCAATCTGCACTGCACAGGCTGCTGGGCAGCAGAGTACGGCAAAAACACCTTCTTAACCTATGAGACGCTGGATCGCATCATCAATGAAGGTACTGCGCTCGGCACATATACCTATATCTTCTCCGGCGGCGAACCCACCATGCGGAAGAAGGACCTTATCCGTCTGGCAGAGTCCCATCCTGACTGTGCTTTCCTTGCTTTCACAAACGGGACTTTGGTGGATGAAGCATTTGCGGATGAACTGAAGCGCGTGGGTAATTTCGCTCTTGCCTTCTCTATCGAAGGCAGCGAGGAAGATACGGATTTCCGTCGCGGAACCGGTACTTATCAGGCAGTGATCCGCGCCATGGATATCCTACGAGAAAAGGGAGTTGTTTTTGGCTTCTCCGCCTGCTATACCAGCAAGAATCTAAATACCATCGGATCGGACGAATTTGTGGATCTGATGATCGAAAAAGGTTGTCTGTTTGGCTGGTACTTCACCTATATTCCTGTCGGAAAAGACGCTGTGACAGATTTGATTGCCTCTGCTGAGCAACGTGCCTATATGTATCAGAAGGTTCGTGAGTGGCGAGGAACGAAGCCTTGCTTCCTGCTCGATTTCTGGAACGATGGCGAATATGTGCACGGCTGTATCGCAGGAGGACGTCACTATCTGCATATCAATGCCAACGGTGATGTGGAGCCGTGCGCCTTTATTCACTACAGTAATGTCAATATCAATGATTGCAGCCTGCTCGAAGCGCTGCAAAGCCCGCTCTTTAAGGAGTATCGAAAAAACCAACCGTTCAATGAAAATATGCTGCGCCCCTGTCCCATGCTGGATAATCCGGAGAAGCTTCGGGAGATGGTAAAAAACTCCGGCGCCCATTCTACAGATTTACTTGCACCGGAAAGTGCCGAAGATCTGACAGCCAAAACGGAAAAAGCAGCTGAGGCATGGGCTTTAAAAGCGGACGAGCTGTGGAACGCTATGGATGAGTCTGCTAAAAACTCGCACCGAAATGTAATCTACGGGAAATAAAGCGATAATCCACATAAAAAACATCTCTGATAGAAACCGCCCAATTCATCAAGAGTCGGGCGGTTTCCTGTAGTTTCGTTTCAGTTTAGAAAGCAATCCTATAATGATGTCGTTAAACAGACCAGTCAGTCAGAAAGGAAATGTATATGTTTGAAAAAGTGAACCCCGCCCATCCGGACAAGGTGGCGGATCGTATTGCAGGGGCTGTCGTAGATCTTGCCTATTATAAGGAACAAAATCCGAGAATCGCTGTTGAGGTTCTATTGGGACACGGCAGATGCCATATTATTGCGGAAACCTCTGTCCATATTATGCCTGCCGAAATTGTCCCTATCGTCAGGCGTATTGGAGGAAACCTGGTACTGGATTACGAGGAGGTTCCCCAGGATGTCCATCTGGCTGCAAATCAGCATAATGCAGTTCACTGCGGTGACAACGGCATTTTTAGGGGAGTGCCGGTCACAGAGGAGCAAAAAACACTGGCCGCAGTTTCAAGACAGCTTTATGATAAATACGGTTGTGACGGAAAGTATATTTTGACAGATGATCGCATGATTATTTGTCAAAGCAATGCCGGGAAAGATGAACTATTGGAGAGCTTCCCGTCTGCTGAAATCAATCCGCTTGGAGACTGGAGCGGAGGAACAGATGTTGATTCCGGGGCTACAAATCGTAAGCTTGGTTCAGACATGGGCGACTCCGTAACAGGAGGCGGACTTCACGGCAAAGACCTTTCAAAGGCTGATGTGAGCATAAATATCTATGCCTGGCTGAAGGCGCAGAAAAGCGGAAAACCTGTCGAATTGGCCTGCGCCATAGGCGATAATACTGTAGACGGCATCCCATACTCAAGCATTGTAGAAATAGCGAGAGCCTACATAAAAGATATCGGAGGCTTTGAAAAATTCGCCGAATGGGGCCTGATACGGTAAACAAGTGATAAGAAAACAAGGCGGTGTTATGGTGAACAAGAACGATACAATCGCCGCAAATGAAAATTACGCGGAGATTTTTGATAGTCTTCTTCAACAAGATAAAATGGAATCGGCTTTACAAAGCACATATTCTTTTGCAAAGCTGATGTCCTACTACCAATGCGCAATGATGGAGATTGAAACGAAGCTGAATGTCTTGAATGTGGAGTTTTCCCTTCGTTTTGACCGGCAGCCGATCAGTGCCATCAAAACCAGATTAAAAAACCCAATCAGCATCCGGGAAAAACTGATCGCTCGTGGATATCCCCAGACTCTGCCAAGCATTGAAAACAATCTGAACGATATCGCCGGGATCCGCGTAATCTGTTCCTTTACAGACGATGTGTATATGATTACTGACGCCCTGCTCAGGCAGGATGATATACAACTGATTCAGAAGAAGGATTATATTGCAAATCCGAAGGAAAATGGCTACAGAAGCTTACATCTGATTGTCGCTGTCCCAATCTTTTTGCAACAGGAAAAGCGAATCATGAAGGCAGAGATTCAACTGCGTACAATTGCCATGGATTCCTGGGCAAGTCTGGAACACCAGCTCCGTTATAAAAAGGATGTTGATATGGATGAAGCAATGCAAAACGAAATCAAGTACTGTGCAGATCTCAGCGCAGAGTTGGACGCAAAAATGAATCGTCTGCGAAACGCCTTAAGCGTAAATGGTGGGGCTGCAGACGATCTGCGCCGTTTGATTTCTGAACGGCATCAATCAAAGATTCCCGGCACTAATAAGGATTCCGATTAGATATAGTACAGCTATATCTCATACCTATTTAGGGAGATATACCACATATGATTACGAAACTCTTGATTATAGTTATCGTCTCTGTTCCAGCATTGATAGCAATTCTCCTGTTTTCTGTCGCAAGTATCATTCAGGCAGTGCATCCAGCGCTTTCAGTATTATGTATTATCTCAGGTGTATTATTATTGCTCCCCCTTGCCATAACCTTTGCGATGCTCATATGGAAAAGCAGCGGCAGATTCAAAGAAAAAGAGGGCAAAAGAATAAAAAGAATACGAAAATCTGAACAGAAGGAAGGATGAAAGCAATGAATGACTATGTGATTTTTACGGATACCGCTTGCGACATCGAGGCCTCCATGCTTCATGACTGGGGCGTTCATTTTATCAGCATGTCTTTTTCCTTTGAAGATGAGAGCCGAGAATATTATGACCGGGATATGGAAATAACAGAGTTCTATCAAAAAATGCGCGCAGGAGGCATGGCGAAAACCGCTGCTGCCAACCCGGAGGCTTATAAACTTGCCTTTGAAGAGGTACTAAAAGAAGGGCGGGACATTCTGCATCTTGGGCTTTCAGCTGCGCTCAGCAGTTCCTTCTCCGCCGCATTAAGCGCAGCGGAAGATCTCAGACAGATATACCCTGAGCGTAAGATCCTTTTGGTTGACACTCTCTCTGCTTCCGCAGGCGAAGGAATGCTCGTACATCTTGCCGTCCAGAAAAGAAGCTCTGGCGCAACTATCGAGGAAAATGCCGCTTACATCGAATCTATCAAGCGAAATGTCTGCCATTGGTTTGTAGTGGACGATCTTGATTATCTGAAAAAAGGCGGCAGAATCAGTCCAACAGTCGCATTTGTAGGAAAAGTGCTGTCCATTAAGCCCATTCTGCATGTTACAGAGGATGGAATACCCATCAATGTATCTAAGGTACGAGGCACAAAAGCAGCTATTAAATTATTTGCCGACAAATATGCCGCACGGCAGTTGGATGGGGGTCCCGTGTTCATATCACATGCCGACAATATGGCAGGTGTCGAAATGCTTGTGAGAGAACTAAAGTCCAGATTTGGCATAGACGTCGATTTGATCACACATATAGGTACCGTCCTTGGTTCTCATACCGGTCCCGGTGCCATAGCATTTTACTTTTTGGACAAGGAGCGTTGATTGTAAATATAAGGAGGCAGCGTCAAAGCTGCCTCCCTTACTGTGGAATCGTAACTATAAATGTAGTTTTCCCGTCTTTGCAGTTCACCGTTATTTCACCATCATGCAGATCAACAATTTTCTTTACAACGGCTAGTCCGACTCCGTTCCCTTCTTTGGAATGAGATTCATCAACCTGGTAAAACTCATTGAAAATTTTATCCATGCTTCCTTCTGGAATCGCATCACCGTAGTTAGAGATTGATACAGAAGTATCTTGACTATTTTTAATCTGCACCTCAACAGTACCGTAATCCGGAGAGAATTTGATCGCATTATCCAGCAGATTGAGCCACACCTGTTTCAGCAGTTCTTCATTGGCGTTTATATAGAACTCATCCATCGGCAATATAAGCTCTATATGCTTTTTAGTCCATTTTCCCTCGAGCAGCAAGGCGCTGGTGCGAAGCTGTTCTGATAAATTGAAGCGATTGACGTCTGTCAGGATATTCTGGTTCTCTACCTTAGTAAGATTTAAGACATTTGTAGCCAATTGCGATAAACGAACAGATTCTTCTTCAATTGCATCGAGGTATTCCGTCTGCTTTTCTCTTGGTAGATTTCCTCGCTTTAATAGCTTTGCAAAGCCTGTAATTGAAACGATTGGCGTCTTGAATTCATGAGAAAAATTATTGATAAAGTCTGAACGCAGCATTTCTGTTTGCTGAAGTTCAGAAGCCATTGTGTTGAAGCTATTTGTAAATTCTTTCACAGTCGGGTGCTTCTCGAGTGGCCCCTTGAAAGAGAGACGCGCGCCAAAGTTCCCGGAAGCAAGCTGATTCATGGCGTTCGAGATTTTGTTGACCGGCTTTAGAGGAAACCGAATCGTAATTGCTGCCAGAATAGCGCCGTCCACAACGCTCCATAAAAGAAAATTAAGAATCAGAGAGCTGGCATTGAGAGGAGTCTCCCCCAATTGCAGCGATCCGCGATAAACCAAATAGAAAATCACAACGCTGGTCATTACAGCATTTGCAATCAGGAATAAAAGCATAATGCCCGAAAACAACAGTGTTAGTGATATTCTGTTCTTGCGATCCTCTGTGTTAATTCTCATACTTTCTTCACCGCCTTATAGCCAAGTCCCCGTACCGACTCAATTTCAAATTCCGGCCAGCCCTCAAAGCGTTTGCGGAGACGTCCAATATGAACGGTTACTGTTTCCCAACCGGTATCAGTTTCGGTGCCCCAGATTTCATCCATCAGCTGAATTCTTGTGAAGATTTTTCCGGGATAAGACAGCAGCTTATAAAGCAACAAAAACTCTTTTTGCGGAAGCTCCTGGGTCTGCCCACCTTTGGTGACGGTCATGCTGTCATAATCAAGCGTAACGTCGCCGATTTCAATTTTCCGTTCGCTTGCGATTATCGCCCGACGCAGCAACGCCTTGATCCGCAAAAGCATCTCCGTTTCATCAATGGGTTTTGTGATATAATCATCCGTCCCAACGAGAAACCCTTTATGACGATCTGCCGGAAGCTGCTTTGCAGATACCATCAGAATAGGAAGATCACTATTGGTGGATCGCAGTGTTTCTGTAAATTCATATCCGTCCATTTTGGGCATCATAATATCAAGAATGACAAGGTCGATATATTCCTGATCCATAACAGCGAGAGCATCCTCGCCATTTGCAGCCACAGAGACTGTATAGTTTTCGGCCTCCAAAACTGCTTGAATGTATTTTCGAGTGTTTTTATCATCATCGACAACAAGAATATGAAACATTTTTCTTTCCTCCGAGTCCAAGTAACTACGTTACCGATCATATTGCACTGAGCATAGCATCGAATTCTAAACTCAAAAGAAACAAGCTACTCTTTGCACAATTCCAAAATATCGCTGATATCACAGTCAAGGGCGGAACAGATCTTTATCAGAATGGATGTATTAATATTTTCATTATTTCCAAGCTTTGTTACAGACGACTGGCTTATCCCCGCCATACGAATCAGATCTTTCTTTTTCATATCGCGATCGATTAACAGCTTCCACAGTTTCTTATAGCTTATAAACATTTCAATTCTCCTTTATTCGAAATGATATTACTTATTTTAACACACTATCATCTTATTTGCAATGATTATGAGGATAGAACGAACATTTGCACAGCCTGCTAAAAAAGTATTCACTATGGCCTTCAGGTATAGGATGTTGCGATTTACAACGACACTCTGCGTGTGATGAGTGATTATGCTCAGCAATTGCCATATCCACAGAGACATCAAGCTTTCCGGAAAGGCTCTTGTTCGAGAATGGATCTGTCATTAGGCATTGTTTCTACTTGCATATTCAGATTAGCAAGATAACTAGCTTGCCTGCGATTTGCAGCTCTGTGTACAGCGCCTTGCGGTGCTGCCGGAGATACCACTGATGCCGTTGGCCCCAAATGCCGATGGGACGTTGTTCTTCGGGCGGCACGGTCAGGCACGGGAGATAATAGTCCCCGTGCAGCTCGTACCGCAGACCATTCTTTTCATCGTAGATTTGCTTTTCCATTGTTTGACCCTACCTTTCATAATCATAGCTTCTCTGGCGTTGCTGCCGTTTTGCCTGTTGTGCTTCTCTGGCCTGTGCGACCAGATTATCGATCTGCCTGCTCCCGAACACCTTCCGGAGGAGAGAATAGTCCTTATTCTGCTCCCGCAGGGCAGTGTTTTCCTCTTTGAGCCGGTCATTGCTTGCTATCAGATGTTCGTTCTCCCGATATAGCTTTCCATTTTTCTCATTGATCCGATGGTAGCTATCCCAAGCCTTTGCACACTGTACAATGAGACTTTTTACAATCTTTTTTAGCTTTTTGATCAGCGGCTCGGCAAATTTGGCCTTATAGCTCTTGGCCGTCATAAATGCCGGCGGCTCTGGTAGCTGATACTCGGGATCGGAGGCAAGCTTTTGCTCCATTTCGTAATAATCATGTTCTCCGTCTTTCAGATTGTTGATCCGCTTAGCCAGAGTGTTGAATTCCTCTGACCTGTCTGACAGCTTTTCTTCCACTGCGACGAGCTCCTTTGTTCGCTCCTGTTTCTTGTAATCGATCACGCTCAGATGCTCCTCGTGGATGCCTTTCTGCTCCCATTCAAAGCCGTACCGGAACATGACAATGGCGAGCTCCTTCTTTTCGGACAGTACCCATTGGTTCCATTCCGTCGCTCCACGGGTGCCGCCACGGAAGCCCTGCGCAGCAAGTGCCTGTTTCAGCGATACCCGTGTATCCAGCCCACGCTTGCTTCCGGTGATGAAAGGGACGAAATCAATGTGAATATGAGGCGTGGCCTCGTCCATGTGCAGGTGAGCGGAGAAGACGTACAGGTTGGGGTTCCTTTCCCGGAAGCCCTGGTAGTATTCATCCAGGGCAGCCTTGGCCTGTTCTCCGATCTCTGTTCCAGATCCCGTATCATCCCGATTGCCGATCTGGATGATCAATTCGTGGAAGGGCTTTTCTTGCTTTCCGGTGCGAATCTTTTCATAGTAGTTATCAATCCGTCTGTCAGAGCGTGTCTGTTTGGCGTTGTATCGTTCCAAGGCTTCGTCGAACAACTTGTGATAAACCTGCTTGATCGGTTCATTGCAGTATTCTACATTGAGGTGGGTGCGTTCCGGGTCCACGTTTGCTGCCTTGAATTTCCGGCTGTTGTGATTGACGGAGCCTTTCCCGACCTCAGCGCTGATCGTTCTTTTCATTTTAAATCACATCCTTTCCTTACGCTGCGCCAGCAGCGGCCTTTGTTACTTTCTGCGAAAGTAACGCAAAAGCACTTTTGACAGCCTGCGGCCATCAAAAGATGCTGTTGCGCTCTCCGAGAGGGATGCCGGAAGCATCTTCCCGCCGCTGCGGTCCGACACTCCCGGAGGGGCGCTGCCCCTGCTATCTGCGGATAGCTCCCCGGCAGGGAGCGCCCTTTGAAAAGGGCTCCCTTGCATCCCCGTCGAAACTTTCGGTGACGATGATGACGATGGTGACGATATTATCGCCACCATCCCCAATCCCGTATTAATCGTCATCACCGTCACCTATCGTCACCCTCGATCCTGCTCAAGCGGACAAGGCTGCCTGTCTTGGTGCGCTTGCAGGTATAGGAGATCGAATACAATTGAGCCAGCTTTTCCTTATCTACATTCAACTTTCGAATCAGGAGATTCGGCTGAATGCTGTCTTGCAACAGCACTGCCAGGTCGCTTGCCCGACCTTCCCATTCCGGTACATCGTCCGTGAGAACGGCAGCAACCGTTTCCAAAAACGGATCAGGCTGCAGCTCCCACGGACGGGCTTCACTTCGTTCAAATTGCCAGACCAAGCGGGCTTCATCACGGATCAGATAGATTGTCTGATCCGGCTGATCCCGCCCTGTGATGGCCAGCGCCGCATTCATAGACGTTCTCTTTTCCTTGTTGAGGATCATTGCTCCGTCTGCGGCGCCCATCAGACCGTTCGTGCCGGAAATCATTTCAAAGATATCTTCCGCCCGCTGCTTTCTGGTGTGGTGTACAACCAGCACACAGATTCCACGAGCATCGGTAAACTGCTTCAATTTACCTATGGTTTCATAATCATCGGCATAGCTGTAGAGGTCGCTGGATGACATCCGCACCTTCTGAAGCGTATCGATGATAATCAACCGGGTCTTCGGGTTTTCTCTCAAATAGTTGTCAAGCTGAGTTTCAAGGCCGGAGCTTATCTTTTGTGAGGAGATTGCAAAGGACAGGGCATCCGTCCCCTCCACGCCAAACATCCGGGCGAGACGGCTCTGCAGACGTCTCTGATCATCCTCCAAGGCGAGATACAGTACCCCGCATTGATGAACGGGGTACTCCCAAAGCTGTTTCCCTGTACTGACATGGTAGGCAATTTGTGCTACCAGAAAAGACTTGCCAACCTTGGATGCTCCGGCAAGGATATACGTGCCGGGATATAGCAATCCTTCTACAATGGGAGGCCTGACTTCAAATTCCCGGTCATAGAGTTCGTTCATCGAAAACGTGTGCAAATATGCCGGGTCCGTCATGCGCCGCATTTTCCGCTGCCATTCCTCAAAATCCTTGATTTCTGCGGTTTCATCGGTTATACTATCGCCAGTACATTTTGTGAGTGATCGCCCGTCATCTGCGCCAACAGATGTGTTCAGGGCGGTCATTCTCGTTTCATCCGTCATTCCGATCCCTCCTTCATTCCATACAGCGTCCGGGTGATCAGCTCGATGTTGTCCAGCAGCTCGTCCCGGAGCTCGCCGGCGGCCTCGATGCGCTTGAGTTCATCGAGAACGGCGGCAAGCTGGTTTCGCAGCGCCTTGTACACTCTCGGATTGCCCTGGACCACGATATCCCGGTTCAGACACTTCCGATAGCAATACTCCTGCTTGGGCAGACCCGAGAGCGCCACGGCAGCGTTGATCTGCTCGTTTTCCTCGGGTGATACCCGGAACCCTACTGTGATATTTCTCCAACGGTTGTGTTCGTCTCTGTTTTTTGCTGACATCTTACAAATCCACCTTTCTGAAATCATTGAGCTTGCTTGCCATATCCGTCTGTGTGGACGGAAACAGGTGAGCGTAGTTATACGTGATATTGATGCTTTCGTGACCGACCCGATCCGCAATTGCTACAGCCGAATACCCCATGTCGATCAACAAGGAAATGTGGCTGTGCCGGAGATCATGGATTCTGATCCGCTTTACGCCTGCGGCGGCTGCGCCACGGTCCATTTCATGGTGAAGGTAGCTCTTTGAAACTTCAAAGATGCGGTCGTTGTCTCCGATCCCATAGAGCTGCTTCATATAATCCTGCATCTCGTCCACCAGAAAGTCCGGCATCACGATATCCCGGACGCTCTTGGGCGTCTTAGGATCGGTTATGACGTCTCTGCCGTCGATCCGCTGATAGGATTTCGTGATTGAGACCGTTTTGCGCTCAAAATTAAAGTCTGCCGGAGTGAGCGCCAAGAGCTCACCCTCCCGGATGCCGCACCAGTAGAGCATTTCAAAAGCATAGAAGGAAACAGGCTTGTCCATGATTGCAAAGGAAAACTTCTGATATTCCTCCTGCGTCCAGAAGAGCATTTCCCGGCTTCTGGCTTTACCCATGTTGCCGACCTTTGCCGCCGGATTCTCATGCAGCCCGTAATACTTCACAGCATGGTTGAAAACGGCGCTGAGCTGATTGTGCAGCGTTTTCAGATAGACCGGCGAATAAGGATTCCCGTTCTTATCCTTGCTGTTCAGCATTTCGTTCTGCCAGGCAATGACGTCTTTTGCCTGTATCTCGTTGATTTTTCGCTTCCCGAAATACGGAAGAATTTTCGTGCGGAGAATATGCTCCTTGGTATGCCAGGTGTTTTCCTTGATCCGGCTTTTCATATCTGCCGTATAGGTCTCCACGAAGCTGGCAAAGGTCATATCCAGATCCGCTTTCGTCTTGTTAAGCTGTTCACGCTCCCATGCCAGGGCTTCCCGCTTCGTCAGAAAGCCCCGCTTTGTCGTCTGCTTTCGTTCTCCCTGCCAATCGGTATAACGATAGTAGACCTTCCATGTGTTTGTTTTCGGTTCCTTGTAGACTGCCATTCAAATCACTTCCTTTCTCTGGTTTCGGTTGTGCCGTAGCAGGTCTTTTCCATAAAGTACTGCTTGTTGACCCGTCCGGCGATGGTTAAGAACCCTTTGTCCTTAAGCTCTGCGTTAAGCTTCTGAACGATCTTGTAAGCGTAGGACTTGGAGATTCCAAGCGTTTCTGCCACTTCGTCCACCTTCATAAAAGTGTTGCTCGCCATGTTTTACCTCCTTCCGTTCCGTTCTTTATTCAGTTGTTTTCTTTAGTGTCGGAATACTTTCTTGCCGCCTTCCGATTTGCCCGGGCGGATGTGCCATTACCGTGACACACGACGGTTGAAACTTAAACGATATTGTTTAGTTCCTGCCAATTATACTAAACGTATCTGTTAAAGTCAAGGGGTTTTCGAGAAAATATTAAATATTTTTGTTTTAGATATCCTTGACACTCTTAAACGCTTCTGCTATAATGAACTCAAGTACATATGCAGGAGAGTTTTCCTATGGCTATTGGCGAAAGAATACGCTTTATCCGCAATCTGCGGGGCATGACGCAGAAATATCTCGGTACTTTGGTCGGTTTTCCGGAGAAGACCGCCGATATCCGCATGGCTCAATATGAGGCAGGCACCCGCACTCCAAAGGAAGATCTGACTAAAGCCCTGGCTGCTGCGCTCGATGTTTCTCCACTTGCTCTCAATGTGCCTGATATTGACAGCCTTTTCGGTATCATGCACACCTTGTTCGCTCTTGAGGATCGTTATGGTCTCGTTGTCGAGATCAGAGACGGTGAAATCCTTTTCCGCATTGACCCTCGTAGGGGAAAAGAGGCAGCCCAGCTTTCTGAACAGGTTTCCGCATGGGCAATCATTGCAGAGAAGTATCATGCTGGAGAGATCAGCAGAGATGAATATGACAAATGGCGCTATTATTATCCCGAGTACGATGACACACAGATCACCGCAAAAGTACCCTCGCAGGAGCTGAGCGATGCCATGTTGAAGGCGCTCAAGAAGAGACTGAAGGATTGACATCTTTATCCACTTCCTTTCCAGACAAAAGAAAAAGAGCTAACTGATCCAACAAAAATCAGTTAGCTCTTTATTTATGAGTAATGTTTAAAGTGTTGTCAAAACGTTGTCACGAGGCCGTTTGAAGCCTCAAAAACCCAGTATTTATGCGGGTTTGCAGCGTTTCGTGGATTATTCATATACGATAATGCCGTGGCTGAATCGACCTTTAAAATGATCAAAGCGGAGTTTGTTTCCTGCCGTCGTTTTGATACGCTTGATCAGCTTCAATTGGAACTGGCGGACTATGTGCATTGGTTTAACAACATACGCTTACATGGTACGCTGGGTTATCTGTCACCGGTGGAATTCAAAAGATCCCGTACCTTATAATTACTGTCCGATTTACTGTTGACGATCCAATTCTTCAAACACGAGGCGCTCGATAAGGTGTCAGAAATCTCACTTTTGATTTCTTTTCTGCCTGTGCTTGTCGGTCAGTAAGTCAATTTGCGATGTTTACCCACCGCACTTTCCAACCAGCGACAATATGCAGAGTATTGCGATAACAATATACCATCCTTTGCCGCCGCGTCCTCCACTGCTGCTGCCGCCACCGCCGCCGCCACCCGTCGTAACCGAATAGCGGACAAACTCGTCCAAACCGTCATCCCAAACGGCAACTCTCGGCTTGGAATAAAATGTGTCATTTATCATAGTTGCGGGCCTCCTTCTTTTCGATTTGCAGCAAAGCGCCTGATGTGTGCTTATTACAGCCATTCCTTAGCTTCCTTCAGTTCTTCCAGATACTCATCTTCTTCGTCGTAATCCTCGGGATCAATATCGGTTTCAGAATCGTATTCATAGTTTTTCCGCCATGCTAAACTTGACATAGCCTCTAAATACTCATCTTCGTCATCATAATCCTCGGGATCAACGCCAATCGAGGCGTCATATACATATTTCTCACGCCATGCATCCTCGTCATCAACATCCGGGTCGTCATCGGCGTCCTCGTCGCCCTCGTCAAGCAAATCCTGCTGCTCACGCTCCTCGCGCTCCATATCGTCAATTATCATACCTGCGATGCCTAATCCAAACAGTTCCTCGCCGAAGCTTGTTTTGCCATCCCCATTAAAATCAAAAATGCCCATAGTGTGCTCCTTTCCTGATACTACACAGCCAGTTGGTATTCTTTTATCAGCTTTCCCGAGATACACGGTTTTAGTGCCACGGCCGGAAGGGAGAGCGTTTCGCCATCTCGTTTCCAGATTTGGTGGCTACCGCGTTGCCTTACAAACGTCCAGCCATTGTTGCGAAGCACTCGTTGAAACTCCTTGGGTTTGTACTGTTGGTTGAACATGGCGTTCCTCCTTATCGCTGTTTATTAGGCACTGGCATTGCGTTTGTTCTTGCACTTCCGTTCCGATTTCATCAGGTTTCTTTTTCTATACCAATCATCTCAAATGAGGTGTATCAAATAAAGGACAATGCACGCGGTTTTTAATTACCGCGTGCAAAATACTGTTCACTGATATAGCAAATAAAAATGGAAATTGGAATTGTGCACAGAGATTTTTTCTCTGCTTATTTGTAAAGATTACTCACATCATTCAGATATTTTCGCATCCCATCCGTCACACAGGTTGGCGCCAATATCCAGGCATCCGTACCCAGCGCAAACACCCAGCCGAAGAACTGCGGGCTGACCGTCACGTCTGCCGTGATCCTGAAATGTTTTTCATCCACCATGCAAAATGCCGTGTCTTTCCCGAAGCGATCCATCACTACGCCGGCAAGATGGTTGGCGAACTCAATGGTCACCTTTTGTTTCTCACCGCCGAACATACCGAAGGTGTGCTGCGTGTATTCGTCCATGCGGATGCTCGCAAATGCGTCCTTCCCCACGCGATCCGCCTTGGTCACGCTGATGCCGTCCATCTTATCGACGCGGTAATGCTTCAGTATTCCGGCGGCCGCGTCATATGCGATCATGTAATAATTCTCATTGCTCAACAACAGGGCAAAGGGGCTGACGCGGTAACGCTGCGCGTCATGCTTGTAATGCTTTTCCTTATCGACGCCGATTTCGTAATACCGAAAGGTTATCTGCTTGTCGGCGGCGATTGCGCTGTGTATGCCGTCCACGTTGTAGAAGATGCTTTCGTTCATCGTTTTTACTCGATTGGTCACATAGACCTGGCGGCGCATGAGCTGCGCTTCGTATTTGCTGCACAGGCTTTCGAGCTTCTTTATCAGCGTGTATGTCTTTTTTGTTGTCAGGAATTGATTGGACTGTACGCTGTCCACCAGCAGCTTCAGCTCCGGCAGCTCAAAATCCCGGCTGCCGATATAGTAATACGTTGTTTTTGACTTTATCGTTTGCACATCGAGCCCGAAGGTTCGCAGCCCCTCCATATCGTCATACAGCGACTTTCGTTCTGCCTGCACATCATACGCAAGCAGAGCGTCCTTGATCTGCTCAAGCGTCATGGGATGCTCTTCGTCTGTCTGCGACGTGAGGATGCGGGCAAGGTAAAGAAGCTTTAGCTTTTGATTCGGGGATTTGGACACTGGTTTTCCGTCTCCTTTTCTATATAAGTCGATGCAACTGTATGATAATCTGAGGGATTATTTAGCTATACAATTACCAACTCTGACATAGCGCGTGTATAAGCAATATACTTCTCGTTATCATCCATGCCCTCCGATAATACCAATGCCCTGCTGAATTCCAACCCTCTTACCTCCTCGATAGAATAGAATTCAACATGCTTGGAACTCCTTAACGCATCGGTAAGTTCTTTTCGTCGGTCTATTACCAAACGATTTTTCGCAATGATTATTGCATGTCCATTTTCTTTAGTCCACCTCTTTATGGTATCAGATGCTTTCTCGTACGGAGCCATTGTATGGAGCTTCCCGTCTATACCTATGGCTATCATATTCTTTGAGAAACGTTCATTGATAAATTGTGTAATTTGCCGGGCGTTTCTATAGTTTTCGTTCAATACAAAACGTTTTGCCTGCGGAAAGCAAACATCCCAATTTTGTATCGCATCCAGACGATTAAGACGACCTTGGGATAGGTCGCCAAAGATGTTTAAAAATGCTTCTTTGCAAAGCTTCTGCATGAACGCAAATTCAACAGGTGAAATATCCTGCGCCTCATCTATGCAAATCAGTTTCCATCTTGTAATACCTTGGTTAATAAATTCGCATGCGGCAAATAAGTAAAAAAATAGGTCGCTTCGATATAAAACTTGCCGCCGTTCCTGCTTTGAGTTAACACTATCTGTCTGTGATACTTGTGATATCTTGTACTCATCCTTTACTGTGTTAATAAAATTGCGCGCAATCGATATTGCATATCGCGGCAACGAGGCGTTCTTTCGGGCATATGCGTCAACGCTCTTGGCAAGCTCTGTGTCTAATAGCGCGCTTTTAAGCTTAATCGCGTTTGACATAACTAAATTATGTATTCTGCTGCTTTCGCGGATCTGGGCGGCGCGATCTGATAATTCTTGTTTTTGCTGCATAAGAGAAGTAATCTGCGTGTGGATCTGATCCCACGCTTGATCCCCCAAGCTTCGATAATCCACGGGCAACAATGGCAAGGTTTTGTCTAGGCTCTCCCGAATAAGCATTTGACATTCGGACATCTGTTTCTGGTGAATCTGTCCATTTGTTCCGTCGGCTTCAAAACTGGCAACATCATTTTCATAACGTAAATGCCGCGTTACTAATTCAGTTCGGCTCTTAGCAGGCATAGAGCTAAGATTCTTCATTTGCTCCATGCTGCTTTGCAAGCGCACCCTTGCCTCCTGAAAATGCCTGTTGAATGTTGTCTCTTCATCCGATAGCAATTCTTTTGCGGTATTGTACTCATCAAACAAAGGCTGTAAGCCTAATAGCTGTGTAAGATGCTCATCTATCTCGTCAAGCTGTTCCTGTAGCTGTTCTATTGTTTCATCTGCGTCCACGGGCGTTGATTCTAACATTTCGTCGGTTATGTTGTTTTCTTTACAAAATTTCGCCAAAGCTTCTCTCCGGGTTCTGTCTTTATGACTAATGCTTCTGACACTTTCTACAATTGTGTTCAGATGTGTATTGCTAACCTGTGTGTTTTCTCTGTATTCCGGATACCCGGACAACGCCGGATTTTTTAGAAGCATCACGCCCTCATTTACTATGCTTGTACGTTCGCTCTGAATTGCTGTTCTGATATTCGCAATGAAATTGCTGCTAAATACTGCATTTGCATAATCACTAGGCAATGCAGCTTCTTCGCCAATCACGCAGTTATCATAATTAATGCCAAACAGCCGTTGAAGTATTGATATATACCACTCTTCGATGGTCGTTTGCTGTACATCAACAATTGACAAATTCTTAATAACGTTCTGAAGCTGATCTTTTATCCGCGGATTGGGAGAAATGACAAGTGTATCGTCGGGTGCAATATGAAATCGGTTTTTGTTCAACAGTAAATATGACAGCCGATTCATCATGATGTACGTCTTCCCTGATCCCGCACATCCTTGTACAACTATATGCCGATCCAAAGGGTAACTGATAATTTCATATTGATTTCGCTGTATAGTGCTGATTATGTTTTCAGCGCTGATACCCTCTTTTCGACGTTGTCTAATTACCTTTATCAGGAATTCATCATTAATTCCCATCTTCGCATATGTTTCATCAGAAATGTATACATCATCAACATCGAGTAACCGGCGCCGTTCTATTTCAATTCTCCGTTTTAGGAGACATGTATAAGTGTGCTTATCCCTATCACTGCTAAACGGGATGTTCAGTTCATTCCGCATTAAGTAATCGATGAGAGGCGCTCCTCCGGCTTCTTGCCAACGGAAAACTAAAAAATCGCTTCTGCCAAGACTAATGGATTGATCTCCAATGTAGACTGTTTGGATTTTTCCTCCATCATCCTCAACATTGAACCGCACGAAGTATGGCTTATCCAGCGTGCTGGATATTTCACCAATCCTGAATTGATTCTCCTCTTGCTTCTTATGTGCGGACGCAATGTCTTGATGAACGTTGTTAGCATCACCGTCGTGAGTATTGGGGATACGCACGGGTAATGCCTCCTTGCATTTCTGTATCTCTTGACTCGCTAAACTCTGAAAACGATCCAAGACCGTCTGTTCTTCCCGAAATGCTGCATTTGATTCGTCTTTTTGCATATCGATTTATTCTCCTTCCCATAGAGCCTTATTGTGATGAAAGTCGCAATAATCATCAATACGGCGAGTCTGGCGCCGAATGCCTCGTGTCAAACACACGACTCGCAAGTGGAACATAGACGGAATCTCAGAATTTTATATATATGCTATATATGAATTATACAATACATATTGTATCAAATAAAGTACAGTGAAAAGAAAAGAAATCAGCTTTACTGCTTCGCTTGCATCCGTTCTATATTCACATTTGCCTGTTTTAAGAAAGCTGAATACGCAAATGTCGGTGACAGCCACTCTAAAGCCGAGGGATGCGGCAGTATCACCGGCATCCGCCCATGGATATCCGCAAGTTCCGGCATGGCATCCCTTGTGAGGATCGTATAGTAAGGTGTATGTGTGGTTTCATCCACCATGTAAAGCCCCGCCATATAAATAAGCCTTGAACCGGGCTGGGAAAACGCATACTTCTGCTTCTTGCCTGTATCCTTATCCTTCTTGCCCCACTCATAATACCCAGAGGCGGGGATGATGCAGCGCCGGTTCTTCGCGCTGTCGGCAAACGCCGCCTTCTCATGGGCAGTCTCGCTCCGGGCGTTGATCATCAACAGCTTTTCATCGGGGCGCGGGAAGCCCCACCTCATGGGGAATAACCGTTGCTGCTTGTTTCGATTGTTGGCAAGCACCAGCGCCGTATCCGCTGGCCGTATCTCGCCATAGCGCTTCGCTTCCATGCCCGATGCGGCTACGGGAATAGCCAGCAACTCTTCAATGTTATCCTCCGGATCGATATAGTACCGTCCGCACATCGCACTTCACCTCCGCTCCAAAAACCAACGTCCGATCACGTTCCCGTTGATGTTCGCGCTTCGCTCAAAGAAAAGATACCGCTGCAGACCGTTCACATAGATTGTATAACGGTCGCCCTGTCCGCCTGCTTTGGCGGCGTATGCAGGGCGCACTGCACCCACACGGTCGATATCAAAGCTGCGTCCGTCCTCCCATGTGATGCGGCGGGGAAACATCCGCCCGTCTTCATCGATATCAGTCTGTACTTTAACGTACACCTTGCAGTTTTTCGCATTCGCTTCCATATCGTCTACTTCAGAAAGTCGGATTTGCCGTAATCGCTAACCCGAAGATCAAACCCCCGGCGCTGCATATCATGCATCTTGATTAAAACAAGATTCATGTCCATACCGGTTAACGACGCAATCTGCCCAATCGTCCCGCCGTCATGGGCGTAATCGTAAATAACGTCATCCGGCATAAGAATAGATGCGGCGAACACGTTTGCTTCAAGCTCCGTATCATTCGCCATGTTATACAGCTCAAACTCCTTGAATATGCAGTTCGTTTCCCTGTGCAGGATATGATGACCGATTTCATGGAACTTCACCATACGCTGCATCCGGGTGCCACAGTTAGTGTTAATATAGATAAAGCACCTCCGCCAATCAGCCACATACATACCCTTAAGCCGCGGGAAATAGTCTGCCGGCTTATAAATGATGTTCAGGTAATCTAAATAATCCTGCGGATCGGCGCTGCCGACACGCTGAGCGAGTTTTCTTGCATCATCGTATATCCCCGAATTGTGCATTGTTTCCTCCTGTTCTGCGCGCTCCCGCCTCATGCCCGAGCAACGCAGCCTGCAGTCCATAAGCAGTATCTCTACCGGCCGTTTTTTCAATTTGCCGGTTCTTCTGAATATCAGGCTCTCTTCGCAAGTTCCCACAATACAAATATTGGGAAAAGCAGAATAAGGAACAGCATCCACACAGCCTTGCCTATCACCCCGGTTTTCTTCATAATGCACCTCCACATCGGTCTTGAGCCTTCTGCTTTACGGATTTAGCTTCAAAGCTTGCGTTCGTTTTTACAAGCTTCCATTTTATACTTTTATTATCCGCTTTAACATGTACGTAATAAAGGACTTTGCTTTGCCTTTTTTCACCTGCTGCGCTGTGCTATCCAGCCATACTGTTTTTCTCATTCGCTTCTTCCGCCAGCACATCGTCTACTGTAAACGATCGGTCATCTATGTAATAGTCACAGGTGATCTTACGGCTGTTGGAGCCATATCTTTCAACGACTTCAGGCAGATTATCGTTCACGGCATCAAAGTGCAGTCCTTGCTGAACACAGAATGTAATGGCAGCGTCCAGCGCTTCATCTGCGCGGCAAGTCCAAAGAATGAGCTTATCGCCGCAGCGTTTGCGCTCCAGGAGAAAGAGAATAAGCCGATCATTCGCAGGACCGACCTCCGGCCATTTACCAAGACTTATCGTTCCGTCGAAATCTACCGCATAGGTTTTGCTGTCCAAAGTCGCCAACCTCCGCTTCTGTTTGGAATAATTCTCATATTTCTTCGCCGTTAGCGTTGCTCTCGTTTCTCGGTATATAGAGAATAACAAATCAGAAGGGTCAAATAACTCTCTTTCAACGTTTGTTATTTGCCTCTGTACTTCTTCGGCGTATAGGTCTCTTTATTCATTTCCTTCGCTGTCCAGTAAGCATCGTTGAGTGCCCGTATCGCCGCGTCCTTATCTTCGTCGCTGAGTTCTCCGCCCGCAAACAGCGCGTGTACCTCGCCTACCAATTGACGTATGCGGCGCTTATCTCGGCTGTCGCCCTTTTCGCCCGCTTCCATCACATACTGATCCTGAAGGGAAAGCAGCTCACCGGGCGTTGAACCTAATATTTCTGCCAGCTTTATCAGCTTTGGCTGCGTTGGATACTTTTTGCCTTCCTCGTAGTATTGGTATGCCCTTACTGTAATACCCAATTCGTCAGCGATCTGCTTCTGTGTTAAACCTGCATTGCTTCGCAGTTGCTTCAAACGATCCTTGAACTCCATCTTGCCCTCCTCGAAAAACTGTAATAGTTCGTCTTGACACATGAACCTTATGTTCGTATAATCACGTTACAAGGTGCGCCGAACATTTGGTTCGTGTATGTATGATATATCATGAACACCGGTTTGTCAAGGAAGGAAAGTATGGAACACATTATTCTGCACAGCGACTTAAACGCCTTTTACGCCTCCGTGGAGCAGATGCTCCATCCGGAGCTGAAGGGAAAGCCTCTTGCGGTATGCGGGAGTGTGGAGGATAGGCACGGCATTGTGCTGACCAAAAGCCAGCAGGCAAAGGAGATCGGTGTGAAAACCGGCATGGCAATCTGGCAGGCAAAGCAGCTGTGTCCGAAGCTGCTTGTGGTGCAGCCTCACTATGACCAGTATCTGAAGTATTCGGAAGCGGCTCATGAGATATATAGCCGCTACACGGATAAGATCGAGCCGTTCGGCATTGACGAGGTGTGGCTGGACATTACCGACGGCAGACGACAGTTCGGAGATGGGAAAACCATTGCGGATGAAATCCGGCATACCATGAAGGAAGAGCTTGGTCTCACCGTCTCCATAGGCGTGTCATATAACAAGATATTTGCGAAGCTGGGAAGTGATATGAAAAAGCCGGACGGAACTACCGTCATATCCGAGGATGAATTCAAAGAAAAAGTCTGGCCGCTGCCCGCTTCCGATCTCTTGTTCGTTGGCAGAGCAACCACAAAAAGGCTGAGCGGCTATGGCATCACCACCATTGGCGGGATTGCCAATACCGATCCCGATTATCTGCGCTCGTGGTTTGGGATCAACGGCGTGAAGCTGTGGCAGTTTGCCAACGGCTACGACCGTTCCTGCGTGTGCGATTACGGATATGAACCCCAGGCAAAGAGCGTGGGTCATGGGCTCACCTTCACCGCCGACCTGATTGACAATGCCGAGGTCTACCATGCCTTTTTGGAGCTTGCGCAGGGCGTAGGCAAAAAACTTCGGGCGACCAACGCCGCAGCGACGGCGGTATCCATCTATGTGCGCAACAACCAGCTCTATTGGCAGCAGCATCAGACGCGGCTTGCCAATCCCACACAGAGCTGGCGCGATCTCGCTGAAACAGCTTACTCTCTGTTTCGCGGGAAATACAACTGGCAGTATCCCATTCGCTCGCTTACCATCACGGCCAGACAGCTCCTCAGAGCCGATGCCCCGCGGCAGACGGATTTGTTCTTTGACCAGGAAGCGTTTGAAAAACAGGAGAAGCTGGAAAATACGATTTTTGATATCCGCAGGCGTTTCGGCAAGAATGCTGTCACCCTTGCGGGACTGATGGACAACAAAAAGATCCCCGGCGGGAGGCTGGATGAGCAGTTTGTTTTGCCAAACGCCATGTACCAATGATGATGTTGGAGGAATTGGATGAAGTCACAGCTTGTCTGCCCCCATTGCGGGCGCAGGGTTTTAGATGCGGACAGTACGGTAATCAATGATGTTCGCGTGATACGGCAAAAGGAAAAATGGAGAGCAGATTATTACATTAAATGTTGGAAATGCAGCTCTCACTTAGGAATACGGTTGGTAGGGCATAAGGGCTAAACGCAACCCATGCGCTTATAGGTAACAGAATAAAGGACACGATTGTGACGTTTCACAGTTGTTCGGTACTCAGTACAGAGCACGCCGCAACTGATCCCGCACACAAGTGCCGGATACGGTATTAAATAACGACGGACGAGCCTGACGAGTAGCTATTGAAGCTACCGCCAGGTTCGTTTTTTTAGCCGCTCGTCAGCTCCCCGAGAAGGAGTTAACGAAGTGGCTTTTTTCTTTTCCCGCTGGCAGGCAGCGATAGCCGAATATCCCTAACCTTTGAATTTTTGATCCCAACAAAAATCAAAATTTCGGAGGTCAGAAAAATGAACAAAAACTATACCTATCACATTATCACCGACAATGGTTATAAAGCTATTTCCGCTGCCGAGTACAAACGCATCTGCAGCACAGATCCGGAATATGCTGCCAAATACTTTGAGAAATTCGGAAGCGAGCTTGTCGAGGTTCCCGCCAGTGAACACGCGGCTGAGGAAAAACGCGCAAACCATAGCCGACACCTCTATAGGCTGGATCGTAAGCATGGCCTTATCGCATATGAGTCGCTGGATACGGACACGATTCTCGGCGCTGATCTGATCCCTGACCGTAACGTGTTCGTTGAAGATGACGCGATATTGAAGGTCATGGCAAGCATGCTTCATGACGCATTAGCCGAGCTTGCGGACGCCGAGCGCGAATTGATCGAGGCTATCTATTTCGATGGAATGACCGTGCGCCAGTATGCAGAAAAAGCAGGACTTGCCGCGACGACGGTTCAGGATCGCAAAACGCGAATCCTGCAGAAACTGAAGAAGCTGATGAATTCCAAAAAATAATTCCGTACAAACTTCCGCTTTTTTCACGGATAGGGGTGAGAGGGATACCTCTCGCCTCGATCCTTGAAAATTGAATACCATCACTGCGGGTCAAACCTCCTTCCTGCCGGGTTATACCGGCAAGCCTTGCGGCGGCAGCGCGATGAAGCTTTCTTTGGAAGCTGAGCGACAGGGTGCCAGCCGCATGAACGCGAAAGGCAAAGCGTTCCGGCGATGACAAGGAAGGCTGAATAATAAGACTCCCGTCAGGGCCTCCACGTTAGAGAGGCGCGCCGTCCCCGGGTTGTAAGCAGTTAGACCTCCGGACAGACGCGAGAATGACCGACAAGCCGCGGTCAGCCCGCAGTGATCCCACCACCGTCCCGATACAAGGGACGGTCATGCCGGGGGCGAGCTGCAAATAGGCATGAACACCATGATCAAAAATCCAAGAATTTAAAGTTAGGCGCTTAGAGCGCGGGATAGATCCGCGCTCTAAGTTATGCCGGAAAGTTGATAAAATGATTGAATTAGCATATATGGATTCCGCACATACGGATATCGATACCATTTTCAGAAGCATATTGCCGCAGCATGGGCGCGAACCCCGCGAAGGGCAGATCAAGCTCTGCCATGAAATGTTCGATGCACTGGCAGATAAAAAGATAGCCCTCTGCGACGCAGGCGTGGGCGTCGGCAAAACCGATGCTTTCATCATCGCAGCACTCATGCTTCACAAGTACCTGCCACGCGACCAGCATCTTCTTGACTATTACGGCATGGGCGGTGGTGCGCTGCCTTTTGTGATAGCCACCTCCAACATCCAGCTCCAGCGGGCGATATTGGACGAGTACATTCCTTTCCTCTCCAATGTGCTTCTGAAAAGCGGTATGATCCAGCATCCCTTCTATGGCGAGATGCAGAAGGGAAAGCAGAACTACGTATGCAGAGAGCGTCTCATGTACAGGCTCAACACCGCAAATCTTGAAAAAAAGAACGCCGTTCAGCGTGACGCGCTTCTGCGTCTGCAAAACGAGGGCGACCTCGACCGTGTGCCTGAGCTCAGCGCATACGACCGAAAGCGTGTGTGCGTACCGCGTCAATGCCGTTCAGGTTGTTCTTCCACCGCAATCTGCCCGTACCGGCAGCATATGCAGGACTCTATGGCGCATCCCGCACTGTTTCAGGTTTGCAATCATCACTATTTTCTTGCGGATATGACCCATTGGGAACAGGATATCGCACCCATCATCCCGCATTATCGCGGCGTGATCATTGACGAGGCACATCAGTTCTATTCGGCAGTACAGACGATCTGCGGCAAAGATATTTCAAACGAGAAAGTAGAATCGCTGTTAACGGATCTTCGCAATATGCGCATGAATACGCTGGCAAACAAGCTCTCCGTATCCTTCGACCGTTTGTTCAAAGCGTTCTTCTGTCAGGCAAAAGAGGAAGCGCTGTACAAAAAGACCACAGAATGCAAAGCCGCGCTGAAGGATACGATAAGCGCGCTGGAAAACGCAATGAACGCCACGCGGGGCTGGCAGAGAGCCGACCGTTATCAGCGCAAACTACTGGAGATGCGCGAGGTGCTCAATCGTTTTTATACCAACAGCGAACGTTACTTCTGCTATTCCGAGTGGGATGATGCCGGTTTCCCTTGCCTGAGAACCGTGGACACAAACTACCGGAACAGGCTGAACGTCATGTTCTGGCACAAACCCTATGGCTTCGTACTGACCAGCGGCACGCTGGCAGCCGGCGGCAGCATGGACTTCTTCAAAGCACGCATGGGTTTGGATGTCAGCGACAGACTTGCCGAGAGTTACACGTCGTCGCCATTTGACTACAAGAGCAACGCCCTGCTCTATATCCCGCAAAGAATGACGAGCTGCGCAGACAGGATACGATTCCAGGATGATGCCGCCACAGAGATAGCAAAGCTTATTCGTGCGACCAGCGGTCATACGCTAGTGCTGTGTACTTCGTTCGGTGAAACGCGGGAACTGTATGAGCGCGTAAAGAGCATGGTAACGGAGTTTCCGTTATATGCCATGTATCGCAGGGGCAAGCAATACTTGGAAGCGTTCCGCGAGTCCAGTAATGGCGTGCTGTTCATGTCCGGCTCATGGGAGGGAACGGATTTCCCCGGGGATATTGTATCTTCGCTTATCATTCCGCGCCTGCCGTTCCCGCGCAGGGATGCGCTGCATGAAGGTCAGCGCAACGAATACCGTGAGATCATCGATTTCCTCACAAGCATCGTTACGCCGGAAATGCAGATCAAGATCGCGCAGGGCGCAGGGCGTATGCACCGCCTCATTACAGACACGGGCGTTATATCCGTGCTGGATGGGCGCGCGGCGCCGGGAGCCGCCTATCATGATGCGGTCATGGCGGCGCTGCCCGCATGTCCGATCACGCGAGAGCTTGCCGACGTCAAGCAGTTCATCCAGCTTAAGAAGAACACCGATTACTTCTCTCCGGTGGTAACCTGCAATGAATGAGCTGAACTACAGCATTTCGGTACGATTCCTGAGAGGGTTGCTCCGTGACGGTCTACTTTCCGATGCGGAATATGAAGCAGCGCATACTGTGCTGCTTAAACGGTACAAACCGCTGCTGGCGTCAGGCAAGTGTGCGTACTTTGCCGTAGATATATCGTGATTTCTGTGGTAGTGTTGTTGACTGACAAAGGGCTATTGCCCATATATACAGGGTGAAAGGAGGATGCGAGCATGCGCGAAGTGATCGTGATAAACCCCAATGCTGCTCCGCTGCATGACAAGATACGAACAGCCGCTTACTGCAGGGTCAGCTCCGATTCGGATGAGCAGCTCGCGTCCTTCTCCACTCAGGTCAGCGAATACACGGCACGAATAAACAAGAATCCCGACTGGACGATGGTTGACATATACGCAGATGAAGGTATATCCGGCGTCAGCGCCGCAAAGCGGCCAGAGTTTCAGCGCATGATGGCTGACTGCCGCCGCAAAAAGATAGACCGCATCCTCACCAAATCCATATCCCGATTTGCCCGCAACGTAAAAGAGTGCATTGAATACATTCGCGAGCTTCAGAGCCTTGGCGTATCCGTAGAGTTCGAGAAGGAGGGGATCGATACCGCCTTTCTCTCCGGCGAGATGATGATCGCTGTGTTTGGCTCGCTGGCGCAGGAGGAATCGAAGTCAATCTCGTCCAATATGAGTCAATCCTATGAGATGCGAATGAAAAAGGGCGAATTTGTCACCTGTCACGCACCCTTTGGATATAGGCTCAACCGATGTAGCCTTACAATAGACGACAGAGAAGCAAAAACCGTGCGCTATATTTTCAGCAGTTACATCAACGGTATGAGCACGCGGGAAATTGCTGATGCGCTGAACAGTCAGCAGATAGGAAATCATGGAAACGTGTGGCGTTCTCGCAACATTTCGATAATATTGAGAAATGAAAAGTACGTTGGGGACGCCCACAACAGAAAAAATCAGGACCGATATAAAGATGATGCCTTTGGTATACGTCCTCCCAAGGCTGAATACTACATAGAGAATTCGCACCCTGCCATCATTGACCGATCTACTTTTGAAAAAGCAGCGGCAGTTCTGTTGCGCAGAAGAACCAGCTCTACCGGACAGAGGAAGAAGAATTCTTCCATGCTGGCAGGCAGAATGCAATGCGAGATATGCGAAAGCACAATGCGCCGAAAGGTCACTCGAAGCGGGCATGTAAGCTGGTCGTGCCAAAGACATGATCAAAAAAAGGAAAACTGTGAGTTATTACCCATTTCTGATTCTGCCGTCGTGAACGCAGCACAACAAATGATCGTGCTGCTATCTGCCATGTATAAGACCATCCTTCTCCCAATGGAAGCCCAATTGAATCAGCTTAGAAACATCAAGCTTTCACATGACATCTCATTAACTGAGCAAAACAAAGAAATTGCCAATATCTCAGGCCAACTGCATCTTCTTAGCCGGCTTAAGTCGAAAGACCTGATCGACGATGAATCGTATCTAAGCCAGACCGGTGAGCTAAAACGAAAGTTGATGTATCTGCAGGAACAGCGTCAGATAACAATTCATGAGCAGCAGCAAGATAACGCCCTTGAGCAAACACAGATGATCATAGAAGCTCTGCAGAGCATATCCGAACTCCCAGCTGCTGCGGAAGAAGATGAGGTTTTTGAAACCATTGTGGATAAGGTCATAATTGGGAAAGACAGAAGTATCTCGTTCCGATTGATCAACGGATTGAAACTGGAGGGATTTCATGGGTAGAAACAGAGTTTTGCCGTTTGGATACCGAATATGCAGCGGTGAAATCGTCGTTGATGCTCTAGAAGCAATGGTTATCCGCAAAGTCTTTGACGAATATCTTGCCGGTGCTTCATATGCGGATATCGCAGAATTGCTGCAGCGTATGGGCCTTCGTTATCATGCAAATACGCCAGCATGGAATAAACAGATGATAAACAGGATGATAGAAAACGCCAAATACACAGGCAGCGATGATTATCCGGAAATCGTTTCCTGCGAGGTATTCTGCCGCGCATCAGCCATAAGAGAATGCAAGCACGTTGAACGGCAGCGTAAAAAGTCTGGCACATGCCTCCCTTCCCTCCCTATCGAACTGCGCAAACCGCAGAAAAGCATGGCTGAGACACGCCTGCAAAACGAGGTCACGCGGGCGCTGAATATGCCGATAACAGACCAGGAGCATGTGAAGCAGGTCATTTTCGACTTAGCGGCGGAGCGATTCAGAAATTGTCTGGAAGCGCAGAAACCAATAAACAGCAATCATGGGAGCGGCGATATCGTCGCTCCTTTTGAATAAATCAAGGAAAGCGAGGATGAGAAGAATGACGGAACGGCGGGAACCCTCCCCGAACAAACAGCGCACAGCAGTTTACGCGCGCATCGCATCACATCCATTTGACGGATGGTTGGAGTATCAGATTTTTCCTGTAAAGACTATGATTGAAGAAAAAGATGATTTAATACTAACTGCAGTCTATGCGGACGAAGGAATTCCGGCAAACCAGCCACGCCCACAGCTTGAAGCAATGCTGGCAGCCTGTGACGCCGGCGAAATTGACGTGGTTGTCGCTGCATCCATATCAAGACTGGCTCGTGGCATGTCTGACCTTGCCCGGATCATAGAACGCTTGTATGGCTCAAACACGAAGCTGCTTCTGCTCCAAGAGGGAATCAGCGTCGATGAATTGGCGCATATCGCCCAATTAGCAGGTATAGTGGAAAGGTGTGTGTGAGAAATGAGTGATGAATCCAGCCGCATAGTGACCATTATCCCAGCAAAGCAATCGTCGCAAGCGACCGAAAGCAAGCGGCATGGCCCTCTGCGTATGGCAGCGTACTGCCGCGTCAGCACCGACAATGAAGAACAGGTCACAAGCTACAAAAACCAGATAGCCCATTATACGGATAAGATCAACAACAATCCCGACTGGACTCTGGTCGGCATTTTCGCAGATGAGGGTATAACCGGCACCAGCACCAAGAAGCGCACTGAGTTTAATAAGCTCATCGCCCTGTGCAAGCGCGGCAAGGTGGACGTTGTCCTGACCAAGTCGACCTCCCGCTTTGCCCGAAACACCCTGGATTGCCTGAAATACACCCGCATGCTCAAGGATCTCGGCGTGGCTGTGATATTCGAGAAAGAGAACATCAACACCGCCACCATGAACAGCGAGCTGATCCTCAGCTTTTACGGCAGCTTCGCGCAGGCAGAAAGCGAATCGCTCAGCAAGAACGTATCTCTGGGCAATCGTTACGGTTTCAAGCAGGGGCGGGTGCGAATGAATTACAGATATCTGCTGGGCTACCGCAAAGGGGAGGATGGACAGCCGGAGATAGTACCCGAAGAAGCGATCATCATCCGCAGGATATTCCACAGCTTCCTTGCGGGTTACAGCATTGGACGCATAAAAACAGAGCTGGAGCAAGACGGAATTCGGTCAGCCATGCAGAAAGGGCAATGGTCACGTTCGACAATCGAGGGCATACTGCGCAACGAAAAATACATCGGTGATGCGCTGCTGCAAAAGACTTACGTTACTGACTGTATCAGCAAAAAGGTCAAGAAAAACAACGGCGAGCTTCCGCAGTATTATGTGAAAGACAATCATCCCGCAATCATCGAGCGAAACATTTTCACGCAAGTACAGGAGGAACTTGCCCGGCGCAACAGTAAACCGAAGGTCTCACAGAAAGCGTCAAAGACCAACCGCGGCAAATTTTCCAGCCAGTATGCCCTGACCGAGCTTCTTTACTGTGGCGAGTGCGGAACGCCTTACAGACGCTGCACATGGGCGCGCAATGGGCAGAAGAAAATCGTCTGGCGCTGCATCAACCGCTTGGAAAACGGCAAAACAATATGCAAAGACTCACCCACCATTCCAGAGGGGGAACTGCACGACGCCATCCTCCGCAGCCTTCGGCTGCTGGCGGCCCAACAGGACGAAATACAGGAAGGACTGCAGGAGGCGCTCCGCACGGCGGTTTCGGATCAGGGCGGCGAGTCGCCTGACAGCATAGACCGCTTGATAGCAGAGCAGTCTGACCGACGCTCAGCGATTGTGAAGAAGATGGTTGAGAACGGCGAGGATGAAAGCCATTACCTCTCGGAACTTACCCTGATAGCAAACGCCATCAACACGCTTCGCTTGCGTAAAGCAGAAATCGAGCAGGATGCGCGGAAGCATGAGAACACCGAGGCAAGATTGGCTGCCATGCGGGAACGGTTGTGCAGCGCTGACCTCAACCTCGACGCCTATGATGACATGCTGGTCAAGCAAATGGTGGAAAGTATAAAAGTGCTGTCGCGGGAGAAGTTGCTCATACGGTTCAAGAACGGGATTGAGATGACAATGGGGATGATGCCAATGGAATAATCGGCAAGCGAGAAAGACATGCAATTGTTGATTGATAGTGCACAGATCCCGCTACGCACCTTGGAAGCATGGTTCATTTGAAACGAGTCGAAGAATTCTGCGCAAATTCTTTTGATTCGTTTTTCTAATCACATAACTTTTAAGTGCTATTTGAAATGAGTTAAAAAGATCGTAGTAGAATAGTAAGCAACCGAAAAGCATAACACCTGCATCTATATTGACCGACAATGCCACATTAAAAGATCGTCGTTTGACGGTCTTTTTTGTTATCTTTACAAGCGTAGAAGTTATGCTATAATGGACATATGATAAAGAAGACAATAAAACTCATTTCCCTTGCGTTCGCGGCGCTGCTGTGCTTTACAGCGCTGTGTAAGGTCACCGCCGCGGACGAGCTTCGCGCCGAGTTCATGAGCGAGGTCTACACCTGCGCATGGGGGCAAAGCTGCGTGGTTTCCGTCGCTGTGAAGAACCCCGACGGCGGAAAAGCGGAGCTTGTCCTCGTTGACCAAGACGGCGTTGTCTTGGCCCGCACGACAGCGGAGGGCAAGAGTCGTATAACAAGGCTGGAGTTCGTCTGCTTTTGGGGCTTTCCCCGTATGCAGGTCTTGTCGCTGCAATCGGGAGGAGAACTGCTTTGCACCGCAACGCTTGTGTGCGATAAGCCGAACAACATCCCTATTAAGAGCGTCGCGACCGGCGAAAAGCTCATAGCGTTCACCTTTGACGCCGCGAATGGCGCCTCACAGACCGCGAGGATACTTGACCTTTTGGACAGCTATGGGGCAAAATGCACCTTCTTTGTGATAGGCAAGTATATCGTGAACAACGGCGAGATAAGCCGCGATATTGTGCAAAGAGGGCATGAGCTTTCAAACCATTCATATGAACATCTTGATATGCCGACCGCGACGGCGGAACAGGCCTTTAGGAGCCTTGAACGCACAATAGGGCTTATCGCGGACATAACCGGCGACAACATAGTGATGTATCGCCCGCCTTCGGGAATATCGCGCTTTCAGGACAGAGCCATAGCGCGGGCGTTCAAAAGCGAGGTTGTCAACTGGACAGTGGACTCAAGGGATGGCTTCGGGGACTCGCGGGAGACAATAATTCGGCGAGTGACGGAGCATATCACAAGGGGCGGAATAGTGCTGTTCCATGTTTACGGAGACTATACGCTCGAAGGCCTTGAATATCTGCTGCCCTATTATACGGAGCTTGGATATCGTTTTGTCACCGTGAGCGAGCTGCTGTTTCGTGATAACTATTATATCGACGAAAACGGCGTTCAGCGCCTTAACCCGCCCGAGAAGTATAGGACGGGAACCGAGTTTACAGCCTGAGTTTTTACCCGCGATTTATCCGAATTGACGCGCCGCAGGACAGCCCCGCGGCGTTTTTGTGTTCAAAAAATAAACTTATATTGAAACTCCTTTCCGCATGAAAAGCGGGCGCAAGGTCAAGACTAATGACACGAATACATGTTATGAAAAGGAGTTAAAATGGAAAAGACTTTACAACCGAAATTTTGGCTGATATTGGGCTGCGCTATTTTGATTATCGCGGGCGTTCTGCTCGCTGTATTGCTTCCGACAGAGAAGGCGGCGGCGGGGGAGGACAGTTCCTTGCCCACGGAGCCGCCGCTTCCCACCGGGCTTGCGAGCGCGACTGCAAGACCTACGCCGACAGACACGCCGAACCCCACCCAGCCCGCGCCTACAAGCACTGCCGACTATCAGCTTCCCCTGCTGCCCGAGTGGGACACGCCATCGCCGGCGTCAAGCAGCCCCACGCCAACGCCCTTCATTGATTTCAACTCGTATAAGGGGCGGTATAACGACGAATGCAAGGACATACTTGTCGTGGGAACGCGAAGGGGGAGGGCGAAAGCCCTGATACTGATGCATGTGCAGGACGATGTCCTGTACGCCGTGGCCGTTCCCGCTGATGTGTGGGGCATGGTCTATGTGCTTGACGATGAGGGCGCGGTAGTGGAGGTGGTGAGGGTCGAAATAGGTAAGGCGGTGACGCTTGGGGGCAGCTTCAACGAGAACCGCGCTATGAACATGGTGTGGGCGGTGAAGAACCTGACGGGTATATACGCCGCTCACTATATTTCCATCGACCTAAGCTGTCTTGGTGACGTGTTGGAGATATTGGGCGACATAGGAGCGGAGTTGTATACCTTTACGCTTGACAACATGGACGAGCTGCTTGAATTGGATGGGGAGGAGCTTGCGACCGCAATGTGCGAATTAGGCGTAGGGTTGTTTAATATAATGAAGAAGATCAAACTTTGGGAGCTTCCCGCGCTCAAAAGGGCGGTGGACGGCAAGGTTGATTCAAGCCTGAGCCTTGCGCAGCTCTTGGCGTTGGGGCAGTCGATAGGAAATATAGAGCTGGACGGTTACAGCGTGCTGCCTCTTATAAGCGTTGGCGCGGAGTTTGAGCTGAACAGGGAGGAGAGCAAAAAAATTTTGTCAAAAACCTATTTTGACAGTTGACATATTTGTCATTTATCGGTATAATCGTACTTGCGTTGTTCGGGAGCATAGCTCAGCTGGGAGAGCACTTGCCTTACAAGCAAGGTGTCACAGGTTCGAGCCCTGTTGTTCCCACCATTCGGCCCGGTAGTTCAGTTGGTTAGAATGCCAGCCTGTCACGCTGGAGGTCAGGGGTTCGAGCCCCCTCCGGGTCGCCATTTTGCCTCGGTAGCTCAGTTGGTAGAGCAAGGGACTGAAAATCCCTGTGTCGGTGGTTCAAGTCCACTCTGAGGCACCATTTGCGGGAGTAGCTCATTTGGTAGAGCGCAGCCTTGCCAAGGCTGAGGTGGCGGGTCCGAGCCCCGTCTCCCGCTCCATATGGCGCCATGGCCAAGCGGTAAGGCACGGGTCTGCAAAACCCCCATCCCCGGTTCGATTCCGGGTGGCGCCTCCAGATGATTTGAACGGTGGTTTTATGCACAAACCCCCGTTCTTTTTTGTTATGACAAAGTACACAAAACAGTAAACGTCACCCTTGCGGCCTGACAGGCTCTCATGAATATTCTTTCGGTTGGTTGCGTTATCGACTGCGGCGCAGGGAGGATTTATCGGGCTGTTTACAAATAAAGCCGGGTCTTCTATTTAAGTTGCAGCATATGCGACGGTAATAAAAGAGCGCTGACCTTCAGATAAAATCAGCACTCCTTTTATGGTCGAGGCGACTGGATTTGAACCAGCGGCCTTTTGGTCCCGAACCAAACGCGCTACCAAACTGCGCTACGCCTCGACATGGAGCCAATGAGGGGACTCGGACCCCTGACCTGCTGATTACGAATCAGCTGCTCTACCAACTGAGCTACATTGGCAAAGCCGACCTTTCAATCGGCGCAACATAGAGTATAAGGGCTTAAAATCGGTTTGTCAATACTTTGGCACGAAAAAAACACGTCCGAGAAGGCGGCAAAACAAAGAGCTACGCCATCGGAAGCACTATCCCGCAATCGCGAAGGAGCGACAAAAGCTGTTCGTTTTCCGCATCGCTGAGGGGAAAATAGCACTCGGTGTCAAAGTCGTAAACCACAGGCTCACCCTCGGCGTTGATGTAGAAGCCACCCTCGTTTGAAAAGAAGGAAACTGTGATAAGCGCTGAAAACGACAGGGGAGACACAAGGTTCTTATACAGCGGCTTGCCGTCGAACAGCTCAATAATTGTTTGCTCCTGCTCATAGGTCAGCATCTGCTGAATGTAGGCGCCGTCCCAGTAGCACGCCGCCAACCCTATCGAACAGTCGCTTGTGTCCACAATCTCTCCGGTAGGGTTCTCAACAAGGCTCGATCCCTTTGAGCAGCCGCAGGGGAGCAGAGCCGCAAGGAGTACGGCGAGCAGTAAGGCAAGGAAGCGAAAGCGTTTCATCATATATCTCCAACATAATATTTATTTAATTATACCACAAAAATTTTAAGCTTGCAAGACGAAAATATAGCAAGTTTTTTACACTCTTTTGCGAATAAAAAGCGGTATGCAAGGTTGACAAGACAACCTTTACAATGTAAAATACAGGAGCAATGCTATGGTGGAGTTATATGACTATATCTCGGATTGAAATCCATAGGCATCCTATTAAGTGAGGAGGAGCAGTATTTTGAAGAGGATTACTTTCTACAAGGTTGATGAGCCACGCAGCCTTCGAGCCTTTATGAAGCGTGCTGTGGCAGTACACGGGGATAAGATTGAGTACATTGAATGTTCGGGGAAATTCGCATCGTGTGAATACACGTTCAAAGACACGATAGGCAGGTCCTATGCGTTCGCGACAGCCATCAAAAACCACGGGTGGACAGGCAAGCACTTTGCCATTATCGGCGAGAATTGCCGAGATTGGGTCGTAAGCTATCTTGCGGTCGTGACGGGTATGGGAGTACTCGTTCCCATGGATGTGGAAATGCCCACGGGAGATCTTGCAAGGCTCACCGACAAGGGCGATGTAGATATATATATCTGCACAAAGATGCTGCTTCCCAAGGTCAAAGAGGTTATGGCTCTTTGCCCAAGGGTGAAGGAGCTTATCGTCATAGGCGACGACGTACATGAGGAGCTGTCCTTTAACACCCTCATCGCAGAGGGCAAGCAGCAAATCAATCTGGGCGACGACAGCGTACTGGCCCTTGAGCCAAACCTCGATTCCGTCGCGATGATTTGCTTTACCTCAGGCACGACCGGACCCAACAAGGGAGTCATGCTCACTGAACGCAACATACTTACGGCCGCGATTGCGGGTATAAAAATGAACTTCCCCGGCGCATGCGGGCTTTCGGTACTGCCAATGCAGCATACCTACGAGTCCTGCTGCCATATCTGGATTGCTATGTATTGGGGCGCTACCGTGTGCTTCAACGATGCGCTCAAGAACCTTATGTGGAACATCGAGCGTTTCCGTCCGACCATCATCGTAGTAGTTCCGCTGTTCCTTGAGACTATCGCCAAGAACATCAGGCTGGAGACCCGCAGAAACGGTCTTACAGGCTATTTTGACAAGGGCGTATACTGGAGCGGAGTTCTGCTGAAGCTGGGCATCGATATGCGCCGCAGAATATTCAAGCCCATTCTGTCCAAGTTCGGCGGCAGACTGACACACGTTGTCTGCGGAGGCGCACACCTCAATCCCGATGTGGAGGCCTTCTTCCGCAATATCGGTATCGACGTTATCAACGGCTATGGCATCACGGAGTGTTCACCCTTCGTGACCACTCACAGCACAGCGTGGCAGAGACCCGGATCAGTCGGAGTGGAGCTGCCGGGCGAGCAGATCAAGGTCATCAACCCCGACGACGAGGGCATAGGCGAAATCTGTGTCAAGGGTCAGAACGTCATGAAGGGTTACTACAAGGATCCGGACGCTACAAGGGCTACTTTCACCGAGGATGGCTGGTTTAACACAGGCGACTTGGGTTACATAAGGAAGCATGGCAAGCATAAGATTCTGTACCTCGCGGGACGTAAAAAGAACCTCATCGTTCTGTCAAACGGAAAGAATGTCCACCCCGAGGAGATAGAGCAGCGTATGTTCGCCGCCATGCCTTATATAAAGGATGGAATGGTATTCGGATACACTTCATCCGAATCTCAGCTTATCTGCCTGACCATACTGCCCGACTATGACGCGGCAAAGGTTCTTGGCATAGACGACGTGCCTGCAAGAGTCCGTGAGGATGTGAATCAGGTCAACCTTTCGCTTGCGCCGCATAAGCGCGTGCAGAAGATTCACATACGCGACGAGGAGTTTGTCAAGACTCCGACCAAGAAAATCATCAGGAACCACCCAAGCAACCAGGAGGTATAAAATGATTAATCTGCTAAGGGACACCATCATTCAGTACGTTGAGGTAGACCCCGCGTCTATCATCGAGACAACAAGCTTTGTCGAGGATCTGCATTTGAACTCTTACGAGATTATCAGCATTGTCGGCAGCGTTGAGAATGATTTGGGGATAGACTTCCCCGAGTCGGACATTCGTCAGATGCGTACTGTCGGCGATGTGATTGAATATATCAATAACAAGTCCTAAGCTTGTGAGTGACCGCCTCTTTTATCGGATGGCGGGAGGGAAAGACCGTTCCATGGGCGGACGGCGACAATGACGACATTAAAGCTGCCCCTTTATATGCGCGGCAGAAGGAGAACGATAATGGAAGATGAAAGGAACAACACCACGCAGCCATCCGAGGAGGAAACACCCCGAAAGTCGCGCAAGCCTATCTTCACCTTCGAGGACGTCGAAGAGGTAGAAGTGGTTGAGGTTGAGCGCGGCAAGGAGCGCGAAATCGACAGCCGCGAAGCCAAGGCTGCCGCAAGGAAGGCGGAGGAGAAGCTCCGCGCCGAGGAGAAGGCATTAGCCAAGGAACGCGCTTTGGCTGAGGAGAAGGCAAAGGCGGAAGAAAAGACCCGTGCCAAGAAGAAGGCACAGAAGAAGGTCACTCCCGCTGCTGCCGCGCCCAAACGCAAGCGCAAGGGCAAGGCGGAGGAAACGGGCTTAAAGGCGGACGATTCTATGGTTCCGACCGAGGGCTATATCCGTTTTGAGAATGTGCAAAAGATTTACCGCATGGGCGAGGTCGAGATCAACGCTTTGGCGGGGGTTGACTTCTCAATCAACAGGGGTGAGGTCTGTATCATTGTCGGCCCGTCAGGCGCGGGCAAGAGTACCATACTGAACATATTGGGCGGCATGGACAGGCTTTCACTTGGCAACATGTACGTTGCGGGCGAGAACGTCAGCCACTTTGACGAGCAGAGACTTATCGAATACAGAAGGAACGACGTTGGCTTTGTGTTCCAGTTCTACAACCTGGTTCCCAACCTTACGGCGCTTGAGAACGTCGAGCTTGCCACGCAGATAGCGAGGGATCCTTTTGACGCGGGCGAGATAATCGGCGATGTCGGTCTTGCAGAGAGGGCGATGAACTTCCCGGCTCAGCTTTCGGGCGGCGAACAACAGCGTGTGGCCATAGCTCGCGCACTTGCGAAGAATCCGAGACTGATGCTATGCGACGAGCCTACGGGCGCGTTGGACTACAACACGGGCAAGATGATACTCAAGCTCTTGCAGGACACCGCGATAAACAGGGGAATGACCGTCGTTATCGTTACGCACAATCTTGCGCTTGCGGACATCGGCAATCGAGTTATCCGCATAAAGAACGGCGTAGTCGATTCCATCACGGTCAATGAAAAACCCATGGACGTCTTGGAGGTAGAATGGTAATATGAAGAACGCAACTGTCAAAGATTTTTCACGCGAGATAAAGCGGTCGATAGCAAGATTCCTATCGATATTGCTTATCGTGTTCATTGGGGTTGCGTTTTTTGTCGGCGTCAAGTCAACGGCAACGGACATGAAGCATACCGCGGACATATACTACGATAAGTACAATATACAGGACATCAGGGTTATATCCACACTCGGCATAACCGACGCGGACATTGATGCTATCGAGGAACTGTCCACCGTGAAGCATGCGCAAGGCTCATACTTCACAGATGTTGTGACCATGCTGAACGATACCAACGAGGTCGTGTACAGGGTACACTCCTTGGGAGACGTCGATGATCCCAACAACATCAATAACTATGAGCTGCTTGAGGGACGTATGCCCCAGACAACGGGCGAGTGCGTTATAGGCAGATATATGCCGGGCTTTGATATACCCGAGATAGGCGAGACCATCAAGGTATCGTCGGGCAAGGCTTCTTCGGACATTGACGAAATGCTCTGCTGCGACGAGTTCACGGTAGTCGGCGTAGTAAGATCCCCTTACTATATGGCGTTTTTGAAGGGTTCGTCCGACATAGGCAGCGGTCAATGTGATTTCTTCATGGTGGTGACCGATGACAACTTCGCGCTGGACGTGTATATCGAGGCGTTGGTTGTATTGGAGGACGCCGCCGATTTGAACTCCTTCGGTACGGAATATGAGAAGCTGCTGACAAAGGCCCAGGACCAGCTTGACAATCTTGGTTCGGACAGAAGTCAAATCCGTCTTGCCGAGATACAGGACGATGCTTACGCCGAGCTTGCCAAGAGCCAAGCCGAATATGATGAGGCAAAGGCTGATTACGACGCTCAGATAGCGGATGGTCAGGCGCAGCTTGACGACGCGTTATCCCAAATTGCGGCGGGCGAAGCGAGGCTTGAGACCGAACGCGAGAACTACGACGAGAAGATAGCCGATGCGGAGCAGCAGATTCTTGACGCGGAGCAGCAGCTTGAGGACGCCAAGAAAGCTTACGAGGAGGCGGAGGCCGCCTACAAGTCAGCTGTGGGTCAGGTCAACGAGCTGCTTGGAATAGCGAATCAGCTTTCAGGTACAGTTTCAAGCCAACAGTCCGCGATGGAAGCGCAGCAGCGTGCCATAGAGCAGGCTCTCAGCAACCCGGAGCTGGATGCGTCAACGAGAGCGCTGTACGAGCGCATTTTGAGCTATTCGTATCAGATGCAATCCTACAATCAGCAGTATACGGACTCCATAAACAGCCTTGTGGGAAGCGCGAACGCTATGATGGCGTCGGCGCAGGAGCAGCTTGACGCGGCGGAACAGGCCATAATCGACGGCGAGAAGGAGCTTGAGGACGCGAAGAAGGAGCTGGAGCAGGCCAAGATTGACGCGGAGCTAAAGTTCGCGGAAGCCGAGGCACAGCTTGCGGACGCGAAGTCGGAGTACGAACAGGCTTTGGCGGATTTCGAAGCGGCAAAGGCCGAGGGCGAAGCCAAGCTTGAGGACGCAAGGGAACAGCTCATCAGAGCTGAGACCGAGATTGAGCGCCTTGCCGAGCCGCAGTGGTACATCCTTGACAGGAGCACCATCTACGGCATGGCCAACTACAAGCTTACTGCCGATCAGATTGACAGCATAGCCAAGATATTCCCCGTATTCTTCTTCCTGGTAGCGGCGCTTGTGTGCATCACCACCATGACGAGAATGGTTGACGAACAAAGGACGGTCATAGGTACCTATAAGGCGCTTGGCTACTCGTCCATTAAGATAGCGTCCAAGTATCTGTTGTACGCGGCGTTGGCAAGCGTTATCGGAGGCGCTTTGGGCGCGGTTGTGGGCGCGTTGACATTCCCGAAGGTTATGTACAGCGCGTACTCCATGATGTATGACCTGCCTGACTTCTATGTGCAGGTACAGATTCCGCTCATGATATTCAGCGTGTTCTTAGGACTTGCGGTCACGACTCTGGCGGCCTACTTAGTGTGTCGCCGCGACCTCAAGAACGAGCCTGCGCAGCTTATGAGACCCAAGGCTCCCAAGGCGGGCAAGCCCATACTGCTTGAGCGCGTAGCCTTTATCTGGAACAAGCTTTCGTTCTCAGGCAAGGTAACGCTCAGGAACATCTTCCGATATAAGAGCCGCTTCTTCATGACAGTCATAGGCATTACGGGCTGCTGCGCCCTGCTCGTCGCGGGCTTTGGCATAAGCGACTCGGTCAACGACGTCGTACCGAATCAATTCGCTCAGATAATGAGCTACGACCTCAGCGTAAAGATTGCGACCAGCGCCGACGATGAGGGCCGCGAGGAGATACACAGCATAATCAATAACGATGAGTATGTCGTATCAAACATCAATGTGAGCGAAAGCTATGGCTCGGCGATAGTCGGCAATGAGGAATATGACCTTACCATAGTTGTGCCGTATTGCAGCGTCGAGGAGTTTGAGCAGTATGTTACACTGCGCGACCGCAAATCGCATACCCCGGTTACACTCAGCGATGATGGCGTGGTAATAAGCGAGAAGCTTGCCACAGATAACAGCATCGGTATCGGAGACAGCCTGCGCGTAAAGAACGTGGACGGCTTGACAAAGAACGTTGTGGTCACGGGAATCACGGAGAACTACGTTTACAACTACGCGTATATGACGTATGACTACTATACGGCCACCTTCCATTTCGACCCCGAGATGAACAGCATACTTGTGGAGATGGCGGAGGACAGGCCCGAGGAGGCGGAGAGCGAGCTTGGCAGCGCGCTTATCGCCACAGGCAACGTTTCAAGCGCATCCTACATGAGTACACTTGCCGATATCATCGACGACAACATGAAGACGCTTGACAGCATAGTGTACATCATAATACTGTGTGCGGGTGTTTTGGCGTTCGTCGTGCTGTACAATCTGACAAATATCAACATAGTCGAACGTACACGCGAGATAGCGACGCTCAAGGTGTTGGGCTTCCACAGGGGAGAGGTCAGGACTTATGTGTTCCGCGAGAACATACTGTTGACACTGTTCGGAGCGTTCTTCGGTCTGTTCGTGGGCATAATCCTGCATCGCTTCATCATGATGTCACTGGCGCAGGCGAACTATATGTTCGGCTACACGATAGACGCTTCAAGCTTCATACTTTCGTTCCTGATAACGATGGTGTTTGGCATATCGGTCAACTTCGCGATGGCAAAGCGCTTGAGAGACATTCCAATGGTCGAATCCCTCAAGTCCATAGAATAAGCATAAAACGACAAGAGACCCGCCGCAAAACGGCGGGTCTTTCATATGCCACTTGTCCCACGGGGGGAGCAACACCTTTTCCCCACAAGCTTGTTTCAAGATCCTTCGTCGCTGCTGCTCCTCAGGATGACAGCGGGGCCTTAACTGCTCTCAAACCCATACCCTAACCATTCCGCAACCCCCTTTGTCATCCTGAGCGAAGTCGAAGGATCTTGCCACAAACAACAGCAGTCAAGACCCGCTCCCCCCTGCGGCATCGACCGCATTTTCGCCCCCTTATCTCACACGGGAGCGCCTCTTTATACAGCTATGCCATTTCGTGTCTATCAAGCCTTGCAGCTTTCCCTCCGCCACACAAAAAACCGCCTCCATCATTAGAAGGCGGTTCATCTATTATAAGTTATACTATATCAACAGTGCCAAGGACAGCGCTCCGCAGCAAAGCGAAGCAAAGAGTACGCCGAAAACCACCAGGCAAACCCAAATTACGCCCAAGACTATGAGCAAAGCTCCGATAAGCCACAGCCACCAAAGGTGCTTGATTGCGGCAAAGACGAAGCTCACGACGACGCCCACAAGAAACAGTACAGCCAACACTATGGCAAACGCCAGAGATATAATGCCCATTTCCGTTATTTACTGCCTGCGAAGGAACGCGGGTATGTCAAGCTTGTTGGCGCTGCGGTCATTGTTGTTGTAATCCCTGCGAAGGTCCTGCTCGGTAACGGCGTTGTCAACTCTGCGCTTGGGTGCGAAGCCGTTATCCTGCGAGTCGTCGCCCCTGTCGGAGAAGAAAGCGGGTTCGGGACGCGGAGACTGATAGGCCCTTGCGGAAGGCTGCTGCGGCTGGGCGTACGACCTCGGGTTAAAGGCGGGGGCGGGC
>Ga0209607_1000084_pt1 | contig 76829 bp, 56 predicted proteins | sample AD_UKC117_MetaG_FD_184413 | JGI IMG/M metagenome (GOLD analysis project Ga0209607, IMG submission 184413) | Active sludge microbial communities of municipal wastewater-treating anaerobic digesters from Hong Kong - AD_UKC117_MetaG (SPAdes)... | ecosystem: Engineered > Bioreactor > Anaerobic >... | reverse complement strand
TCTTCCCTTTTTTCATTTCCAGCGCGACAGAGACCCCCACGATGAAAATGAAAAAAGGGAAGATCAGGTCGGTGGGGGTGATCCCATTCCAGGGTTTGTGCAACAGGGGAGCATACACATGGCTCCAGCTTCCGGGATTGTTTACCATAATCATGGCGGCAATGGTAAATCCACGGAAGGCATCCAGGGAAATCAGCCTTTCATTTGGTTTCATAAACTGGTTTATTTTCCGGGCAGTCAGGCTACTTCGGGTGCCTTATTCCGGAAGGTTAAATTATCTTTGTGGAAAATAAAAAAGCCAATCTAAATAATTTCCGATTATGAAAAAAATTACAGCCATCCTTTTTTTAAGCGGCCTGGTGATGTTGTTTCCGGGTTGCGGAGAGAAGCCGCTGCCAACGGGTGATCAGCTGGAGGTCAGCTGGAAGGTGATCAGCAATGTATATGCCGACCAACCCGGCGTCAAGGCGATGTTTACGCTGGTGAATCACAGCGCTTTAACCCTTGATGCCTCGAACTGGGCGCTGTACTTCAACCAGACCCCGCGGGGGATCAGGAGTGTGGAGGGCCATGCACAGATCACCCGTCTCAGCGGGGACTGGTACAGGCTGTCTCCTGCCGAAGGGTTCCGGCTTGAACCGGGCGGAAAAACCGAAATTGTGTATGAGGCTTCCGACTGGCTGATCAAGGAGTCGGATGCCCCGATGGGGCCCTATTTTGTCTTCTACGGAAAAAAAGGGGAGGAGAAGTCCGTCGTGGCAGCCACCCATTACACCATAGAGCCGTTCACCCTACCGGAACAAATTGATCGCCACCGGAACGATTCTGAGCCCATTCCGACCCCGGAGGTGATCTACCAGCGGAACCTGCAGCTCACCGACCTGCCGGCGGAATCGCTGCCGGCGCTGGTTCCCACACCCGTATCCATTCGGTTCACGGGGAAAACGGCCCAGTTCAGTGATGTGCCTGCAGTGGTTTATCAGAAAGGGCTGGAGCAGGAAGCCGCCTTATTGGCTGCGGTGGTGGGCAAATTGGCCGGGGGAGCCATCCAGCCCCGTGAGGGCGACCAGCCCACGGCCCATGCCATCTTTCTGGGGCTGGAACCCATGACGGTGAATGGGATTTCTGAGGAAGCCTACAAACTGGAGATCAGGGAAGATCCGGCGGTGGTGATCATGGGCAGCGACCCTGCCGGTGTTTTCTACGGCATGATGACCCTGATGGGGTTGGCTCCCGCCAATGCCGGCAACCAGGGAGGCCTTCCCGTGGTCACCGTCGAGGATGCCCCGCGCTTCTCCTTCCGAAGCCTTCATATCGATGTGGCCCGGAACTTTCAGAGCAAGGAAACCCTCCGGAAAATGATCGACATCATGGCTTATTACAAGCTAAACACCTTGCAGCTCTATCTTTCGGAAGATGAAGGGTGGCGTTTGGCCATTGAGGAGCTTCCCGAGCTGACGGAGGTGGCTTCCCGCAGGGGCCATACCACCAAAGACGGTATTGACATGCTGCATCCCTCCTACGGATCAGGTCCTTTTGCCGATGCGGAAGGATCCACGGGCAGCGGTTTTTACACCCGGGAGGAGTTCAAGGAGATCCTCCGTTATGCCCATCAGCGGCATGTGCGCATCATCCCGACCATTAATTTTCCGGGCCATTCCAGGGCGGCCATCCGCGCCATGGAAGCCCGCTACCAGAAGTTCATGAAGGAGGGCAACGCGGAAAAAGCCGAAGAATTCAGGCTGATCGATCCCGATGACCAGTCGGTCTACAATTCGGCACAAAATTACGACGACAACGTAGTTTGTGTGGCCCGGGAATCGGTGTACAAGTTTTATGAAACGGTCATCGACGACATCATGGAGATGTACGCGGAGGCGGAAGTTCCGCTGGAAATTTTCCATACCGGAGGAGACGAGGTTCCTGAAGGGGTGTGGACCAAATCACCCTTATGCGCAAAGTTGATGGAGGGCATGCCAGAGATCGGGGATCCCAAAAACCTGCAGAGTTACTTTCTGAAGCGGGCCCTGGAGATCCTGGAAGCCCGGAACCTCCAGGCCGGAGGGTGGGAGGAGGTCGCCCTGCTGAAAAATGAGGAAGGGAAATATGTTCCCAATCCGGCCTTTGCCGGGAAGGGAGTCATCCCCTGGGCCTGGAATAACCTGGGCCAGTGGGCCAACCTTTCCTACCGGCTTGCCAATGCCGGCTATCCGGTGGTGATGTGTGATGTCTCCAACTTCTACTTCGACTTTGCCTACAGCAAGGATCCGCGGGAACCGGGGCTTTACTGGGGCGGCTTCTGCGATGTGCGCAATGCCTGGCAATTTGCTCCCTACAACTCCTTTGTCACCAACCTGAAAACAAGCATGGGCAGGGATATCGATCCGGAGAAGGAGTATGCCGGACTGGAGCGGCTTAAACCGGAGGCCAGAAAGAATATCGTGGGTTTGCAGGCCCAGTTGTGGGCGGAGACCATATTGGGACCCAAAATGCTGGAGAACAGGGCGTTGCCGAAGCTGATCGGGTTTGCTGAAACAGCCTGGGGGAAAGCGCGACCCTGGGAATCGGAGGCCAATCCCGTCAGGCGCAAGCAACTGATGGATGAGGGGTGGAACCAGTTTGCCAACAGGCTGGGCAAGCGCGAACTGCCCCGGCTGAGCGGCCTCTTTGGCGGGTTTGACTACCGTATTCCTCCTCCGGGCGCGGTCATCGAAGAGGGTATACTGAAAGCCAATACAGAATATCCCGGGCTGAAGATCCGGTATACCACAGACGGAAGCGAACCCACAGGGCAGTCGCCGATCTATGGAGAGCCGTTAGAGGTGAACGGGGAAGTGCAGTTAAAGGCGTTCGACGCCGCAGGAAAAAGCAGCCGGGTAGTGCGGGTCGCTCCAAAGTAAACCGGGAGTAGACGTCACCGGGTGTTCCGGATGTGTGGGCACCCTCCTGTACAGGGACTTCCCGCGACGAGACAGGCGGGGCATGCCCTTCCTGTGGTGATCTGACCTTTCTGCAGACAGAGGTTATCTTCTGGCTGAAAAAAAAGCCTTCATCAGTGCGGAACACTCCGTTTCCAGTACGCCTCCCGTGACTTCCGTCTTTGGATGGAGGGCCTGGGGGGCGTATTTCCGGTAGCCTCTTTTATCATCGCCAGCGCCGAAGACCAACCGGCCTGTCTGTGCCCAGCCAAGGGCACCGGCACACATCACGCAGGGTTCTACGGTGACGTAAACCGTGCACTGGTCGAGATATTTCCCTCCCAGGAGGTTGGCAGCTGCCGTGATGGCCTGCATTTCGGCATGCGCCGTCACATCATTGAGTAATTCGGTGAGATTGTGGGCACGGGCGATAATCCGCCCTGCCGACACGACCACCGCTCCCACGGGTACCTCCCCGCGGTCAAAGGCTTCCCTGGCCTCAGCCAGCGCCCTGCGCATGAAATATTCATCCCCATGAATCTCCGTCATCCTGATCTCCTTTATTCTGGCAAACAGAACAATACCCCTGTAATCAGAGCATACCGGGGGACTGCCTCTTTTTACACCGGTTTTCCAAATCCACATACCGGGGGATTGCCTCTCTTTACGCCGGTTCTTCCGGATCGGCAAGAATTGCCGGCCTCATCGGCCACGACCATAAAAAAGCATCGGCAAATCCAACTTCCCGGGCGATGTCAAAATTGCTAAAAATTGGCTATTTTCGCAACCTGTCTAAACAATTGGGAATATGTACAGAACACATACATGCGGAGAGCTGAGAGCAGAACATGCCGGTCAGGAGGTGACCCTGGCAGGTTGGGTACAACGGGTACGTGACCTGGGGGCGATGACCTTTATCGACCTGCGCGACCGGTATGGGGTGACCCAGCTGGTGACCGACGATAAAAGTGATGCAGTTGTCAGGGATGAGGTGACCCGTCTGGGCCGGGAGTTTGTCCTCCAGGCCAAAGGAAGGGTCAGGGAGCGCAGCAGCAAAAACAAAAATATGGCCACCGGCGATGTGGAGGTGGAGCTCACCTCGGTGAGGGTGCTGAGTGCGGCGGCGGTACCGCCTTTCACCATCCAGAATGACACCGACGGAGGAGATGACCTGCGGATGAAGTTCCGTTACCTCGACCTGCGCCGCCCCATGGTGCAGCAAAATCTTTTTCTGCGCGCCCGCATGGCCCACTCTGCCCGTTCTTATCTGGCACAACAGGGTTTCATCGAAGTGGAAACACCGGTAATGATCAAATCGACACCCGAAGGAGCCCGCGACTTTGTGGTCCCCTCCCGTATGAACCCCGGAGAATTCTATGCGCTCCCCCAGTCGCCCCAGATCTTCAAACAGTTGCTGATGGTCGCCGGCTTTGACAAGTATTTCCAGATTGTCAAATGTTTCCGCGACGAAGACCTGCGTGCCGACCGCCAGCCAGAATTCACCCAGATCGACTGCGAAATGTCCTTCGTGGAACAGGAAGACGTACTGAACACCTTCGAAGGACTGACCCGCCATATGCTCAAAGAAATTCTCGGGGTGGAAACGGCTTCTTTTCCCAGGATGCCCTATCCTGAAGCCATGGGGAGCTACGGTTCAGATAAGCCCGACATCCGCTTCGGCATGACATTGGTCGAACTTACCTCCAGTGTGAAAGGAAAAGGTTTTCCTGTTTTTGACGGGGCGGAATACATCGGGGGAATTTGCGCCGAAGGGTGCGGCGAGTATACCCGCAAGCAGCTCGACGAGCTCACCGAATGGGTGAAACGACCCCAAATCGGCGCCAAAGGGCTGGTCTATGTGAAGATGAACGGTGACGGAACCATCCGTTCCTCTATCGACAAATATTTCAATTCCGATGAACTTAAGGATCTGGCTTTCCATTTCAGGGCCAAGGCAGGCGATCTGATCCTGATCATTCCCGGTGAGCGGGAGAAAACGGTGACTGCCCTGGGGAATCTCCGCCTGGAGATGGGGAACCGTCTGGGTCTCCGCCCCAAAGGTACTTTCCAGCCTCTTTGGGTGGTAGACTTTCCCCTGCTGGAATGGAATGAGGAAAACAGCCGCTGGTCGGCCATGCACCATCCCTTCACCTCGCCCAAACCAGAAGATATTTCCCTGCTCGACAGCGATCCTGGAAAGGTCAGGGCCAATGCCTATGACCTGGTGATCAACGGCGTGGAGATCGGCGGCGGATCGGTGCGAATTTTTGATCCGGCCCTTCAGTCAAAGATGTTCAATGTGTTGGGATTCACTCCTGAGCAAGCCGAAGCCCAGTTCGGGTTCCTGATGAATGCCTTTAAATATGGTGCACCCCCGCATGCCGGGATTGCCTTTGGCTTCGACCGGCTCGTTTCTATGTTCGCCGGGCTCGACTCCATACGTGACGTCATCGCCTTTCCCAAGAACAACTCAGGGCGCGACGTGATGAACGACTCCCCGGCCCCCATCGCCCAGGAACAACTCGACGAACTCCACCTGATCCTCCGGCCGGCGGAAAAGAAATAACCACGCAGACCGGGCGGTATGGAGCCCCAAAATAAGAGCTTAGCCTGCCTGCGAAAGAGGCCAGGGAAATGAAATACCTTGACCAGCCATGTTGTAGCGCTCCTTTAAATCGCCCGCAGGTATTTCAGTCATCCGAAAAAATAGCCGCCCCATTGCTGAGGCGGCTATTTTTTGTATGGATAATTTCCGTGATTACAGATTCTCAACTCTTTTCCTGGCGGAGTAGTTGATGTGGAGGGCAGAGGCCCTGCGCAGTTCCTGCTTGATATCCTGGACGATCTGCATTTTGGTGTACTCGTCGATTTTCAGTGAGGTCACCATCATGGGCACTTCGGCTTCATCCCGTGCCTGCCGCTCGACCACGATATAGTCGACGATGTCTCTCACCTCGGCAAACTGGTCGTTCAGCTGAATTCGCGGTTCGTTACCATATACCCTTTGGTACTGGGCATGGGGAACTCCCACATAAATATAGCTCACCAGGGATTTCTTCTCAAGCTTGGTCAGTTCCGTGGCGTGGGGAAGCGTTTGCCTCACTTTCAGGGTCACCTCGCGCATGGTGGTGGTCACCATAAAGAAGAAAAGAAGCATGAACACGATGTCGGGGAGTGAAGCCGTTGAAATGGGCGGCGTCTCCTTTTTCCCTTGTTTTCCAAATTTCTTCATACTAATTTCCTCCTACTCTTTTAGGTTCGGCTTCCGAAATACGCTGAGGATATACTTCACGCACGGCGTCCTGCTCCTCTTTGGTAAGCAGGTCAAAGCGTTTGTTGAATTTGGAAAGCGCCAATTCATTTCTAAGGTCATTGATGGCACCGACAAGTTCATTCTGGACGGCCAGGTAGGTCCCGTACTGGGTTCCCAGGTCATTCTGGAGGGAGATCACTCCCTTTGAAATCTCGGTAGGGCCGAAGAAGGCCACTTCCTTAATCTCTTTTTCCGGGAGGTTATCCGCGTTATTGGGATTGGCCATGAATTCCTTGGCTTTGTCACGGATTTCACCCATTTGCATCCATTCTCCTTCCACCAAAATGTTGTTGTCTTTGTTAACCAGGACAATAAAGACATTCCTCTCCTTGATAGGCGGGGTATCTTTATTTTCCACGTCTGGTGCCAAAGGGGGTAACCTTCTTTCCAGGCCGCTGTCGACGTCCATGGTGGTGGTCACCATGAAGAAGATCAGCAACAGGAAGGCGATATCTGCCAGCGATGCGGATGGTATTTCTGGTGTTTTCTTTGGCATAATAATAACTCTTATTGCTTGGTTAAAACATCTCGCCGTTACCTGCTAAAAAGCTTGGAAACGGAGGCATAGATCAGGGAAAGAACAGCAATTCCCAGAAGTAAATAAGTGGTAAAGAGTCCTGTATCCACCCATTTGGAAACAGAAGGGGTCAGGGAACCGTTATCCACGAATTTTTGCACACCGGGGAATTTGGGGATTTCAGGAGAAGCCATCAGATAGGCAATCAGAACGACTACTCCCACGAAACCGACACCCAACAGCATACCCTTGGCCGACTTGAAGTCGGAGACCAGCTGGAACAGGCCATAGATCAGGATGATGCCCACACCGAAGATCAGGAGGGCATAAGCCCAGTATAGGTTATAATCAACCCACATGTTCATCTTGGGATCACTGTTCACGCTACTGATGTTGGACATGAGGGAGACCAACAGAACAACCGTAACGGCGACAATGACCAGCAAAATGATAAATGGTAAACGACTGAGTTTATTCATAGCCTCTTACTTTTTGAGGTTGTGCTTGACGACCATGTCAATCAGGGAAATGGAGGAGTCTTCCATATCACCGACGATTGATTCGATTTTGTTGGCCAGGTAGTTGTAGAAAATCTGGAGGATGATGGCCACAATAAGACCAGTCACAGTAGTGATAAGGGCGACCTTGATACCGGCGGCCACGAGCGTGGGGCTGATGTCACCGGCCTGTTCGATGGCGTCGAAGGCAGCGATCATCCCGATTACTGTTCCCATGAACCCGAGCATAGGAGCCAGGGCGATGAAAAGGGCGATCCAGGTCAGACCCCTTTCGAGAAGGCCGGCCTGCACACCCCCGTAAGAAACCACTGATTTCTCCACCACATCAACGCCTTCGTGGGCCCTGTCAAGTCCCTGATAGAAAATACTGGCCACGGGACCGCGTGTATTGCGGCAAACTTCCTTAGCGGCTTCCACACCACCATTGTTGAGGGCGTCTTCGATCTTGGCAAGAAGTTTCTTGGTATTAGAGGTGGCCATGTTCAGGTAAATCACCCTTTCGATGGCGAATGCCAGTCCTAAGATGAGACAAAGAAGGATGGAGGTCATGAAGCCCGGGCCCCCTTCGATGAACTTCTGTTTCAGGGCGCTGTGAAGCGACTGTCCGGCTTCGGCCTGGGCGGCGGCTTCCTCAATGGGATCGGCTGACACAGCCTCCGCCGGCGCAGCAGCGGCAGTGCTGTCTACCGCAGTGGTGGTGGCGGCAGGCTGGTCCTGGGCCACAACAGAATTTGATGCCACAAAAAGAAGCATCCCGAATACTGCAATCAACGCAAATAGTTTTTTCATAATTGTTTTGAATTTAATTAATAATCTCCTTGATTTTTGTTGTTATAATTTTGTTCCAAATTTATAATATCATTAACATTATTCAAAAACGGCAGCCCTTTTTTTCAAAGATTGTCGTCATTTTTCGGAATTGAAAGTCTGGTTTACGTCAAACACAGTGTAATAAAGAACACCTGGCGGAGAGGGGGGGATTCGAACCCCCGGTTCCCTTTAGAGGAACACACGCTTTCCAGGCGTGCCAGTTAAGCCACTCCTGCACCTCTCCATATTCAAGGCCTTTCTGCAGTCACAGGCCCTCCGGTTTGAGGGGCGCAAAATACAAAAAAAAACTAAACAAAAACAGCTATTCGCGAATTTCGCCGCAGAGGCTCCTCCGGAGGTACATTTTCACTTCCTCCCTGCTGAGGCCCTGTCCCAGCAGGAACATCAGCTTGGTGATGGCCGCCTCGGTGGTCATGTCGTTGCCGCTGACCACCCCTGCATTGAGGAGTTCCAGACTCGTTTCGTACTGGCCCATCTGGACGCTTCCCCCCTGGCATTGGGAGACATTGAGCACAATCACATTATGGCGGATGGCCCTGCGGATGGCCTGGATCAGCCATTTGGAGGTGGGGACGTTCCCCGACCCGTAGGATTCCAGGACCACCCCCTTTAACCCTTCTATCCCCAGTACCGATTCCACCACTTTACGGCCTATGCCGGGGAACATTTTCAGGATGAAGACATTGTCGTCAAAACCGGTCTGTACCTTCAGGATCCCGGCATTGCCCGGATAGTGGATGAACTCGGTGTTGTAACGGATGTCGACGCCGGCGGTAGCCAGCGGAGGATAGTTCTCCGACACAAAGGCGCTGAAATTCTCAGCATCGCGCTTGACCGTCCGGTTGCCCCGGAACAAATTGAAATCAAAATAAATGCATACTTCCGGAACGAGGGCCTCCCCGTTTTTGCGGGCGGCAGCGATCTCCACTGCCGTGATCAGGTTTTCCTTTCCGTCGGTGCGGATCGTCCCGATGGGCAGTTGGGACCCCGTCAGAATGATGGGTTTGCTCAGGTTCACAAACATGTAGCTGAGCGCAGAGGCGGTGTAGGCCATGGTGTCGGTGCCGTGGAGGATCACAAAACCATCATAGAGGTTGTAATTGCGCTGAATGGTCAGGGCGATCTTCTCCCAGATGGCGGGGGTCATGTTGGAGGAATCGATGGGGGGTGTGAAAGCCACCGACCCGATCCGGTAGCCGAATTTCCTGAGTTCGGGCACCTCGTCGAGGATCTGGTCAAACCTGACGGGAGCCAGGGTTCCCGTGACCGGGTCCTGGGCCATCCCGATGGTCCCTCCCGTATAAATAATCAATACTGACGGCTGTTGGTTCATGGTATCCTGGTACTTATCGTTACTTTATATTGACAGGGATGCTTTGCCTGGCCAATCCGGGTGGCAGGAGATGTGGGATGCACAGATCTCCATGAGGCAAGTGCATCATTCCCTTCATATCCTGAAAAGCTGGCGGGCATTGGTCGTGGTGATGCTGGCCAGACTGGGGAGGGGAATACCCAGCACGGAGGCCACCTTTTGGGCTATGGGGATCAGCTGTGCAGGTTCGTTACGGCGGCCCCGGAAAGGCACCGGGCTCAGCCAGGGAGCGTCGGTTTCGAGCAGGAGCCCTTCGGGGCCGGTCTCCTCCACCACCCTTTCCAGCTGGTTGTTACGGAAGGTGACCACCCCTCCGATGCCCAGGAAAAAACCTGCCCCAAGGACCCTTCGGGCCTGCTCCGGGGTTCCAGAGAAACAGTGGAAAACCCCTTTCAGCTCACCCCGGTGTTCTTTTTCCAGGACTTTCCAAACCTCTTCAAAGGAGTTGCGCACATGGATCACCACGGGCAGGTCCATGGCCACTGCCCACCTCAGCTGCTGCCTGAAAGCCTCCTCCTGCTCTTCGCGGTGGCTCACATCCCAGTACAGGTCGATCCCGATCTCCCCCACCCCACAGAACTTCTCCCGCTCAAACCACAACGCCACCCTGTCCAGAACCGAGACATAATCCTCCCCGACAGAAGAAGGGTGCAATCCCATCAGCGGGTAACAACAACCGGGGTGTTGCCGCGAGAGCTCCAGCATCGGTTCCACCGAACTCTCATCGATATTGGGAAGGATCATTTTCTCCACACCGGCTTCCAAAGCCCTGGCAATCACCGCCTCCCGGTCATCATCAAAATCTCCGGCATAAATATGGGTGTGCGTATCTATCAGCATGTTGTCGGCCATTAAGGGAGCAAAGGTAATGCAAAGCGGGGAACCCACCTGTATAGACCTCCGGAAATCTCAAAAGCCTGCACGGGCAGGCTTTTGAGATAAGGTCATTCTGGTGGTCAGGGATCAGACGATGCCCTGGGCCAGCATGGCTTCGGCCACTTTCACGAAGCCACCGACATTGGCACCCTTCACATAGTCGACCTTTGAGCCGTTGAGGCCGAACTTCACGCATGTTTCGTGGATATCCTGCATAATGATCTGCAGCCGCTGATCGACCTCTTCGCGTGACCAGTTGTAGCGCATGCTGTTCTGGGTCATTTCCAGTCCCGATACGGCCACACCGCCGGCATTGACCGCCTTGCCGGGGGCAAAATCAATGTGTTCCTTGAGGTATTCCATGCCATCGGCCGTACATCCCATATTGGAGGCTTCAGCGACCAGGAAACAGCCGTTTTTCACCAGCTCTTCAGCGTCTTCCCGGTTGAGTTCATTCTGGGTTGCACAGGGAATGGCGATGTCGCATTTCTCCACCCAGGGTTTCTTCCCGGGTACGAACTTCACCCCAAACTCTTTGGCATAGGGTTCCACAATATCCTGGTTGCTGGCCCGCAGTTCCAGCAAATACTCCACTTTGTCGCCCGAAACCCCGTCAGGATCATAGATGTATCCATCGGGTCCGGAAATGGTGACCACCTTTCCACCCAGTTCGTTGATCTTGGAAACGGCGCCCCAGGCGACGTTTCCGAAGCCGGAAACAGCAAAGGTATGGCCGGCAATATCCTTGCCCAGCCGTTTCAGCATGTGACGCACGAAATAGACGGCTCCGAAGCCGGTGGCCTCGGGGCGGATAAGACTGCCCCCCCAGCCGATACCCTTACCGGTGAATACCCCGGTGAACTCATTCCGCAACCGCTTGTACTGGCCAAACATATAGCCTACTTCACGGCCCCCGACGCCAATGTCACCTGCAGGGACGTCGGTATCGGGACCAATGTGCCGGAACAGCTCATTCATAAACGACTGGCAGAAACGCATGATCTCCCCGTCAGATTTTCCCTTCGGACTGAAATCGGAACCCCCTTTGCCGCCTCCCATGGGAAGCGTGGTCAGACTGTTCTTGAAGGTCTGCTCAAACCCAAGAAACTTGAGAATGCTCAGGGTCACCGTGCTGTGAAAACGAATCCCCCCCTTGTAAGGCCCTATGGCAGAGTTGAACTCCACACGGTAACCACGGTTGATCTGTACCTCCCCACGGTCATCGACCCAGGGAACCCTGAACATGATCACCCGCTCAGGCTCGCACATTCTTTCCAGAATTTTATTCTTCTGGTATTTCGGGTTTTTAGAATAAAAGTCCCATACCGACTCGGTAACTTCCTGAACCGCCTGATGAAACTCCTTTTCGCCCGGAGTTCTCTGTTTCAGGCTCTCCATGAATTCATTAATCTCAGCTTTCATATTGGTAAGTTTGAATTAATGGAGCAAATGTAACCAAGATGTTGATGATTAACCAGCGGGTGCAAGGAAAACAGCAAATTTTATATTACTGAATATCAATTCATTATCCTTACCGAAAAGATGTTAAGGAACACACTCTGACAAAAATCAGGAATTGCGGGGAGAAAGGGTGAGGCCGGGACTTTGACGCCGGCTTCCTTCAGATCCCACCTCACGATGGGCACCCTTGCCCTTGTCTGATGGTTGGTAGCTATAAACTCCCATAACGGACTTACACCGTCAAGTTACACGCCATGCACGGCGCACTAAAAAGAGAGGTTGCCCCGGCCATGCGGGACAACCTCTCTGGAGATATGGGGTTGGGCGATGATTACATCATGCCGCCCATTCCGCCGCCCATTCCGGGGTTGGGCATGGCGGGCTTGTCTTCTTTGATCTCGGTGATGACTGCCTCTGTGGTGAGGAGCATACCGGCGATGGAAGCGGCGTTTTCGAGGGCGACCCTGGTCACTTTCACCGGGTCAATGACGCCTGCATCATAGAGGTTCTGGTATTCGCCCAGGCGGACATTGTAGCCGAAGTCGCCTTTGCCTTCGCGAACTCTCTGGACGATGACGGCACCTTCCTTACCGGCGTTGTTGACGATCTGGCGCAGAGGTTCTTCGATGGCCCTCTTGACAATCTCGATGCCAGTCTGTTCGTCGTCGTTGTCCACTTTAATTCCCTCGAGGGAGTCGATGGCGCGGATATAAGCCACGCCACCACCGGGCACAATGCCTTCCTCGACGGCGGCACGGGTGGCGCTGAGCGCGTCGTGTACGCGGTCTTTCTTTTCCTTCATTTCCATTTCGGAGGCGGCACCCACATAAATCACGGCCACACCACCGGCCAGTTTGGCCAGACGTTCCTGCAGTTTCTCACGGTCATAATCGGAGGTGGTAAGCTCGATCTGTTTCTTGATCATACCAACCCTGGCACCAATGGCCTTCACATCGCCATGGCCACCTACGATGGTGGTGTTCTCCTTGTCGATGGTTACCCTTTCGGCGCGACCCAGCATGTCAAGGGTGGTCTGCTCCAGTTTCATTCCCTTCTCCTCGGTGATCACGTTCCCACCGGTCAGCACGGCGATGTCTTCGAGCATTTCCTTGCGGCGGTCGCCAAAACCGGGAGCCTTCACGGCGGCCACCCTCAGGGCACCACGCAGCCTGTTGACCACCAGGGTGGCCAGGGCTTCTCCGTCGACATCCTCGGCAATGATCAGCAACGGCCTTCCACTCTGGGCGGTCTGCTCCAGCACCGGAAGCAGGTCCTTCATGGTACTGATCTTCTTATCATGGATCAGAATGAAGGGATTCTCCAGATCGGCTGCCATTTTTTCAGTATCGGTCACAAAATAGGGAGAGATGTATCCACGGTCAAACTGCATCCCTTCCACCACGTCCACGTAAGTGTCGGTGCCTTTTGATTCTTCAATGGTGATGACCCCTTCCTTGTGCACTTTCTCCATGGCTTCGGCAATGAGTTTACCGATGTTTTCGTCGTTGTTGGCCGACACTTTGGCCACCGACTCGATCTTGGCATAATCGTCGCCCACATTCTGGGACTGGGATTTGAGGCTTTCCACCACCCTGGAAACGGCTTTGTCAATACCGCGTTTCAGGTCCATCGGGTTGGCACCAGCCGCCACATTCTTCAGACCTACTGACACGATCGACTGGGCCAGTACGGTCGCCGTGGTGGTGCCGTCACCGGCATCGTCATTGGTCTTGGAGGCCACTTCCTTCACCATCTGGGCTCCCAGGTTCTCATACGGATCGGCCAGTTCAATCTCCTTGGCCACGGTCACCCCGTCCTTGGTGATCTGCGGAGCACCGAATTTCTTCTCGATGACCACGTTGCGCCCCTTCGGGCCCAGAGTTACCTTGACGGCATCAGCCAGCCTGTCGACACCTTTCTTAAGCAGGTCCCTCGCTTCAATATTGTTTTTAATCTCTTTTGCCATAGTATTGAATCTTTAATTTAAATTTCTTACTGAATGTAAAGCACATCGTTCTGCGACATGAGCAAATAGTCCACTCCGTCGATGGTCAGTCCTGTCCCCGAATATTTCCCGTAGAATACGGTATCTCCAGCCTTCAGTTCCATGGGCTCATCCTTTTTGGCGGCTCCCGTAAGAACCACGGTCCCCGCCTGGGGTTTTTCCTTTGCCGAATCCGGAATGATGATTCCGCTGGCCGTCTTGGTCTCGGCTTCCTGCGGTAATACCAGGATCTTTCCTGCAAGAACTTTACCTTTTAATTCTGTCATTGCTCGTTAATTTTTATAGTTAAACAATCATGTTTTTAGTTTGGATACTCCCGACGGAACACATTCTGTGCCAACCGGTGGGGGAGCCCGGCAAGCGCCCTTTCTTTGCCATTTTTTCACCTCCTGAAGGGGGTGCAGTCGCCACTTTCTTAATTCAAAAAACTGATATACAAATAATTAACATCCTGTCAGGAGTTATGACACTCTGACATATTGCTGTGGGGAACCGGTAAACCGGTCAAAAAAAAGGCCGCCCTCTGAAAAAGGACAGCCTTTTTTACCGGGTACAGGAGCACCGGTCAATTGGCCGAATCGGCGGGTGTAGCCGTGTTTTCAGGCACCGACGTCGGGAAACTGGGGACCTGGTTGGGATCGGCGACATTCTGGATTTGTTCCTGGACCATGGATCCTTCGGTGCCTCCTTCGCTCCGGGGGATGAAGGCCGAACCGGCAATAGCCAGCAGCAACAGGGCTCCGGCGAGTCCCCATGTGGTCTTTTCCAGAAAATCAGCGGTTTTCCTCACTCCGGCGATCTGCGTCGAAGCCTGGAAATTACTCGCAAGGCCCCCACCCTTCGAATTCTGTACAAGTACGATAAGCACCAGTAAGACACACACGATGAATATCAGGACGAGAATTAAGGTATACATGTCTGTAGCTGTTAATAATTCATTATTCTTTTAACTTCCTCAATGCGGGCTGCAAAGTAAATACTTTTTCCCGGAAATCTCAAACTTAATTTTTCAAAAGCGTCTATGGCCTCCTGATATTTACCCTGTTGAACCAAGAGGTTAACGAAGGTTTCGGTGATGATATCGCCTGGGATTTCTGCGGCTTTTTCGGCTAAACTGATCCCCTGGGTTCCTGAAGTTTCGCTGCGGAGTGTTGCAAAAGCGGCTCCTCCGGCCAGGAAACGTTCCACCAGTTCCTGCCGCGGGTTGGCAGGGTTCTGCCCTTCTCTGCCACCCTGGAGGGGGGTCTCTGCCGTCAACCCTAATCCTGTGGCAGAAAGATATTCCCATGCAGCAGGCTGATGGAGGGTCTCCGCCTGGCTTCCTTCGACCATCCGGCAGAGGATCCGCCGGTCCCTGATCCGCAGGGCCGCTTGCGCCAAAATCTCCTCAAAAGAGGGATCCCCGGCGGCACGCAGGCTCCTGAGCCAAAGCATCCACCCCTCCTGGAACCATGGATATGCCCTGGTCATCCCCTCCCAGAGGGAAACTTCCCCGGGATCCTTCCATCCCCTGTAGTACCTGAGAAATCCTGCAGCGTTCATTTACCAGTTGGCAATGGTGGCGTTAAAAATATCATCAAGGAGCTTTTCCACGATATCAGGCACAATGTCGCTTTCCACATCGTTCAGGCTCAGGGAACTGGAGAAATCCTCGAACGCCGAGAATGTCCGGTCAAAATCCTGGGTATGGTCCCTGTTGTTGGTATACTTGAGCCTGATGGTGATGGTCAGCCTGTTTTGGGCGGCCATATCCTCTTTCTGGATAGCCATGGGCCTGACGGCATAGTCGGTGATCTGGCCCTCGTAAACCAGGTCCCCGTTCTCCCCCTCCTCCTTCAGGGAGGTTTGCTTCATCAGTTTGTCCTTGAGCTTTTCCGTAAAATCGTTGCTCAGGGTAGGATTCACCAGCCGTGCCCGGTTGGGAAAATAGTAAACCGAAAAGGTCTTTACGTCGGCCGATATATTGGCCCCGGTAAAGCTGTAGGACATTTTGCAGGAGACCAGCCATCCTGCAATGAGTGCGCACAACCACATCCCTGTCAGCAGGGTCTTTCTCCTTTCCATGGTTCAGGCCGTAATTTGGTATTCTTTGATCTTCCGGTACAGGGTCCGCTCTGAAATCCCCAGTTCCTGGGCGGCAAACTTCCGCTTGCCCCCATGTTTCTCCAGCGCCTTCCTGATCAGTTCGATCTCCTTCTCCTCCAGCGAAAGTGACTCTTCCAGGAACTCTTCGGTGTCGAGGATGTTCTCCTTTTCGAAGGATTCAATCTTGATGGGGGAAGGGGCTTTTCGTTCGGTGACCACTTCCACATCGTTGTGATAGAGCTTGCGGATGATATGGGCGTGGTCATCGGCCATCTCCCCGTGACCCTGATCGCGGAGCATGTCCAGCACCAGCTTTTTCAGATCGTTCATATCCTTTTTCATATCGAAGAGAACCTGGTAAAGGATCTCCCTTTCGCTGGAAAAACTCTTATCATGGGAGGTGGAAACCAGGGCTGGCAGGTTGGTGCGGTTTTCACGGGGAAGGTATTTCATCAATACCGGCCCAGCGATGTCGCGGTGGGTCTCGATGATGGAGATTTGCTCGGTAATATTCTTCAGTTGCCTGACATTGCCCGGCCAGGAGTATCCGCTCAGGAGTGCCCGGGCCTCTTCATCGAGGCGGATGGCCGGCATCCGGTATTTCTCGGCGAAGTCAGCGGCAAACTTGCGGAAAAGGAGATGGATATCCTCGCTTCGCTGGCGCAGGGGCTGCACGGTGATGGGCACCGTATTGAGGCGGTAATAAAGGTCCTCCCTGAATTTTCCGCTTTCGATGGCCAGGGGAAGATTGATATTGGTGGCGGCAATGACCCGTACATTGGTCTTCATGACCTTGGAGGACCCCACCTTGATGAATTCACCGGTTTCCAGCACCCTGAGCAGGCGCACCTGGGTAGAGAGAGGAAGCTCCCCGATTTCATCGAGAAAGATGGTGCCGCCGTCGGCTTCCTCGAAATAACCTTTCCGGTCGCTGAGGGCACCGGTAAAAGCGCCCTTTTCGTGCCCGAAGAGCTCCGAGTCAATGGTTCCTTCAGGGATGGCCCCGCAGTTGACGGCAATGTATTTTCCGTGTTTGCGGGCCGAGTGATTATGGATGATCTGCGGGAAAATCTCTTTTCCGGTACCGCTCTCCCCGGTGATCAGTACCGACAGATCGGTAGGGGCTACCTGCACGGCCACTTCAATGGCCCTGTTCAGATCGGGCGAATTGCCGATGATCCCGAACCGTTGCTTTATTGCCTGTACATCCATGGTTAACTGTCAAAGCCTGCAAATTTACTATTTTTCGGCCGAAAAAACGCCGCTTTGCCGATAATTGGCTTCATGCTTAAAATTGGTTAATTTCGGAGGGTTGGTGTATCTTTGAAGCCATAAAACAAAAACAGCATGCAGTTTACAGCAGTTATTCCTGCGCGATACCAGTCGACCCGTTTTCCGGGGAAGCCTCTGGCCCTGATTCACGGCAAGCCGATGGTATGCCATGTGGTGGACCGTGCCCGGGAAGTCCTTGACGAGGTGTGGGTGGCCACCGACCACGAGGGGATCGCCCGTGCGGTGCGTGACCACGGGGGCAAGGTCGTCATGACCTCTCCCGGTCATACCAGCGGCACCGACAGGTGTGCCGAAGCGGCGGCTCTCATCGCCGTAACCACCCCTGTCGACGTGGTCATCAATGTGCAGGGTGACGAACCTTTTATCCGTCCGGAACAAATCAGGCAGTTGATGGCGTGCTTTACCCCGGAGGTGCAGATCGCCACCCTGGTGCGGAAGATCACGGATCCCGCGGACCTCGGGAACCCCAACAAGCCAAAGGTGGTCCTCGGCCGCCGCGGAGAGGCCCTTTATTTCAGCCGCTCGGCGATACCCTATCTGCGGGGCCGCGATAGAAACCAGTGGGTCGCATCCCACCCCTACTGGGCCCACATCGGCATGTACGGCTACCGCTTTGACATCCTCAGGGAGATCACCCGCCTGGCCCCCGGAGCCCTGGAAACGGCCGAATCCCTCGAACAACTCCGCTGGCTCGAAAACGGATACCGCATCCACACCGCCGCCACGGAGTACGTCTCCCTGGGCATCGACACCCCCGAAGACCTGCAGGAAGCCCTGAAACTGTTCTGATATGTTCCTTTTAAACAAAAAAGGCACTATATTTGTATAAGATTTCAGAAAAAGAGATTAACTTGTGCGGATGAGACGGTGGATAATCATGGTAATGCTGATACTGGCGGCGGTTTCCCTGCAGGGGCAGGAAAGGAGCGCCGCGGGTGGTGTGGTTTCCGCACAGGCCGTGACAGAACTTCCGGCCGTTCCCACCGAGCTGAAGGTCTTCCCCAATCCCGTCCTCCAAAGCAAATTCACCGTGGAAACCGGCCCTCACCTGATCAGGGAAATCCGTATCACCAACATTGCCGGGGTGCAGGTCTACCTCAGAAAATTCCCGGTTCCCGTGCAGCGTTTTGAGGTCGCCACCGGAAGTATCCCCAACGGTGTGTACCTCCTTCGGGTCAGCAATACCGGCAACTCGGCCAAAACCCTTAAGCTGGTCATCAGCGGCGGCAGGTAGTTCCTCTTCTCCCCGGCGTAATCTTTCCCTTTCCCTCCTGTGGGCTTTCAGCATTTAGCTTTATTCCTGCTGACTGGTCTCCATATCATGTCGGGCGATCACTGTCTGCCGGCTTAAAGACAAGGGGTTCCCCGCGAACAGGTTTAAGGGCAACCAGCCTACCCTGTTCTGGCTGATGGGCAAACGGCTCCCTTGAACGGGAAGATGGGCAACCGGCCTGCCACGAAAAGGCCTTAAGGCGACCGGTCCACCTTTTGGGGGGAATTGATCTATTATTACTGTTCACCCGGAAACGCGAAAGGGTCAGCGTCTTTTCAATCCGAGCACACCCAGGAGGCCGCGGGTAACTTCCCTGGCGACGGTGCGGGTCACCGAGCTTTTCATGATTTTCTCGAAAGTGGAGACCTGTCGTGCAGTACGGCTCCGGGTGGTCGTTCGCCGGGGGGTTTGTGCCTTCTTTGCCTGCAATTCCCTGGCATCCTGTTCCTCCATTCTTTCGAGGAGAATTTCATGGGCGCTCTCGCGGTCGATATCGCGGTTGTATTTGCGCACCAGGGGAGAGCGGCTGGTTAATTCGCTGATTTCCTCTCCGTTGAGAATATCCATCCGGGAATAGGGCGGGCGCATGAGGGTGTGGACCAGTTCAGTGGGCATACCCTTTTCGTTGAGGGCAGTGACCATGGCTTCACCGGTACCCATTTGGGTAATCAGTTCGTCGGCCACGTAGAAGTCGCTGAGGGGGTAGTTTTCAGCCGCCAGCTTGATGGCTTTGCGGTCTTTGGCGGTGAAAGCCCGAAGGGCATGCTGTACCTTCAGGCCCAGCTGCCCCAGTACTTCAGCAGGAATGTCATCGGGCGACTGGGTGACCAGAATGATCCCCACCCCCTTGGAGCGGATCAGCTTGATGGTCACCTCAAACTGATTGAGAAGGGTTTTGGTGGCGTTACGGAATATAAGATGGGCCTCGTCAAAGAAAATCACCAGCTCGGGTTTCCCGAGGTCGCCCTTTTCGGGCATTTTCTGGAAAATTTCGGCCAGAAGGCAAAGCATGAAGGTACTGAACATGGCGGTATTGCTCTGGATGTCGGTCACCCTGAGGATATTGATCATTCCGCGGCCATCCTGGTCAAAACGCATCAGGTCGGCGATATCAAAGGAAGGTTCTCCGAAGAAGCGTGCGGCACCCTGTTGCTCCAGACTGGTGAGGCTGCGCATGATGGTTCCGGCGGAGGTGGTCTGAAAAAATCCGTAATCCTTCTGGAACTCGGCCTTGCCGTCTTCCTGGATGTATTTCAGAACGGTTTTGAGGTCTTCGATGTCAAGGAGGGGCAATCCCTTGTCGTCACAATATTTGAAGACCATGGAAAGGATGCCGGTCTGGTTTTCGTTGAGGTCGAGGATTTTACCCAGCAGGACCGGTCCGAATTCGGAGACAGTAGCTTTGAGCCGGACTCCCGGTTCGTGGCTGATCGTCATCAGTTCCGAGGCAAAGCCCCGGGGCTGCCAATCCATGCCGATCAGGCGCGACCTTTTCTCCACCACAGGATTCATGGTTCCGGGAGCAGCAATTCCACTGAGGTCTCCCTTGACGTCCATAAGGAGTACCGGTACGCCGGCCTCCGACAATCCTTCGGCAATCAGCTGCAGCGACTTGGTCTTACCCGTTCCTGTTGCCCCCGCGATCAGCCCGTGACGGTTCAGGGTTTTCAATGGCACCTTCACCTGGCACCCCGTCTCCTGATCATCGCCCAGCACGGCCGAACCTATCAGAATAGATTCCCCTTTGAAGGTGTAACTGCCCCTGATGGCCTCCACAAATTTTTCCTTCACTTCCATGGTCAGTGGTTTTTATGTTCCTGTGAGACAAAAATAACTAATTTATTATTTTTACAGGCAAATCAGCAAAATGAAGGAACAAGAGGAAGCAGAGAGGCGGTTTATGTTGCGTGCCGCTGAGCTGGCAGCCTATGCTGTAGACCATGGTCTGGGAGGACCCTTCGGGGCGGTGGTCGTAAAGGATGGGGTGATCGTGGGCGAAGGCTACAACCAGGTGACCAGTGCCAATGACCCCACGGCCCATGCCGAAGTGATGGCCATCAGGAATGCCTGCCAACAATTGGAGAGCTTCCAGCTTACGGGGTGCGAAATCTACAGCAGTTGCGAACCCTGTCCCATGTGCCTGGGCGCCATCTACTGGGCCCGACCCGAAAAACTGATCTACGGCAGCACCCGTTTTGACGCCGCCAACGCAGGCTTCGACGACGCTTTCATTTATCATGAATTGGCCCTCCCCGAAAACCAAAGAAACCTCCGGATCTCCTTTCAACCCCACCAGAAGGCTATAGAGGTGTTCCGACACTGGAAAGATCGGGAAAACAAAACCACCTATTAGATTGTTCAACTTTTTTTATTACTTTAGTTTGATCAAAATGACATACAGGTACAAATAACTCAAACACCTGATTAACAACTATTAACAGTAATCACTATGGCAAAGAAAATCAAAGAAATTGAGGGCATTGGTCCGGTTTTCGCCGAGAAACTGGGGAATGCCGGTGTTTTAACTGTGGAGAGCCTGCTGGAAAAAGGGGCGAGCCACAGTGGTCGCAAAGCCATTTCCGAAGCCTCGGGCATCGATGAAGGCAAAGTGTTGAACTGGGTAAACAAAGCCGACTTGTTCCGGATCAAGGGCATCGGACCCCAGTTTTCCGAATTGCTGGAAGCCGCGGGTGTGGACACCGTCAAGGAGCTGAGGAACCGTAATGCCGAGAACCTGTACCAGAAACTGGTAGAAGTCCAGGCCGAGAAAAAAATCACCCGGGCCGTTCCCGCCCTGAAACAGGTGACCAATTTTATTGAGCAGGCCAAAACCCTTCCTCCGGTGGTGACATATTGATCCTTTCCACCAAGGTTGAGAAGGAATGGAGGCTGCCCCTGTCAGGTGCAGCCTCTTTTTTTATACCTTTGCGACTTCGTTTTTTCAATCAACAGCATGGCACCATGGAATATCATTTCGGTGAAATAGAGAAGAAGTGGCAGGATTATTGGGAGCGGAACAAGACGTTCAGGACAGAGACCGATTTTTCGAAGCCCAAATATTATATTCTCGACATGTTTCCCTATCCGTCGGGAGCGGGGTTACACGTAGGGCACCCCGAGGGGTATACCGCCACCGACATACTCAGCCGTTACAAGCGGATGAAGGGGTACAGTGTATTGCATCCGATGGGTTGGGATGCTTTCGGGCTTCCTGCGGAGCAGTACGCGATTCAGACGGGGACCCACCCTGCCCTGACCACCCGGAAAAACTGCGACACTTTCCGCAGGCAGATCAAAGCCCTGGGACTGAGTTACGACTGGGACCGGGAGATCAATACCACCGATCCGGGCTATTTCAAGTGGACCCAGTGGATTTTCATTCAGCTTTACAACACCTGGTATGACCAGGAAAGCGGCAGGGGAAGGCCTGTAAGCGAACTGCCTGTCCCCGCTCAGGTCACCGGAAATGGAAAAGAAGCCGTACGCCGCTATATTGACGACCGGCGTCTGGCCTATTATGACCACGCACAGGTCTGGTGGTGTGCCTCCTGCCGGACGGTCTGCGCCAATGAAGAAGTGCTCACCGACGGGTCACATGAGAAATGCGGCCACCCCGTTGTTCGCAAAAATTTAAAGCAGTGGTTATTACGCATACCTCACTATGCCGAGCGGCTGCTCTCGGGACTTGATGACCTCGACTGGCCTGAAGGGGTCAAGGACATGCAGCGCAACTGGATCGGCAAATCGCGTGGCGCCGAGATCGATTTTCGCATCATCGGAAGAGAGACCACCCTGCGCGTATACACCACCCGCCCCGACACCCTGTTTGGAGCGACCTACATGGTTATTTCCCCTGAACATCCCCTGACCGGGAAGCTGGTGACCCCGGAACACCGTGAAGCTGCAGCAGAGTATATCCGTGCGGCCTCGCTGAAGTCGGACCTTGACCGTACCGAGCTGGCCAAGGAAAAGAGTGGTGTGTTTACCGGCAGCTATGCCGAGAACCCGGTAACGGGAGAGCCCATTCCGGTGTGGATCGCCGACTATGTGCTGATGGGTTATGGCACAGGAGCCATCATGGCAGTGCCTGCCCATGACACCCGTGACTTTGAATTTGCCCACAAGTTCGGAATTCCCGTTACCTGCATTCTGGACCCAACAGGAGCTCCCGCGGAAACCCGTGAAGAGGTGCTGGCCGGAAGGGCTTGCTGGACCGGTGATGGAAAATACATCAGGTCGGCCCATCCTGCCAGGGGGATCGACCTCAACGGCCTGCACAAGGAACAGGGGATCGCTGAGATTACCCGCTGGCTCGAGGAAAAAGGCATCGGCAAAGCCACCGTAAACTATAAAATCAGGGACTGGCTCTTCAGCAGGCAGCGTTACTGGGGAGAACCCTTCCCGGTGATCCATTGGGAGGACGGGGAGGTGACCCTCGATGAGGAGCTGCCCGTACTGCTTCCCGACATGGAACGGTATGAACCCGGGGAAGGGGGGGAGTCGCCCCTGGCTAATGCCCGGGAGTGGTTACAGGTGACCGGCCGCGACGGCCGCCGCGGCCGCCGCGAAACCAACACCATGCCCCAGTGGGCCGGCTCCTGCTGGTACTACTTGCGCTTCATCGATCCCCGTAACCAGGAGAGAATCTTCGACCCCGCACTCGAAAAATACTGGATGCCCGTCGACCTGTACATCGGCGGCGCTGAACATGCTGTCCTTCACCTCCTTTACAGCCGTTTTTGGCATAAGGTGCTCTTTGACCTGGGGATCGTCTCCACCGACGAACCCTTCCGGAAGCTTTTCAACCAGGGAATGATCCTGGCCTTCGCCTATGAGACAGCAGCCGGGGCTAAGGTGAGTTCCGACCTGGTCGAAGAGTCAGATGGCGGCTTCCGGCACAGGGTGACCGGAGAACCCCTCAACCAGATCGTGGCCAAAATGTCCAAATCACTTAAAAATGTGATCAATCCCGACGATGTGGTCAGCCAGTACGGGGCCGACGCTCTGCGGTTGTACGAAATGTTCATGGGACCGCTCGACGAGCGTAAACCCTGGGCCGAGAAAGGGGTTAAGGGGGTTTTCAACTTCCTGAACCGGGTATACCGGTTCTTTACCGACCCGGCCAGTATCAGGGAGGGCGAGGAAGATCCGCAGGTGCTGAAAGCCCTGCACCAGGCCATCCGCAAGGTCACCTCCGACCTGGAAAACCTCAGGTTCAACACGGCCATCTCCGCCCTGATGGTCTTTAACAACACGGCCATGAAACAGGGCAATGTCACCCGCGAAACCGCGGAAATCTTCGTGAAGATCCTCTCCCCCTTTGCCCCGCACATGGGCGAGGAGTTATGGGCCCTGCTTGGTCATGACCATACCCTGGCCTATGAAGGCTGGCCCGAAGCCGATGAAACGCTGCTCGTGGAAGCGCATTTCGAATACCCTGTTTCCTTCAACGGGAAACTCCGTTTCAAACTGGAACTTCCCCTTGGCATGCCGGTACCCGAAATCGAGAAAGCCGTCATCGGCCACGGAAAAACCAGCCATTACCTGGAGGGCAAAAGCCTCCGGAAGATCATCGTGGTCCCCGGAAAAATCATCAATGTCGTCCTCTCCTGAAACGACCGCCCGTCATGAAAGGTTCCATTTGTACCGGGAAGGGCAGGGAGCGACGCACCGGGAAGGGGGCAGACTCCCGGTACTGACCGTTTAATCTAACATCATCCGCCGTGAAAGAACTTATCAGGAAAAAGCTGGAATATATCAATGACTATTTCATCATCACCCTGGGACTGCTGTTGTATGCCGTTTCCTGGACCTTGTTCATTTTACCCGCCCAAATTACGGGAGGAGGGGTAAGCGGCATCGGGGCGGTGATTTATTTTGCCACTGGATTTCCCATCGGGGTGACCTATTTCCTGATCAACGTGGTATTGGTGCTGATCGCCATCCGTATCCTTGGCCCCAATTTCGGTATCAAGACCATTTACAGCATGGCGGTGATCACCCTGGCCCTTACTTTTACCCAGCAACTGGTCAAGGAGCCCCTGATCGACGACACTTTTCTCTCCTCGGTATTGGGGGGAGGAATTGCCGGCATCGGGCTGGGGATAGTCTTCACCCGCGGGGGAAGCACCGGTGGCACCGACATCATCGCCGCCATCGTCAACAAATACCGGAATATCAGCCCCGGCAGGATCATTCTTTACTGTGATGTGATCATTATCGCCTCTTCCTGGCTGGTGCTCAGGTCGATCGACAAACTGGTATACGGGTATGTGGCCATGGCGGTGACCTCCTATGCCCTGGATGCAGTACTCAGCGGGGCCAACCGTTCGGCACAGATGCTGATTTTCTCAAGGAAATACGATGAAATCGCCGACTTCATCAACCAGCAGAAATACCGTGGAGTCACTGTGATTGACGGCGTGGGCTGGTATTCCAAGGAAAATGTGAAAGTGGTCATATCGGTGGTCAGAAAGCGTGAAACAGGAGCTATTTTCAGGAAGATCAAGGAGATAGATCCTAACGCCTTCATTTCTATGGGGAGTGTTATGGGGGTTTATGGGCAGGGATTTGACCAGCTCAAGTTGTAACGGAACAAGGCAGAAGCCCGATCAGGCCACTCAAATAAGAGGGTCGCTGCGAAATCCGTTGTGGAGAAGCCGGGCAATATGCACGATAATACATAATCATGAACTGGAAAAGAAGAGGCAGAATCCTTATTCCGGGCCTTGTGGGGGGGGTGGTGGCCACTCTCCTGGTCCTCTGGCTGATGAGGCCAACCCTTGAAAAACCACAGGAAGTGACCACACCGGAAGAGATTTCGGGAACCCTTTACGGATTTCCGGTCGATTCGTTCCACATTGTGGAGGGAGTCGTCAAATCAGGTCAGAACCTGGGCGACATTCTCTCAGGTTTTGGGGTGGGCATGCAGGTTGTGGACCAGCTGGCCCGTCACGCCGAAGGAGTTTTCGATGTGAGAAAAATAAGAACCGGTCAGCCCTATACCCTTTTTCAGGATCGCGACTCCACCCGCAAGCCCCTGCATCTTGTGTATGAAAACAACCGCATCGAATATGTGATTTTCGGCCTCGACGGTAGCCGGTCGGTTTCCCTGGGCCGGAAGAAAGTGCGCACGGAGCAGCGTTCTGCCAGCGGAACCATCACTTCGAGTCTCTGGAACACTATGACCGACAACCACCTGAACCCCGCCCTGGCCATCGAAATGAGTGAGATCTACGCCTGGACCATTGACTTTTTCGGCATCCAGAAGGGCGACCGTTTCCGGATTCTCTACCAGGAGCAGTTCGTCGACAGCAGTTCCATCGGGGTCGGCCCGGTTTATGCGGCCGAATTTGAACACCTGGGCAGAAGTTTTTATGCCTTCCGGTATGCCCAGGGCGATAAGTTTGACTATTTTGACGATCGCGGGGAAAACCTCCGGAAGGCCTTTCTGAAAGCCCCCCTTGAATTCCGTCGCATCAGTTCCCACTTTTCGGGGAGTCGCCTCCATCCTGTTCTGAAGATCAGACGGCCCCACTATGGGGTGGACTATGCTGCTCCGAAGGGAACCCCGGTCGTTTCTATCGGCGACGGCACCGTGGTGGAGCGGGGCTACAAGGGCGGCGGTGGCAATACGGTGGTTATTAAGCACAATACGGTATACACCACCTACTATCTTCACCTCTCGGGGTTTGCCAAGGGGATTGTTCCCGGGGCCAGGGTCCGTCAGGGAGAAGTCATCGGATATGTGGGATCCACGGGGCTTTCGACAGGTCCTCACCTCGATTTCAGGGTATACAAAAACGGATCCCCGACAGATCCTCTTAAGTTGGACGTTCCCCCCGGGGAACCTGTCAAACCGGAATTCAGATCGGACTACACCACCATGAAGGATTCCCTTACCACCCTCCTGTATAAAATCAACTGGCAGAATTAGACCCCCTTGCACGGATCTTCCCTCAGGGTGCCCGCCACGATCCCTCCTGAATCAGGTCAACGGATTCTGTTGCTGATGTTTCGTGAGAGCTGACGGATTCCCCGGAGGCCCGGTCGGTCTAAAAGCCCCCTGAATCCCGCATGAATCAGGACATTCCTAAGGTAGATGAACAAGCCCAGGCTGTTGGAGAGAAGCAGCACCGGATCCCTCCTGAAGAAGGCATAAACAAGGATGATCAGTGCCCCGGTTATGCTGATGATCCAAAAACCCGGTGGCAACTGCGACTCCTGTACCCGCTCCGAATGGAACCACTGGTACACAAACCTGAAGGTAAAAGTGAGTTGTCCGGCCACCCCCAGGGCCAGGAGCCATGGCGCCACCTCCCTGTTGCCCAGAAGGGTACGGAAACTGTAGGTCTCTCCCAGGAGAAGCCCTATGGCCGTAACAATTGGCGCCCCCAGTACAAAGATTCTCAGGAACGGGGAAAGGGTACGCCAGGCACGCTTGAAGTGCAGGTTTCTGACATAAATGTAATACACCACCGCCTGCCCCAGAAGAATGGCAAAGTCGTTTCTGAGAATGCCATAAAAAAGCATCAGCAGGGATGCAACCAGGCTTATTTTCCAATACAGAACAGGAGAAAAAACCACACCCTCATTTTCCGATTTGAACCATTGCAGGAAGGTACGCCCGAAAAAAAGGGACTGCGCCATGAATCCCAGGCCAAAAACCAGATAATCGTTCATGGGCTTAAACTATCAGGACAAGTAGGTCTGACCCGTGAACCACATGCCGTGCCCATTTGGCCTGGAGATGCCGGCTGGTGCAAGAAAAATATAAGGCATGCATATTTCAGATGGCAGCAGAACCGGGAGAACCGGGCATGAACCTTCAGGATCAGGAAGATAGCGAAACATCGAGCTTTTTCAGGGCTTCGCGGGCGGCATTCTGCTGGGCCTCCTTTTTGGAGGGGCCGGTCCCCTTGCCAACGACCTTCCCGTTGGTCTCCACCGTAGAGACAAACCGGGGATGGCGGCCGTTGTCGGGATACTCCTCCACCGTATCGAACTTTACTTCCTTTTTGTTCTTCTGGCTCCACTCTATGAGCTTACTTTTGAAGTTAAGGTCGAGTTGTTCGAGTTCATGCAGGTCGATATACCGGGAAAGGATGCGCTTGGTCACGAAATACTTGGCAGCCTGGTATCCCTTATCGAGGTAGATGGCCCCGATGAGTGCTTCGAGGGCGTCGCCGTAGATATGGCTTTTTTCGACGGCGTTGTTGGTATTGGCATCGATGAACCGGTTCAGGCCCATCTCATGGGTCAGGGAAGTCAGGATGGCCCTGTTGACCAGTTTGGAACGCATCTTGGTCAGAAAACCCTCATCTTCTTTGGGAAACCGGTTGTAAAGAAAGTCGGCGATGACAGCTCCCAGGATGGCGTCACCGAGGTACTCGAGCCGCTCGTTGTTGACCGCCTGGCCATATGTATCAAGACGGGAAGCGGAACGGTGCGTGAAGGCGTTATCATAAAAGGCCAGGGTCTGCGGATAAAAACCGATCAGATCTTTCAGAAACAAATAAAACTCTTTCCTTGGGGAAGAAAAGAGTTTTATCCTTTGCAAGATGATTTTCAGCACGGTTACGCGAATTTTTTCAGGGCCAGGGTGGCATTATGACCGCCGAATCCGAAGGTATTGCTGATTGCGATCCTGATATCCCTTTTTTTGGCTTTATGGAATGTGAAATCGAGGCGGTTGTCGATTTCGGGATCATCGGTAAAATGGTTGATGGTCGGCGGGATGATTCCGTCGCGAAGAGACAGGACGGTGGCGATGGCCTCGATGGCGCCGGCGGCTCCCAGGAGATGGCCGGTCATCGATTTGGTGGCACTGATGCTCAGCTGGTATGCATGGTCCCCGAATACGCCCAGGATGGCTTTGGGCTCGGCAATGTCGCCCAGGGGAGTGGAGGTCCCGTGCACGTTGATATAATCCACATCGGTCACACTGAGGCCGGCATCTTCCACGGCCCACTTCATCACCAGTCTGGCACCGGTCCCCTCGGGATCAGGGGCCGTCATGTGGTAGGCATCGGCCGACATGCCGCCGCCTATGATCTCGGCATAGATTTTCGCCCCGCGTCGCACGGCATGCCCATACTCCTCCAGGATCAGCGCTCCCGCCCCTTCTCCCATGACAAACCCGTCACGGTCCTTGTCAAAGGGACGCGAGGCCGTGGCGGGATCGTCATTACGGGTCGAAATGGCCCTCATGGAATTGAATCCGGCCATGGCCGCTTCGTTCACTCCGGCTTCAGAACCACCGGTGATCATGAACTCCACCTGCCCCAGCCTGATCTTATTGAAGGCCTCAATAATCGCATGCGAAGCCGAAGCACAAGCAGTGACCGTCGTGTAGTTGGGACCCCTGAAACCATACTTGATCGACAGCAATCCCCCGGCAATGTTGGCAATCATCTTGGGAATGAAAAAGGGCGTAAACTGGGGCCTCTCGGGCTTGTAGGCCTGCACCTCCTCAAAAAAGGTCTGCAAGCCGCCAATTCCCGACCCCCAGATGATCCCCGACCTGTTCTTATCCAGCTGATCCGTATTGACCCCGGAATCCTCCATGGCCTGCGCAGCTGCCGCAAAGGCAAACTGCGTAAACAAATCATGTTTCCTGGCTTCCTTCCGGTCTATGCCATACCCTGCAGGATCAAAATCCCGCACCTCGCAGGCAAATTTCGTTTTGTGAAACTGAGGATCAAACTTGGTGATCGGGCCACACCCGCTAACGCCGTTCTTCAGATTTTCCCAGAAAAGATCAACCGAATTGCCTAAAGGTGATATAGCCCCAAGACCAGTAACTACTACCCTCTTCAACTCCATAAAATGACCTTTCCGGATTTATTTGTTCTTGATTCCTTCCTCGATGTGCTTGATGGCTTCACCAACAGTGGAGATTTTCTCAGCCTGATCATCGGGAATGGCCAGATCAAATTCCTTCTCAAATTCCATGATCAGCTCAACGGTATCCAGAGAATCAGCACCCAGATCATTCGTGAATGATGCTTCGTTGGTTACTTCACTTTCATCGACACCCAGTTTGTCAACGATGATTGCTTTAACTTTTGCTGCAATATCAGACATAGCTCAAATTTTAAGTTATTAAATACGGTTATTAAAAATCCGGTGCAAAGTAATAAATTTACAAACTATAATTCAAACAATACACCCAAAAAAAATGAAAGGTAATAATTACTATTTAAACCATAAGGGCCTATATTTGAACATTTTAGTCAAAAATTCAATCTGAACTGCCGCAGGAATGGAAGCCATAAAGATCGCTCTTTTTGCCTCGGGATCGGGGACCAATGCCGGGAGAATCATAGAATATTTTGCAGATAACCAGGCGATTAAGGTGGCATGTCTGCTTTCGAACAATCCGGAGGCTTACGCCTTGACCAGGGCCAGGGAAGCGGGGGTGGAGACGCTGCTTTTTGACAGGGAGGAGTTTTTCAGGAGTTCCCGGATCGGGGATTACCTGGCCGGGAAAGGGGTTGGCCTGGTGGTTCTGGCCGGTTTTTTATGGTTGGTTCCCCCTGGTCTGCTGCGCCGGTTCACGGTCATCAACATCCATCCCGCACTGCTGCCGGCCTATGGCGGCAAAAATATGTACGGAAGGCATGTCCATGAGGCCGTTATCCGTCATGGGGAATCTTTTTCGGGGATTACCATTCATTATGTGAATGAGAAATATGACGAGGGAGAGATCATCTTCCAGGCACGGTGCAGGGTAGAGCCCGGGGATACCCCTGACTCCCTGGCAGAAAGAATCCACCAGTTGGAATACCGCCATTATCCGGAAGTTATCGAACAAGTGGCTGATTCTCTCCGACGAAAGTTGGACCTGGCGTGACCCCCCCATCAGACCGCTGTTAAATAATGTTAAGAATCTCAGAATCAGGCTACCTAAAATTATCTTTGCGGCATGAGCAAACAAAAGCTGGTTACCCTGATTGTCATGATGGCGTTGGTAATGACCGGGCTGATCCTGGTTCAGATCAACAGCATCCAGAAGTCGGCCAGGATCAGGGAGGAGCAGTTTGATCAGACGGTGAGGCAGATTCTCTCGCAGGTAGTTTTGAAAATGGAAGAGCACGAGCGGGTTTTGCTCCTGGAGGAGGAGTTATATGCTGCGAGGCGTCAGGACTCCGCATTGCTTTCTCTGCCCGCTTTCGGCAATCTCCTTCCCCGGGGCCTTCAGGAGGCCAATCTGAGCCTCTCTTTCAGTTATTCGCGCACCACCAGGACGATGCAGCCCCGCGTCGAATACCAGTTTACCGACACCATTATCTCGCTGCAGAACACCACCCGTGGCCGGCCCGGTGACTTTCCTTCGGCCTTTGACAAACTGCATGATTACAACATGCAGCAGCAGCGGCTTCTGGAACAGCGTCTCAGCGAGAATGTCCAGCTCCTTCAGCGTCTCTTTTTCCGCAGCAGACCCATCGAGGAGAGAATCGACGTGAATTTTCTGACCAGAACCCTGACCGAAGACTTCCGCTTTCAGGGGATCAACCTCGACTACCGGTACGCCATCAAGACCTTTCCCACAGGCCAGGAAAAAACCATCAGCGAAAGCCCCGACTATAAGAGCATCAAACGGAAAAAGGAGTACACCCATGTACTCTTCCCCAACGACATCTACGAGATCCCCAACTACCTGGTGATATACTTCCCGAAGCGGTCGGGATTTCTGCTCAGGGCTACAGGAATCATGGTTATCCCCACCTTTATCCTGACCGGACTGCTGATTGCCATTTTTACCTATACCATATATATCATATTCAAGCAAAAGAAGCTGTCGCAGATCAAAAACGACTTCATCAATAACATGACCCATGAGCTGAAAACGCCCATTTCCACGATCTCTTTGGCAAGTCAGATGCTCCAGGACGAAACCATTTCCAACACGCCCAGAACAATCGCCCACATTTCGAGTGTGATTAACCAGGAGAGCAAAAGGCTGAGTTACCAGGTGGAGAAGGTGCTGCAGATGGCTGTCTTCAATGAAGGCCGGCTGAAGCTCCGCTTCAGGGAGTTCGAGCTCAACGATCTGGTGAGGACCGTCATCTCCAGCTTTGAACTGCGGGTGAAAAATAAGAACGGCACCCTGCACACCGACCTCAGGGCGGTCAGCAACAGGATTTACGGCGATGAAATCCACATCACCAATGTGGTGTTCAATCTTCTTGACAACGCTTTTAAGTACAGCAATGAGATCCCTGACATTACCGTGACCACCGAAAACCGCAGGGAGAGCGTGGTCCTTTCGGTCACCGACAAAGGTATCGGCATCCCCAGGGAACACCAGGAACAGATTTTTGAGAGGTTTTACCGGGTGCCCACCGGAAATGTGCACAATGTAAAAGGGTTTGGATTGGGGTTAAGTTATGTGAAAAAGATTGTAGAAGCCCACAATGGCAAGATTTTGGTAGAAAGTGCCGTGAACAAAGGCACCACATTCAGCATACATTTTCCACTCAATAACAAGAAAAACAATGGAACAGAAAGTTAAGTTACTGCTTGCCGAAGACGATGAGAACCTGGGACTGCTGTTGCGCGAATATTTGGTCGCCAAGGGGTATGACGCCATGCTCTATCCCGACGGTGAGGCGGCTTTCCGGGGGTTCAGCAAGGAGCATTTCGACATTTGCATTCTCGACATCATGATGCCCAAGAAGGACGGATTTACCCTGGCCCGGGAAATCAGGATGGTGTCGGCCGACATACCCATCATTTTTCTGACGGCCAAGAACCTCAAGGACGATGTCCTTGAGGGATTCAAACTGGGTGCTGACGATTATATCACCAAGCCCTTCAGCATGGAGGAACTTATCTTCAGGATTGAGGCGATCCTGCGGCGGACGGTCCCGGAAATCCAGAACACCGGACAGCAGATTTACCAGCTGGGGCGTTACACTTTTGACGCCCGCAAACAGACCCTGGCCAATGAGGAGGAAGTGGTTAAACTCACCACCAAGGAGGCAGAACTGCTCAAGCTCCTCTGTCAGAATGCCAACAAGGTGCTGGAACGGAATTTCGCCCTGAAATCAATCTGGATCGACGACAATTACTTCAATGCCCGGAGCATGGACGTGTACATCACCAAACTGAGGAAGCACCTCAAGGATGAACCCTCCGTGGAGATCATCAATGTCCATGGGAAAGGATACAAGTTAATTATGTAAGGACCGATGGGGCCACCGGGTGGCCATCACATAAGAAAAGGGTGCCGCTGGCGTGGGGCACCTTTTTTTTTAATCCAGTTTCAGGACGGCCAGGAAGGCTTTTTGGGGGACTTCCACGCTGCCGATCTGTTTCATGCGTTTCTTGCCCTTTTTCTGCTTTTCGAGCAATTTCCGCTTGCGGGTGATATCGCCCCCGTAACATTTGGCGGTCACGTCCTTGCGGACGGCCTTCACGGTTTCACGGGCGATGATCTTGGCACCGATGGCGGCCTGGATGGCCACATCGAACTGCTGACGGGGAATGAGTTCCCGCAGCTTCTCGCACATTTTGCGCCCGAAATTATAGGCATTGTCAAAGTGGATCAGCGTCGACAGGGCATCCACCATCTCCCCGTTGAGCAGAATATCAAGCCTGATAAGCCGTGCAGGACGGTAATCCTGGATGTGGTAGTCAAAGGAGGCATAACCGCGGGAGATGCTCTTGAGTTTGTCATAGAAGTCGAAGACGATTTCCCCCAGGGGCATATCGAAGATCAGTTCCACCCGTTCTGAAGTGAGGTAGCTCTGGTTGATCAGGGTTCCCCTTTTATCAAGGCAGAGGGTCATGATGGATCCCACGTATTCAGAGGCGGTGATGATGTTGGCGCGGATATAGGGTTCCTCGATGGTGTCGATCAGGGTGGAGGCAGGCATTCCCGAGGGATTGTAGACGCGGATGGTTTCTCCGCTGGTGAGCTTCAGCATATAGGAGACATTGGGAACGGTGGTGATCACGTTCATGTCGAATTCCCTTTCGAGGCGCTCCTGGATAATCTCCATGTGGAGGAGGCCCAGGAAGCCGCAGCGGAAGCCAAATCCCAGGGCTACCGACGATTCCGGCTCATAGGTAAGGGAGGCGTCGTTAAGCTGGAGCTTCTCCATGGCGCTGCGCAGGTCCTCATAATCTTCCGAATCGATGGGATAGACTCCGGCAAACACCATGGGTTTCACCTCCTCGAATCCTTCGATGGCTCCGTCACAGGGGCGTTTCACATGGGTGATGGTATCGCCCACCTTCACCTCGCGGGCCGCCTTGATGCCCGAAATGATATACCCCACATCGCCGGCACTGATCACCTCCCGGGGGTCCATCCCCAACCTGAGGATCCCTACCTCATCGGCATTGTACTCTTTTTTGGTGGCGACGAACTTGACCAGGTCCCCCTTGCGGATCTCCCCGTTGACAATCTTAAAATAGGCGATGACCCCCCGGAAGGTATTGAACACCGAATCAAAAATAAGCGCCTGCAGCGGGGCCTGGGGATCTCCCTTGGGCGGAGGTACCCGCTCAACAATACGACGAAGGATTTTCTCTACGCCCATACCGGTCTTTCCGCTGGCCTCAATGATATCGTCGGGATCACATCCGATCAGATCGATGATTTGCTCCGACACCCGTTCGGGCATGGCACTATCCATATCCATCTTGTTCATCACCGGAATGATTTCCAAATCGTTTTCCAGGGCCAGGTAGAGGTTGGAGATGGTCTGCGCCTGGATACCCTGGGTGGCGTCAATGATGAGCAAAGCACCTTCGCAGGCCGCAATCGAGCGCGACACCTCATAGGAAAAGTCCACATGCCCGGGAGTGTCGATCAGATTGAGTTTGTACCGCTGCCCATCCAGTTCGTAGTCCATCTGAATGGCATGGCTCTTGATGGTGATCCCCCGCTCCTGCTCCAATTCCATGCTGTCGAGAACCTGGTCATGCATATCCCGTTCCGACACCGTATTGGTGATCTGCAACAACCGGTCGGCCAGGGTACTCTTCCCATGGTCAATATGTGCGATGATACAAAAATTACGGATATAGTTCATTTTTCTGCTTTTCTTATATTATTCCGGTTTTCACGACCCCATCTCCTCTGTGCGGGGTGCTGAACCGGCCTGCCATTCTTCAGACTCGTTCCCGGGGCCAGGAAGACCTGATCTTCAACCCGGTCAGGGCTCCCATCCAATTCGGGCACAAATATATTCAATTTTTCGCTTCTCAAATCGCACCCCTCCGGCCTCCCCATCATGCAAATTCCCGGAAATTCTCTCCAATTTTTCCGTAGATTCGTACACTTTGGCACAGTTATTGATAATTCTTCATCAGAACGGTAAGAAGAAAAAAGTTCAAAGCCATGAAAACAATTTTCTGAATTATGCGTTTAAGTTAGTAGAGACTTCATCAGCCCAGTGCTGTTTTTTCATAAGTTTGGTTTAGTTAGGTTTAGTTGGATCCCGGGGCAGAGGCCCCGGGATTTTTTATTTCCTGCGCCACACGAAGTGTGTCATTGTGATAGTACTCTTTACTTGTAAGGTTTTCCCGCTTCCCTAAAAAACGTAGTTTTGGGATGTCCATTCCAGATTTGAAGCGTGTACCGGATTCTTTTCGTCGTTTTGCTGCTTTATTCATCTCTTCGTGGCCTGTCACAGGAGGTCATGGTCACTGATGCGGCGACAGGGCGTTTGCTCGAAGGGGTAGTCATTACTTCAGCGGGGGCCGTCACCCAGAGTGACAGCAACGGGAAAGCCTCACTTACCCATTTTCCGGAGAAAGGGGAGTTGTTGTTTACCCATCCCTCTTACCAATCCCTGCGCGTCGCATGGCAGGATCTGATCCAGATGAAGTTCAGGGTGAGCCTGGTGGAAACACCTCTTTCCCTGGAGGAGGTGGTCATTTCGGTTTCCCGCAGTGAGCAGTTGCGGTCGGCTGTTCCCCACAAGGTTGAGCGTTTGCCGGCAGACCTGCTGGAGCGGAGGCATCCGCCAACGACTGCCGATTTGGCAGGTTTCAGCGGAGAGGTCTTTATTCAGAAGAGTCAACAGGGGGGAGGGAGCCCCATGATCAGGGGTTTTTCGGCCAACAGGCTCCTGTTGGTGCTCGACGGAGTGAGGATGAACAATGCCATTTACCGTTCGGGGAATCTGCAAAACATCGTTGCTGTCGATGCCAACATGCTGGAGACCACAGAAATTCTTCCGGGACCGGGGAGTGTGGCCTATGGCAGCGACGCCATGGGAGGTGTCGTGAGTTTTTACACCTGTAAACCGAAACTGAGCACCTCAGGGGATTGGGTTTCAGGTGGCACCTACCGTTTGCGTGCCTTTTCGGCAGAACGCGGCGGGAGTCTTCACCTGCGCGGGGGTGCCGGGACCCACCGTTGGGGTTTTCTCCTGGGGGGCACCTGGTCGCGATTCGGCGACCTCCGGATGGGGCGCCACGGCCCCGCTGAATATCTCCGCAACGCATACGTGGTTCCCTCCCTTTTCACGGGGCGTGATTCAGTTATTCCCAACAGCCAGCCGCGTGTGCAGCGCCCCACCGCCTACCAACAGGCCAACCTGATGGCCAAAGTACGCTTTAAACCCTCTCCACAACTCGAGATCCATCTCGGAGGACATTTCTCGGGGACCTCCGATGTGCCGCGTTACGACCGGCTGATCATGTACCGGAAAGGGAGACTCCGTTACGGGGAGTGGTATTACGGCCCGCAGCAGTGGACCCTGATCACAGCCAATATCGACTACCGCCCGGGGAAAAGCCTTTTTGACCGGGTTAATATCATACCTGCCTTTCAAAACTACGCTGAGAGCCGCCACGACCGCAACATCGACGACCCCCTTTTGTTTAACCGGAAGGAAAAACTCTCCATTTTCACCCTGACCGCCGATTTTTACAAGGCATTGGGACGCGACCTGCAAATAAACTACGGTCTGGAAGGCGCAACCAATGAGGTGGTTTCCAGGGGATGGTCGATGCATCTGCTGACCGGAGCAAAGGAGTCCGCCACCCCACGGTACCCCTCCCTCTCCCACCATTCGCATGTGGCAGGGTACATCAGCAGCCACTGGAATCCTTTTGAGCAGCTTTCCCTTGAAGGGGGAATCAGGGCGACCCTCACCCATGCCGAAGGGGCGTTTTCACCCGAAACGGGGTTTCCCGATTCGGGGTTCAGTCAATACAACCGGGCCCTCAACGGCAGCCTGGGGGCAGTGTGGCGTACTTCACCCGACTGGCGCTTCAGGGTGCTGGCCTCCACGGGTTTCAGAGCCCCCAACATCGACGACATGGCCAAGGTCTTCGACTCGGCCCCCGGAAATGTCATTGTTCCCAATCCCGCACTGAAACCGGAATACGCACGGAATGTGGAAACTGGGATTTTCTACGGGGCGGGGAAAAAACTCAGCGCGGAAGCCACCTTTTTTCTCACCCGTCTTTCCGGGGCCATGGTCCGCCGCCCCTTCCTTTACCAGGGGCGGGACTCCATACCCTACAACGGCATCATGAGCCGGGTCGAAGCACTGGTCAATGCCGAGTCCGCCACCATGGCCGGAACCGTCCTCACTGTGGTTTATCATTTCTCCCCGCAACTCCGGGCCGAACACACCCTGAATGCCATGACCGGAGAAGACTCCGACGGATTTCCCGTACGCCATGTTCCTCCGCTTTACGGCGCTTTCTCCCTGGCTTACACCAAAAACCCATGGTTCACGGCACTCACCCTGCACTACAACGGGAAGCTCCCCTCCTCCCGCCTGGCACCCGATGAAAGGGAGAAACCATGGCTTTACCTCCCCGATGCCTCCGGAAATCCCTACGCTCCCGCCTGGATGACCATTGACCTGCACGCCGCCTATGACTTTTCTCCTGCCTTTAAACTCTCGGCAGGCATCGAAAACCTGACCAACCGCAGGTTCCGCCCTTACTCCTCGGGAATCGTGGCCCCAGGGACCAGCCTGGTCCTCTCCCTCTGCGGAAAATTCTGAATTCTGCCTGCAGACGCATCCCTCAGCCTTCGTGAACGAAAACGAGCAGCACCACACCGCGTACAAATTCCCTTTCAGGAAGAACAATACAATATTCCTGACAGGATTCCGTTTTTGAGGTATAGGAAGTGCGCAACCTTTACAGAAAAATCAACGTCAATCAATTCGGTGCTTCCTAAAGACAGGAGGCTGTTCCGGACGCGGAGCGGCCTCTTTTTTTCCGTAGCGGGAGAGTCCGGTTCCCATTAATTCCTTAAATTTGGGGAAAGTGCAAAAGATGATCAGGTACAACACAGGCCGGACGTTCCCTCCGCCGGTGGTTTTCGCCGGCACCCTGATTCTTCTGGCCGGGCTCCTTTCTGTGACCCGGATCACAGGGATCCTCATGGTTCTGACAGGGGCTTTCCTCCTCTTTTCCACCGACAGGGTACGCATCCATCCCGGCACCGGAAAAATAAGTTCCGGCACCTCCCTTTTCGGTATCATTTTCACCGGAAAACAGAGGAATTTAACAGCATTCAGGGGGTTGGCGGTGGTGCCCTTCTCCACCTGCACCACGACACACAGCCTGTCGAACCGGAGCAACAGCGTTCAGGAAAGAGAATTCCGGGTTTACCTGGTTGAAAGGATTCCTGAAAAGGCGCTTCTGGTCAGGAAATTTCTTCTTGCCGGTGAAGCTCTCACCTTTGCCCGGCAACTTTCTTCCATTCTGGAGATTCCACTGGTTTCGGAAAACCAGGAACAGGGAGCCCGCAAGGATCACCCTGATTCCGGCGCTGGTCAGGAAGTCCGTTAATTCACCAGGTCAATTCACTAATTTAACAGGATACGATGAAAATGCGTCTGCTTTTTATGCTGGGTTCAGCCGCCCTTCTTTTTCTGTCGATGATGATCGTTCCCGACGATGGGGATAATGGCTGGCGGGGTATGAACCGCGATGGCAAAGTGGAAGGGTTTAGTGTACCGGCCACCTGGCCCGGAATGCTCAACCAGGATTGGCAGGTTCCGGTCGGATTGGGGGATGCCTCTCCCGTGCTGGCCGATGGGAGGATTTACCTCCATACTAAAAAGGATTCCTCGGAAGTGGCCCTGTGCCTCGAAGCAGCCACCGGCAAGGTAATCTGGGAGCAGGAGAACAATCCTGCTCCGGAGGTGACCGGCGGTGCGGCCAGCCATCCCGGACCCAGGAGTACCCCGCTGGTGACCGGCAACCGGGTCATCAACACCGGGGCCGGGGGCTATATGACCTGCCGCGATGCGGCCACAGGGGCGTTGATCTGGGAGACAGACCGCTACACGGCCGAGGTACCCCAGTTTTTCGTGGCCGTTTCCCCGCTTTCCACGGGCAACAGAATTATCGCACACATGTATGGTAAGGAAAAAGGAAGTATTGTCGCCCTGGATCCTGAAACCGGCGCAGAGATATGGAAAGTGGAGGGCATCGCCGCCACCTATTCCTCTCCGGTCTTCATGCCAGCCTACCCTGACATGGTGGTAGTCCAGGGAGAAACCGAACTGGTGGGGATAGCAGCGGCTTCCGGGGAGGTGCTCTGGAGAACCCCCACCCCTGGGGAAACCCGATTTTACAACTCCTCCACCCCCGTCATTGATGGGCATAGCGTCATCATTGCCGGACAGGGTTCGGGAGCCAGAAGCCTGGCTATCGGCAGAGATGAAGCCAACTGGTCAGTGACAGAAACCTGGAAAAACCCCGCCATCCATGTCTCCTTCAATACACCCGTACTGAAAGAAGGATTTATCTATGGCAACGACGCCCGCTTTGGCTATCTTTTCTGCGTGAACGCCGTCACCGGGACCACCGCCTGGATCGATACGGTCAAAAACAACCGCTTCGCCGCCCTCCTCGACCTGGGAAGTGTACTGGTCTCCCTCCCCGCGACGGGCCAACTGATTGTCTTCAAACCCGACAGCGAAAAATACAGCCAGATCGTCAGGTATAAGGTGGCCGATACGGAAGTTTACGCCCATCCGCTCTTCAGCGGAAAAAACATCTATGTCAAGGACAAGGAATACCTTACCTGCTGGTCCCTCCCCGAAGTACCGGGCAGAAACTGACAGCTGACCATACCTGTCAGATGCAGAACCGAAAACATCTTCTCCCCAAGGGGTTTACGACCATCCCCTGACCCCACTGGATTGCTTTTCCGGTGGAATGGATCCTGACCTACCATCAACCCTTACCACACTGATCATCCCAAAGGGAAGGCTTCTTTCATGTTTCATCCTGTATCAGTAAAATTTACTTTACTATATCAACTTTATGTTGTGTTTAACACTCTTTTCCATCCCCGGAAAAACATTTCAGGCCACTTTTCGTTATTTCAGCCGATAAACGAATTGTCCATATTTGAAATCAATGAAGAGAATAGTTCTATTGCTGTCGGTGATGATCCTGGTGTACGCTTCCGGGGCGCAGCAGAAAACGCGTGACAAGGTCAGGAAAAAATACCGCCAGACGGAGACCATCCGTGAAGGATTGCCCGAGGTGCTGGTGAGCGGCCGGGTGTTCAATGCCCAAAAGGAGCCTTTGGCCGGGGCCTCTGTGGTCATCCGGGGGAGTATGCGGGGGGTCAACACCAATGAGGCAGGCGAATACTACCTCAGGGGAATCGCTACCGGAGTGGTCTCCTTCCAGGCCTCCTTCGTGGGATACAAAACCAAAATCATCGATTACTACCTCCAGGAGGGGGTCAACGATGTCAACTTCACCCTCGACAGGGAGAATGTGGCGCTGGAGCCGGTGACGGTCACCTCGCAGCAGCGGGAGCAGAACCTCCCTGATATCTCAGGAAGCATCACCGCTCTCGGGAGCACCTTCCTGTCCAATAACGACATCAGGGATCTGACGCAGATGGCCGCATTTGTACCCGGACTGCAGATCAGGGAGCAGACGCCCCACCGTCCCAACTATGTCATCAGGGGGCTCACTTCCGACGAGGTGAGTCTCACCGCCCAGCCGCGGGTCTCGGTCTATTTCAACAACGTGCCCGTCAGCCGGCCCTCCATGGCTTCTGCGGAACTCTACGACATGGAGAGTGTGGAGGTGCTCCGGGGCCCCCAGGGGACCCTCTTCGGCCGGGGCTCCCAGGCCGGGGCCATCCATTTTATCACCCGCAAGGCAGGCCCCCGCAATGACGGTTTTCTCTCGGCAGGATATGGCGAATATAATATGAAAGATTTCCGGGGCGCTGTGGGAGGCACCCTCCTGAAGGAGAAGCTCTTTGCCCGCGGGGCGGGATTTTACACCACCCGCGACGGCTATGTTACCAACACCTTCGGGGGCACCCTTAACGGCAAGAACAGCCTGGGAGGGCGTTTCTCACTCCGCTATCTCCCCTTCTGGAACACCACTGTTGACCTGGTGGTCCACTACCAGCAGGACGACCTTCCCGGCACGGCCTTCATGAGCCGGCAGTTTCCCAATGCCAACGGCGTGAGCGATATTTTCAGATACGAAGCGTCTCTCGACCAGGGCGAAAAGCTGAACAACTACCGTAACCTACTGGGTACCTCCCTGGAGATCCGCCGTTTCCGCAACGAAAACAACTATCTCACGTCGGTCACTTCCTATACCACCAACCATGCCGACTCGCGGTGGGACGGCGACGGAACCGTGGCTCCGGCCATCAACATGGCCGAAGCCATCAAAGTGCGCCAGTTCACGCAGGAATTACGCTATAACTTCTCCCTGAACAGCCGTATCAACGGTTTTGCGGGTGCCGGCTATTGGCGTGAGAATGCCCGCCAGAACTATTTCTTCAATCCCGATGAGCAGTACATGGCCTACCTGATCCTGCAGATGCCCCAATATCTGGTGACTCCGACGGGAGAGAGTTACCCGATGGCCGCCCTTCCCGCCGATCCGCGGCTGGGCCCCCTGGCGGGAATGCCCCTGCCCTCGCAACATGAAGAGGAGAATATCACGGAGGCCACCAACCGGTCGATCGACCTCTTTGCCGACGCCACCTGGAAACTCACCTGGCGGCTGAGCCTTACCGCCGGTATCAGGGCCTCCCGCGAAACCTTCCGCCTCTCCAACCTGAGCAGGATGAATGGCGGATCCCCCTCCACCCTGGGGATGCTCACGGGCATGTACCCCAACCTCTTCTTTAAACCGGTCGATGAAACAGAGGAAAAAGAGAGTTGGACTGGCCTCACCTACCGGGCCAAACTGAAATATGACCTGGGTCCCAACAGCAACCTCTTTGCAGGATATACCAAAGGGCGGAGGCCGCCGGTCATTCAGTTCAATTCGGTGGGGACCAGTGAAATCATGAACGAGGAGACCCTCCACAGCTTCGACGCAGGCCTCAAAAGCGCCTTGGGCAACCGTTTCTGGTTCGACGCCACCGCCTTTTACCAGCTCTTCAGTAATTTCCAGACCAACGCCTGGGTGGAGAACAACTACCTGGTCAGGGATGCCGGCAAGGCCACCTCCTATGGGGCGGAGACCTCAGTAAGGATGGCCCTGCTCCGGAATCTCTCCCTCTTCGGGAATTACGGCTATATCCACGCCCGTTTCGACAGTCTCGACAGCCAGGGCAACGCCCAGGAGTATGCCGGGAACCACTTCCGGCTTACCCCGGAACACAGCTTCACGGCCGGCGTGGATGTCCGCGTCCCGCTACTCAGGGGGGTGTGGCTCTTTGCCGTCCCCTCCTGGAGCTGGCAGAGCCACGTCTGGTTTGAAGATGCCAACACCCCGGACCTGGAGCAGCCGGCATACGGCACGCTTAATGCCAATGCCGGGGTAACCCTCACCCAACCGGGGGTCACCCTTTCGGTATCGGGGACCAACCTGTTGGAGGAAAAGTATGTAACCAGCGCCGGCAACACGGGAACCCTCTTCGGAGTGCCCACCTATATCCCCGCTCCGCCCCGCATAATCAGCGGCAAAATCACCTGGCGCTTCTGACCCTGAGGTTTTTCCAGTAGACCTTGATACCGCCCCCGTCGTGGATCTGAAGGGCGATGGCCCCTTTGCCCTCCGCGATTTTGGCATCGGTGAGGTCCACCATCGGTTTGCCGTTGAGCCAGGTCTGCACCCTGCCGTCGACCACCCTGATGCGCAGGGTATTCCATTTCCCCATTTTCAGGATGTTCTCCTGCTCATCGGGGATCTGCACCAACCATCCGCGGCCGTAGGATTCATAAATCCCGCCGGTATCGTGGTTGGGGGGAGCCACCTCCACCTGCCATCCCGATACTTTTGTCCCTTCAAAGGTGGAGCGGAAGAATACCCCGCTGTTGCCATTGGCGGCCTGCCGGAACTGCACCTCCAGGTCAAAATTGTCATAATCCTTTTCCGTGGAGAGATAGCCGTACTGCTTGTCGGGACCGCTTTCACACACCAGCAACCCCTTCTCTACGTACCACTTCTCGGTACCGTGGATCACCCAGCCATCCAGGTTCTTCCCGTTAAAAATCTTTTTATATCCCTTTCCCGCTCCTTCGGCGGAGAGGGTAACCACAAGCAGCATGGCTGCGGTCAGCAATAAAAATGATCTCTTCATATGTTCGTCGTTTTAAAGTTCCGCCTTGTAAAGAAACCGATTTTTTAGTTATCCGAGGTCACCGGGCAGGTTTTGACAATGAAATACCCATGCAATATTTATGCACCAACCGGTATGATTAACCACTTTAAACAGATAAAACCCTCATGGCCGTTAGTTTTTAGTTTCAGTGGCCCGGCCACAAAAGGGCAAGGTATTTGCTTAATCAGGTTCCAGGAGAGCTTAATATAGCATTGATATATCTATTATTTGTTTTATTTTTTGCATATTAAAGCTGATTTATCTATATTTACAAGAAAATATAATTAACAATGCTTGGTGAGATCTATGAAAAGCCAGGAAGTGATTTGATCAGGGAACTGGGGAAAAGGTATCGTGACTACCGGAAACGGATGGGGTTCACTCAGAAGGAAATTGCCTTGAAATCAGGACTGAGTCTTTTTACGATCAGCTCTTTTGAAAACGGTTCTTTTACCGGAATCACCCTGGCTTCATTGATCCGGTTGCTTCGGGCTGTTGACCATTTGGAAGAAATTGAAAAACTATTGCCGGAATTGCCGGAGAGTCCGCGCGCTTTATATAAGAGACAAATCAGGAGATAGACGATGGAAACGAATGTGGTAAAGGTGACGCTTTGGGGAATGGAGGTGGGATATTTGTCATGGGATAAGAGAACGGGCGTGGCTGTTTTCGAATATGAGCCCTCCTTTCTGGAGCAAGGTTTGGATATTGCTCCCTTGACGATGCCGGTTGGATCACCCCGCAGCCGTAAAAAACTGCCCTGGAGAGGCTCAAAAGATAAGCTTTACCATGGACTTCCGCCTCTTATTGCCGACTCCTTGCCCGACCGGTGGGGAAATGCGCTTTTCATGGCCTGGCTGCGGGACCACCGTATTCCTGCAGGGCAGACAACCCCGGTCGATCATCTTTCGTTTATCGGGTGCCGGGCCATGGGAGCACTGGAATACGAACCTGCATATCAACTGGGAGATAACGCAGCCTTTTCGGTCGATGTGCAGAGATTGTATGATTTTGCCAGAAAAGTATTAAACGAGAAGGAGACCACCGTGCTTAATCAGGAAAACGCGGTTTTATGGCAGGATTTGGTAAAAGTAAGCTCATCACCAGGAGGAAAACGCCCGAAGGCGATAATTGCCATAAATCAGGCTACTGGGGAGGCCATCTCAGGCCAGGGATCCATCCCGGAAGGATTCCGCCATTTTATTCTGAAGTATGATGATCATCCAGCCTATCCCTATGCCAGACTTGAGTATATTTTTTACCGGATGGCTCTGGAAGCCGGAATAGAAATGATGCCCTCAGAACTTCGGACCTTCAATGGAGTTACCCATTTTCTTACCCGGCGTTTTGACCGCGAAGGAAATCATAAGATACATACCCAAACCCTGGCGGCTATGTCTCCCGGAAGCGATTGCTATGAGGATATTTTTGGCCTCATCAGACGGCTGAATCTTCCCTACCACGATAGCCGCCAGCAATACCTGCGAATGGTGTTTAATGTGATCGCACGGAATGTGGACGACCATTCCAAGAACTTTTCCTTCTGCATGAACCGTGAAGGCATCTGGCGTTTGTCCCCCGCGTATGATTTGACTTATAGCGCTGACCTCTCAGCCCCCGCATACGCCAACAGACACTCCTTGCCTGTGAACGGGAAAGACGAGGGCATTACCCGTCAAGACCTGGAAGTTGTGGGTCAGAAAAACGACATACAGGATATCAAGACCCTGATCGACACCGTTGCCCACGCCATCTCCAAATTCGGGGAATTTGCAAAGGAACTGGATATTGACAAAGCATTGGCCGAAAGCATCAGTGCTGATTTTGTAAAAGTCTGATTAACCTGTTATCTTCAACTCTTGAAAACCATAAGATCTAAATAATTTAAACACATGAATAAGATTTCTGCAGTTCTTTTGATTCTTCTTCTGGCCGGATGCGGTCCACGACCATCTACGGACCTGACTCCCCTGAATGTCACCGAACAGTGGGCCTTTGCCACGGGTGACGATACCCTGTGGGCGCAGCCCTCCTTTGATGATGCAGCATGGGCCCGGATATCGGTCACCAAAACCTGGGAAGAGCAGGGATTTCCGGGATACGACGGCTTCGGGTGGTACCGGCAGACCATCGACATCCCGGTGTCATACAGCCAACCGGTGGCCGACAATGGCGGACTGGTCATCAGTTACGCCAATGCCGACGATGCCGACGAATTGTGGTTCAACGGGACCCTGATCGGATCCACGGGCTCCTTACCCCCCGACTATGTCAGCAAGTACGGGGTGAAACGGCGGTATGTGGTTCCGGCGGAACTTGTGAAACCGGGTGAGAAAAACCTCGTCGCGATTCGCGTTTTTGACGGCGGTGGCGGTGGCGGCGTAGTTTCAGAAGCGCTTTCCATCCATCCCATGTCGGAAGTGTACCAGCTTCCACTGACCGTGCGCATTGCCGATGAGGACTGGGTCTTTGTGGGAGCACCCAAAGCGACCATCGGGTTGGCCACGGAAAACCAATTGGGCAAGAATGTCAGAATTACCGTGGGACTGAAAATGACTACCGACGACTACCAGCCGGTTTCCGAAACTTCAAAGGTTCTGAAAATCAAACATGACCAGAGCGGACTGGTCCTCTTCGACATCGACCTCCCGGCACCCGGATTTTACCGCTGTACCGCCTGGGCTGAAAAAGAGGGCATCAAGGGAGAAGAGGTGAAATTCAACATCGGCTACGAACCCGAAAAAATCGTCAGTCCCGTCGATACCCTCCCCGGATTTGCAGAATTCTGGAAAACCACCCGTGCCGAACTCGACCAGGTGAAACCCGACTTCCGGATGACCCTGCTGAAGGAAAAATCAGGAACCGTGCGCGACCTGTACCAGGTGACGATGCAGTCATTCGGGAATGTCACCATTGAAGGTTTTTATGCGGTGCCCAAGGTTCCGGGGAAATACCCGGTGATCATCAGCTATATGGGATATGGGTCGGATCCCTGGCTTCCCGGAGGGGACTATAATCCCGATTTTGCAGAATTTGTCCTCTCGACACGCGGACAGGGCATCCAGAAAGCTGCCAACACCTATGGCGACTGGATCCTGCATGGACTGGACAGCAAAGAGAATTACTATTACCGGGGAGCTTTCATGGACCTGGTGCGGGCCATCGATTTTGTGGTTTCCCGGCCGGAAGTAGATCCTGAAAAAATCGTGGCCGAAGGGGGCAGTCAGGGAGGGGCCTTCACCCTGGCCGCCTGTGCCCTCGACCACCGCATCAAGGCCGCGGCACCCACCATCCCCTTTCTGAGCGATTATCCCGACTACTTTAAAATCGCCCCCTGGCCTGCCAGCGCCTTTGTCGGTTACCTGAAAGAACATCCTGAAAAGACCTGGGATGAGATCTACCCGCTGCTCTCTTTCTTTGACGTGAAAAACCTGGCCCCCATGATCCGGTGCCCCATCCTGATGGCCGCAGGATTACAGGACGACGTTTGTCCGCCCCATACCAACTTCGCCGCTTATAACCAGATCACTTCTGAGAAGAAATACTATGTCTTTCCCGACCAGGGCCATAGCGTGCCCCAGACCTGGAACGACATCAGGATGGCCTTCTTCAGGGAAAAACTGGGACTCCCCCAACTTTAGGTATCCTGCCGACCATAAATATTTGGAACAACTGACCTGACAAAGCCAGTCCTTTTAGCACGATACCAGGTTGCCACTTGCCTGACGCTCTGTTATCCGACGACACCCAACTGGATACAATTATTGGGAAACCAAGGTCGCGAGACACACAAAATGTAACACTACCAAGATTTTAAAGGCATAAAGGGTTTAAAATATATCAACCCTTACAGTATTTAAGCAAAAAGCCCGGCATTTGCCAAGGCATTTTGTATTATTGTAAGATATCCTGCTATTCCACGATTGAAAACTTATAATTTAATGGAAAACCATTTTAATGTCAAGTTCAAGTAGTCGTTGGTAAAAAGTAATAGAGTCCATTGGTTCTATAGTAGCTCCATTAGTTGTTTTATCCACTATCCAATAATGTATTGGCCTATTTTCCTTGCTACCTGTCATTTCATCAACTTCCTGATTTTTTGCTATAATGTAACGATCATTGAACTCATATGATAAAACAATAGGAGGAACGATTTCTTTTCCTGTTCCTTTATAATTGACACTCTCATGATAAATTATAGTTTTTGGGGCATCTTGTACGTATCTATATTTATTTCCAAGATCAAAGCTATCATCTTTGCGAATAAACACACATGAATGGAAAAGAATAACAGCAATTGATACAATAAATAATCTTTTCATTTGCTTATTTTGTTTTGATTGTTCCTGTTCCATAAATAAAGACCCTAAAACCGTGTGAATCATTAAGTCCGGTACGTTGTCTTTCAAAATAAATTAACCTATCTCGTGTATTTGCTGGTAATTTACCTGCATCTCTAAGTGCTTGTGGATAATTATGATAATCCCAATTATAGTCATCCCAAAACAACTTCACATTTCCTGACTTTGCGTTTAAAAGTTGCATCTGCGTGTTGCCTAAAGCATAGGTAGTTGAGAATGATGAACCATTAAACTTCACATAATCTAACAAATGAACATTCCCTTTTTGCCCTTCCTGCAATCCAATATTTTTTACACTCAGATCGCCAAAATTCAATTTAGATGCATCAAGATACAGCGAATTATCAGCGGTAATATTGTTTGGTAACGTATTAGGGTGCTGCTTAGCCCAGTCAACACCTTCACCAATAGTCACAACCCCATCATAATCAAGTCTTGTTTTTAAATTATCATAATGAGCAAGCAACTTTGATCCAGCAGCATCACTACTTAAACCTTCTGCGCCTAAACTATTACTTAGAGCTGCTTCATGAGACATCCCTTGCTTGAATTTGTCCTTATCCATTACAATAGCCTTCCCTTGCAATCCTTGGTCATCTGTCCCCAAAAAGTTTGCATCTCTGTCATAGATAGGTGCATCAAGAGCCCCATTGGGGTCAAATCTTGAGATAGGATTGTTTTGAACAAAATTATATGGAGAAATAAAACTGCGTTCTTCTGTTAATGGATCTATCGAATGCCATCTTCCAATTTGAGGATCATAAAACCTGGCGCCGTAATCGTACCAATATAGGTCAAAGTCGTTTTGGATTTCCTTTCCATTGTAGAGGTATTTGTTGGTGCCGGTACCTGAGCTCATGTTGGAGATCTCCATCCCGAACGGGTAGTAATGCCTCTGTTGTATCAGCTCGGCCATGCCATTGGCCCCCTTGCGGATCACCGCCCTCACATTCCCCAGATGATCCGCCAGATGGTATTCATAGGACCAGTTACTGCCATTTCTTACCGCCCTGCCTTTGGGCGTTACTATATATTTCAAAGAACGCACCCCGCTTGCAGTTTCGTAAACAAACGGCCCGCAGTAATCTTCTTTTGTCAGGATTCCGTTGTTTTCAACACGCTTGCGGAGCTTTTCTCCTTCAAAGGTATAATAATAGTTGATGCGCCGGTTTTGCCCCAGCCAGTTTAACTCAAAGGGCAGGTTCAATAGATTGTACGTTGTCTCTATCAGTTTGTGGGTTTCCACATCCACATTGCCGTTGTCGTCATAGTTCAATGCCATAGGGGAGGAGCTTCCTGGATAATCGGTCACCTGGGCAACATCCCCTGAAGCATCCGATAAGCCAATGACCTGGTTGCCACTATAGGTGAAGGTGAGCCGGTCGATATAGGTCCCCTGGAATCCATATCGGTCCAGGGTTTTGATATTGCCGTTCAAATCATAGGTATAGTGCACATCTAAAGCAGTGGGGGACATTCCGCTTCTGTTAAAATTGGCGTTGGTCATTCGGTTATTCCCATCATAGGAATAAACATAGTACATGCTGGAATGTGTGGGAGTTCCCCATAACATCCCGGCAATATTGCCATTGTAAAACGTCGGACAAGGCCATGGCCCTCCCTTGTAATAGAGTTTGAGGCCAAACTTGCTGTTCTCCGTAAAGGTCGAGGGATTGTTGATCTGGGTTAACCAACCCCTGATGTTATAACTATAGTTGTTGCGTTGCAGAAAAGGCCCACCGCTTTCGGAATGCAGATAACAGGTGCGTTGGGCTCCGGTCTGGTCATAACTGTAGCCGGCCATCAGAACCTCGCTCGCACTGTCAATCTGGTAACGGGTTTTCACGACCCTTCCCCGGTGATCGTAATCGTGGTACAGATCGGTCCAAATCGTGCTCCCCCCGGTCATATGCCGGTGCCGTGTTTGGAGGGCCTGTCCGGAAAAATTATACTTGTGGGTAATGTACTCCTTTCCGCCAAGGTGGTTGTCGGAAACGGTCTGTATTACCCGGCCGTAGATGTCGTAGTAAAATGCAGAAACAAGCCATTCGGTGATGCCGCTCTCCAAGTTGAGCATCCTGGTCCGTTCCCAGGTGAGCCTGCCCGTGTTGTCGGTGCACTGTCTTACCCCCAGTGCGGAGGTGTCGGCAGCATTGATACTATTGGCCGCCGGACAGTCAGCATAATCATTGTAATGAAGATATTTCAGGGGAATCCTTTCGGACCTTCCAACCAAATAGCCGGCGTTGAGCCCGATGTAGCTTACAAGGGAGGCCCGTGTCGAAGTGGAGGACCATACCCCCTGTTCTGTCGGCCGGTCCAGATGATCGTAAATGGTGTAGGACCATTCGGGAGGGGAGGCACCGTACCGTTGATTGCCATCCTGCGAAAGCACAAGCCTGTGGCGATTATCGTAAATGCAGAATATCCATGCGCCTGAAGGAGCCTTTTTATCGGTTAGCCGTCCCCTGTCATCATACTTGTAATAAAAACAGTCATCCGTGGAGGCCGGGGAAACCCCCTGTGGTTGAACCACACAGCGCAGGCGGCCAAACTCATCGTAACAGTAACGGGTACGGGAACTGCCCCTTTCGTTCATCACCAGGCGCCCCTGGATGTCTTTGAACTCACGCACGGTATTGCCATCTTCATCAGTCGTTTCGGTAATAAAAAGAGAATTGTAAGGATAGGTAATGACCGAAAAGTTTTGGCCCGTATACTTCCATGACTGCACATTGTCAGTAACGGCGTTGGTTTTGTAAACGGTCGTTACCGGGTGTTCCAGCTGCCAGGAAGAGCCGGGTGCTCCCTGCTTTTCTACCCGGCTAAGGGGTGACTTCTCATATTCAGTCACCGCATACCCCTTACTGCCATCCTCTGTTCCATAAACCCCCGTGAGAAATGCACTTTGTTCGCTTTTAAAAGTCAGGGAGTCCACATACGAACCGTGGTTGGAGGGCTTGGCATAAGGAAGCCATTGCTGGATGAGATTACCTTCGTCATTGTACTTCTGCCACGATATCAGATCACCCCCTGTCTGGCTCTCCATAACCCTGATATGCTCAACAGGACGACCCAAGCCATCAAAGTATTCCACCACAGGGGCCGAATCCCCGGCTTTGAGGCTTCCGGGGTGGTCGGTAAAGGGGCTTAGATAAGTGTGGGTGACGATATAATTGCGTGATGAGGTTGGGCTAACAATTTGTCCCGTTCCGGAAATACCCCCAGGGAGATCCCCAGGTGTTCCCTGCCCCACCGCTGGGATAAGGGCAGAAATCAAAATGACCACCATTAGCCAAATTTTATTCATGGGTTGGAAGGTTAAAACAACAATTTATTTCTTTACAATTACTTTTATGGTTTCCCTGATTCCATTTCCCAAGAATTCTACATAATAACTAGCCTCAGGTAAATGGCTTATATCAAGCTGTTGTGGCTGCCAACTCAATGATTTGTACTTCTGAGCAAAACAGGTCCTTCCTGATGAATCAAAGATACGTAACATTACATCTTTTTTTTCCCACGTTGAGGCTGGCTCCCAATACACAATGCCACTGGTTACAGTTGGGAACAGACTAAAGGGTAAGTCCTTTGCATTATCACTTTCAATCCTTGCACTTTTAGTATCTGCCAGGAATATTTCACCCGTTCTGACACAACCGTTCTTATCAGTTACAGTGACGGTATATATACCAGGATCATATACAGTAAGAAATCTCGAGGTTGATTTATTCTCATTCCAAAAATAGGATTCAAATCCTGCTCCAGCATCCAGTTCCCATGCCTCAATTTTCGTGCTGCCTGACAATAAGTTGTGCTTTATGGTAACCGGTTCTTGGGGCAAACAATTTTCAACGCACAGGACAAAAATATCATCATCGCCAACAGAAACAATATCTGAAGAACCTGATTGAATTGTACCTCTAAATTGACCAGCAATATAAAGGCTTTCATTATCGGCAACAATCGCACAGGGGAAAGCACTGCCAACAACAGGAATATTAAGGATTTCTGTCGGTGTACAACTCTCATTAAAACCGGCCAAAAAAATCCCGGGTCCAAATCCCTCCTTTTCCATACTCTTGCCTCCTAGACTAAGTCTCCCTGTGAATTTTCCAACAATGAATAATCCACTATTTATTCTCACCATACCTGCTGCTTCTTCAAACCCATATCCGCCAATCTGGGAATAGTGCGTTTTACCTTCATCAAGGTCAATCTTAAGCAATAGCACATCGCTCATGCCCTTGCTGGGAATTTCGATTTCATCAATGAAAAGGGAATGCCTGAAATTGATTAACACATATAATGAAGAGCTGTCCTGAAGTATGTCCACCGGCTCAAATGAATACCCACACAAGGGATAGGTAATATTATCTGGCATATCGTCGGTAGTCATTTCACTAATGAATAAATACACTAAACTATCAGAAATTAAGGCAGGCAATCTTTCACCTTCAATACCGCCATATTTTGAGATACCTGTCACAAAAGAACAACCCGTTTTAGGGCTTTTCTTGGAATTTACCCTGTCGGAGCCCACGTTCAAGTAATGTTTGAAAGTCGCTTGATTGTCAGCTGTGGTCATAGTACCTCTCATAACATTGCTGCTCTTATCAGCATAGTAAGTTTTTCCATCCATAAGAAGAGTATCAGAAAACCATCCTGAAAACTGTATTTTCCCATTAACATTTTGGCTCAGTCCCGAAATTTCAAATAAAGAGGTACTACTGATTTGGTTGTAATCCATTAAGTTAAGGTTGTAATCACAAAGCATTGCCAGGCAATTCTCTTTTAAATACCCGCGAAATCTTTCCTTTCCGAATCCGGTTTCAGAGTTAAACCAAAGGGTAGACAAAATTCCGTTTTCATATGTTCCGAGGTTCGTGATATAATCGTAACCTGTTCCGCCCATATGAGCTACATTAAGAAATGAACCATCACTGTTATAAATGGCAATAAATGCATCACGGCTACCCTGAGAAAACAAGGTATCAGAGCCAAAACCTATACTTTCCGTAAATGATCCCGAAACACCAATTTTCCCCTCAGGCAATAAAATCAGACCAGTAACGATGTCCCAACCTTGGCCACCTAACTGAATGGCATTATTGATTCTGAAGCGCTGGCTTGAAGCTGCAAATGCACAGGCAGTTATTACAATCAACAATATTATCTTTTTCATAAATAACGATTTCTGTTCTGTAACTTGTTAATCCGCAAAAAAGCCACTCAGTGACTGGCATAATTGTATTCAAACTTTTGTAACAAATGCCCTTCATGGTTTTTTATCCACTTTAACCTACCGTAATCATCGTATTTATAATTTATACTTATACCTGTTGGGTTAGTACTTCTTTCAATTCCAATATGACGCTTATAAGAATTGGTATAAACCATACAATTCATAGGAACAATCGGTTTAAGGAGATTATACATCTCCAGGCTATTAAAAGTACAATCCTTACCATTATGCATTTCGATCATTGTTGCTGTTGCCCCTTTTACTGTTGCCATTAAATAAACTCCCGTATTATCCCACAGATAGGAAGTCGGGTAACAATTGGTTGGCAAAACTTGTTTCAGTGTATTGTCAGGATAAAAAGAATAGGAGGCTTGATGAACAAAGGAATAAGGACTTGTTTGTGAAAAGGCTATATCAGTTATTGAATAGGAGGGTTCAGCAAGATAAAAGTCAGTAACCTGTCCAAAATCGTTATATTTATACTGTTTACCTGCTACAATTTTTCCATCTGTATATGTTCTTGTGTCGATAAGTTTTCCTATCATATACTTGTTCTTTAGTATACTAAAGTTTTGAATGTCGCTAAGATAATCGTCTGGATAGAAAAACTTGGACAGGGTTATTCTACCGTCACTATTTTTGGTTTGTTTAGTGCTTATCATACAATGGTTAGCATTATTATATCCGAAAGTGGTTGAAGTGGAAATATTCCCGGATGCTTCATGTTTTATAATTTCTTCTTTCAGAGTATATGCCCAAACCGATTTCAATTCGTAAGAAACTACATCATAAAAACTTAAAATCTCACTAGAAGCTACCCATGGCCCAGTGTACCTATAGTTAATAGCCATGCACTTAACCGTTTTTAAGTTTCGGGGTTCATCAAAAAAAGGAGTAATATTCTTAGTGTGAATGAGTGTTTCACCAGTTTTCAGGATTTCAGTTTTAGTAAGTGTCCCGTTCATCCATCCTGTATTTGAGTATACCAAAGGCCTTATTTGCATTCCGTTAATAGGGGTTCCAGTAGCATCCATTTGAGTTTTGAAATAGTGCACTTCTTTCCCACTTTCCGCATTATCGCCATGCAAAACGACCACCTTCCCATAGCAAATATTCAAATTGTCTGCATAATTCATGTTGTAAATTGAATTTGAACTCAATATGCCATAATGACAAGACAACCTCATAAGAGGGTTATTTTCACAACCAATTCCAATAGGGAATTGTCGATAATAGACTGAATCAGAGACACTAATACCTTGTTCATAAATATACTTTCGTATCTCGGCAGATATATTAATACCATTGACATCTATTGTTCGCAACACCCTGCATCCCCCAAGCTGTAACCCAAAGGCATTAATATGGCCTTCATACTCAATTAATGTGAATCCTTTTGTTGGATAAGTAATCCTTTTAAGCATACCTACTCTAGCAAATTGAGGATCAGGTGACCTGTTGCAAGCGCCTCCAACGAAATTTGAAAATAACCCGGAATACTGGATAGGTACTTTATTGAGTTGAAGAAGATCATTGTTGCTCTTTCCATTGAAATAGTTCAAGTGGTCCTGAGAATACGAAAATCTCGAAGGCAATAGGTTAAGGTCATAGTATTCAAATAAGTAGGAACTCACTCTTCGATTATTGTTGTCTTTAAGCTGCAGCGAATCAAGAAACATCCGATATTTGAAATTATTGGATGGACCATTGCCTATTACTGTCGGACTCTGAAAATTTGGATTGTTCACAGGAAACCCATAATAGAAAGAAAACGATTTAATAACAGTACCGTCTGGATTGACAACAGTAATTCCATCAAGTTTGTAATCATCGCTATCTAATCTGTTTTGTGTTTTCTGAAAATTAATCCTACCATATCCATGAAACTCGATGTTGCATAAATACTTCACTTGGCCGAAAATTGATGGTGTCGTGATTTCAGAAATAGTACTAGCAGGACACGAAGGGCATCCATTCCAAGGTAAATCACCATTTAAATATACAGTTACACTTCTTCTTAAACCAAAAAACTGTGTTAACCAAACAGTATCATAGGTAAAAGTAATTGAATCACCTTCAGGGTGCAATATTTTTGTCAGATACCATGAATTGGGGCGTGAAAGTTCAGATGGATATGATGTTAATGCAAATTCATCGAATTTATAAACAACCCCATCTGGAGTAGTTATCGTAAAACGATTATACTCTGATCCTGATGTACTTGTCTCAATTTTAATATTTGAAAAAGGAATTGGGAGCGGAATTCCATTTTCATCAATAATAAACTTGCCAGAATAGCCGGGGAATGTGAAGGTAAAAATATCTGGTTCAAGATCCTTTGGCAATGTTCTGCTAGTCTCTAAATAACCTAATCGCTGTTCGAGGCTCATGCTATTCCAATCTGGATAAAAAGGTCTAGGTCCGGGTTTATCATATTTTCCTTTTTGATAACGGTTTATTATTCCACCAGCTTCAAGCATCCAGTCAATGCCGGTCCAGTTAGCCACTTTATCAACCATAAGACCATTGGATGCGTATTTCAAGCTTATTGGGTATTTAAAATTCTTTGTTCTAAATTCATACAAAGGGATTTCTAATTGAATAGTACCAGTAAATAATCCTACAGGAACAGCACCGTACTTACCAAGACTTGCAGCATGCGGTGAAGGAGGCACAAAACATTGACTATAATTCGTACCTGACTCTGTTTGAGAGTTAGCCATGGAGAAATCAATAGTATCCTTGGGTGTTCTATTCTTGGTGGATTCTGAACCAGTTTTTACCTGTGACAATACATCCAATGACAAAAATGCCGTGAATAACAAAAGAATAGTTTTATTCATGTATTTGAAGGGATTAAATGTTCAGGGTTGACGTCTCTAACAATAAATTCCAGAAATAACAAAAAGGAAACCCTGTGTTTTCTATTTTACATCCCTACTAATTCAATTTGTATTTAGTCTACTTAAATTTATAAATGACTTAACAGTATATAAAATACTTTTTACAAAGACCAAATCAAACAATGGTTATATATATTCATGGCCGTGGCCGAATTGGAATTACCCGATGGAACTATATACTATCCGTTTTTTTTTGTATGATTGCTTTATAAAAAGTCTTTAAATAAATATTCTTGTGAAAATCACTTTTCTGTTTTTAGAACTTCTTTTATTTCATGCTTTTTCTCTTTATGCACAGGACAAGCAACTAATTACCGTGGCACAGAATGGGAGCGGTGATTTCACCACCATCCAGGCGGCCATCGATGCCGCCAAGGCCTTTCCTGACCAGCGGGTGACCATTTTCATCAAGAATGGCATCTATCGTGAAAAAGTTTCGGTCCCCTCGTGCAACACGCGACTCTCCCTGATCGGGGAGAGCCTGGAAGGAACCGTCATCACCTGGGATGACCACTTCAAAAAGATGGAGAGGGGACGTAACAGCACCTTCTATACCTGGACGCTGAAGGTGGAAGCCGACGATTTCCTGGCCGAAAACCTCACCATCGAAAACAGCGCCGGTCCGGTCGGCCAGGCAGTGGCCCTTCATGTGGAGGGGGACCGCTGTCTCTTCCGCAACTGCCGGTTCGTCGGAAACCAGGATACCCTCTATGCCGCCGGCAACGACAGCCGCCTATATTTCCAGAAGTGCACCATCGAAGGCACTACCGATTTTATTTTCGGGGCAGCTACCGCCCTGTTTGAGGAGTGCACCCTCCACAGTAAAAGCAACTCGTTTATCACGGCGGCCAGTACCCCTGACGGAAAATCCTATGGATATGTCTTTCTCCGCTGCCGGCTAACCGCCGATGAAGGGGTCACTGCCGTGTATCTGGGTCGTCCCTGGCGCGATTTTGCCCGGACGGTCTTCCTCCGGTGCGAAATGGGCAGCCACATCCTTCCCGAAGGATGGTCGAACTGGAGCGGCACGGCCAGGGACAAAACGGCTTTTTATGCGGAATACCAAAACACCGGACCCGGAGCCGCCAGTGCCGCAAGGGTGCCCTGGAGCCGTCAGCTCACCAAAAGGGAAGCCCGAAGCTATACCCTGGAAAAGATCCTGGCTCCCCAAGCCCCCGGCTCTCAGGCAGACATGGCAGAAACAGCATGGCGCGAACTTTGGACCATGAAAACCACTACCCGTTGAAGGCAGATGCTGCCTGAAAAGCTGTTATATTTGACCCAGTGCTTTAAGGTCCTGGTGGAATACGAAAGGTTATGGCGTTATCACCCTTGCTTTATCTCAGACTACGGGACGATAATGGTTATCACAAAAGGGCAGTTTTTTTGCGCAAGCAAAATCATTCGATGCAGAGATTAGCACAGGTAATTTTATGAGTAGGTAACACGGACCAGACGCATTTGAAGTATCTATTTGAATATCATTAACTTAAAAAACCAATGAAGAGCACCTTCCTTTTACCGATTAAGCGGTTGGCGGTCGCCCTGGGCATGGTAATCGCCACTCTTCCCCTGGTCGCGCAGAAAAACAACACCATCATCGCCCGCGATGCCCAGCCGGTGCTGATGTCGGGCCCTTTCAGCTTCACCGAAGGGCCTGCCGCCGATAAGGCCGGCAATGTCTATTTCACAGACCAGCCCAATAACAAAATCTATATCTGGACGACCAGGGGAGAGCTGAAGGAGTTCTGCGGCGACTGCGGCCGGGCCAACGGCCTCTATTTTGACCGGGAAGGAAACCTGCTCTCCTGCTCCGATGAGAAGAACGAACTGTGGCGCATCTCCCCTTCCGGGGAGCGGACCGTCCTGGTGGGCACTTTAAACGGCCGGCGCCTCAACGGCCCCAACGATCTCTGGGTCAGGCCCGACGGCGGCATCTACTTCACCGACCCGCTCTATGCCCGTCCCTGGTGGACCGGCAGGGAGAAAACCTCGCAACTCGACGGACAGCATGTTTACTTCCTGGCCCCGGGAAGTAGCCAGCCCGTCAGGGTAACCACCGACCTGAAACAACCCAACGGCATCATTGGCACCCCCGACGGTAAAACCCTGTACGTGGCCGACATCGGCGACGGGAAAACCTACCGCTACAGGATCTCCCCCGACGGCACCCTGAACGGCAAGACCCTCTTTGCTCCCATGGGATCCGACGGCATGACCATCGACTGCAAAGGAAATATCTATCTGACCGGTCAGGGGGTCACGGTCTTCAACAAGAAAGGAAAAAAGATCGCCCACATTCCCGTGGAGGCCCGCTGGACCGCCAACGTATGCTTCGGCGGCGCCGACCGGAAAACCCTTTTCATCACCGCATCGGAAAATCTCTTTTCTTTGCGCATGAAAGTGAGAGGGGTGAAGTAATATTTGATCATTTTAATCACTTCACAGAATACGCTTTAATGACCGGATCCCTGGCTCAGGGGCACACATCAAGGCCACAGACAGCGGGAAAAGGATAGGAGATACACTATGAAAATACATTTTATCGCCATCGGGGGCAGCGCCATGCACAACCTGGCCCTGGCCCTTCATCATAAAGGATATCTGATTACCGGCTCCGATGATGAAATCGTGGAGCCCTCAAAAAGCAGGCTTGCGGCCTGCGGGTTGCTGCCCGAAGCCCCAGGGTGGTTCCCCGGGAAAATCACCGCTGACCTCGATGCCGTGGTCCTGGGCATGCACGCCCGCGGTGACAATCCCGAACTCCTCAGGGCCCGGGAACTGGGCCTGAAGATCTTTTCCTATCCCGAATTCCTATACGAGCAGACGCGCGACAAAACCCGCGTGGTCATCGGCGGCAGCCACGGCAAAACCACCATCACCTCCATGATCATGCATGTCCTCCGCGAAAGCGGCATGGCTTTCGACTACATGGTGGGCGCCCAGCTCGAAGGATTCGACACCATGGTCGGCCTCCGCAATGACTCCCGCATCGCCATCTTCGAGGGGGATGAGTACCTCTCCTCCCCCGAAGACCGGAGACCCAAATTTCACCTCTACCATCCCCATATCGGGGTGCTGAGCGGTATTGCCTGGGACCATATCAACGTCTTTCCCACTTTTGACAACTATGTGGAACAGTTCCGCAGGTTCGCAGAGCTCATCGAACCGGGAGGAAGCCTTTTCTATTTTGAAGGCGATCCTCACCTCCGGAACATCGCCGCCGCACAACGCCACATCACCTGCACGGCCTATAAAGCCCACCCGGCAGAAGTCCGCCAACAACAGACCTGTCTGATTTTCGGCGATGAAAGGGTGCCCCTGAGGATTTTCGGGGAACACAACCTCCAGAACATCGCGGCAGCCCTGGCGGTTTGCCGCACACTGGGAGTCGGCGATGATCTCTTTTATGGGGCCATACGCACGTTTACCGGCGCGGCCAGGCGACTGGAGGTGTTGGCGGAAAACGGCACTACCACTGTTTTCAGGGATTTCGCCCACTCCCCCTCCAAGTTGCAGGCCACCACCCGGGCCGTCAAAAGCCACTTCCCCGGCCGGCGACTCATAGCCTGCATGGAACTCCACACCTTCAGCTCCCTGAAAAAGGAGTTCCTCCCCCACTACCACCACACCATGGACGAAGCCGACGAAGCGTACGTCTATTTCAACCCACATACCGTAGAACACAAAAAACTGGAACCCATCACCCCGGAAATGGTGTCTGAAGGCTTCGCCACACCCGGCCTTCGGGTGACCACCGATGCAAAAGCCCTCTTTGCGGAACTGGAAGCCAAAAACTGGGCCAACAGCAACCTGCTGCTGATGAGTTCCGGCAATTTCGACGGCAAGGACCTGCCCGAAATAGCCCGCAGAATTACCGGCCAATAAATTCCCCCATTATTGGCTTTAAGCTTTTTAAATCAATGAAGTGGAACCCTGAGAACCGGCGTATCAGAATATGATGGTCATGATGATACCCAAAAAGATTAATCCCTACATTTACGGGGTGTCAGAGTGATCAGGTATTTCCCGGAGAAAATGTCATGGTTCAGTATTACCTAAATCTTCAGGAATAACCTCAAGGATATCGCATTATTCAGATGACGTCCGGCACTTTCGTATGAATTAACTCATGAGAAATACCAACCTTTTTGCCTCCCTGATAGTGTCCGTTCTTTGGTTGAACGGACCGGGAAATACTTATGCTCAAACCAGCAAAAACCTGACGCCCCAGCGGGTACAGAAGGTGCATGATGAGGTACTCACCGTCGATACCCATTGTGATACTCCCATGAACATCCTGGAACGGGGCCTCGATATCGGGGTGCGCAACTCCACCGGTAAGGTGGACCTCCCCCGGATGAAGGAGGGTGGCCTCGACGTGATGTTCTTTGCCATCTTCACCAGCCAGGAAAAGAGAACCCCCGCCGGCTATGAAGAGGTTTACCGGTTGGCGCACCGCATGACCGACTCGACCCTGGCGGCCGTAAGACGCTACCCTGAACTGGCGGAAGTCGCGCTGGCACCGGCCGACGCCGCACGCATCGAAAAACAAGGGAAAAGGGCCATTTACCTGGGCATGGAAAACGGCTTTCCCCTGGGAAAGGAGATCGGCCGCGTGGAAGAGTTTTACAACAAGGGAATCCGCTATATCACCCTCTGTCACTCCAAACATAACGACATCTGCGACTCCTCTTCCGACCGGCTTCCGCCCGAGCACCACGGACTGAGTCCCTTTGGCAGGGAGGTCGTCATGGCGATGAACCGCCTGGGCATGATCATCGACGTTTCCCATATCTCCGACAAATCATTCTATGATGTGGTGGGGATCAGTCTGGCCCCGGTGATCGCCTCCCACAGCAGCGTCAGGGCCATCGCCCGTCACGACCGCAATATGAGCGACGACATGATCAGAGCCCTGGCCCGCAACGGAGGGGTCATCCAAATTTGCCTGCTCGATGAATATATCAAAGATCCCGATCCTTCCAATCCCCGGTTCCAGCTCGAACGGGAGATGAGGCAGAAATATGAAGCCGTCAGGGATACCCTCTCCGACGCCGGAAAGGTGCAATTCAGGAAGGAGTGGACCGCCATGCGCGAGAAATACCCCAAAGATCTGCCCACCGTGGCCGACTATGTCGACCATATCGACCATGTGGTTCGTCTGGCAGGCATTGACCATGTGGGCATCGGCAGCGACTTCGACGGCGGTGGCGGCCTTTCGGGATGCAACGACGTCAGCGAATTCCCCGCCATCACCCGGGAGCTGCTCGCCCGGGGCTATTCCGAGAAAGAGATCCGCAAGATATGGGGAGGCAATTTCTTCAGGGTCTTCCGAAAAGTGGAGGAGATTTCCCGCAAGATCAGGGGGGAAGTTACATTACTCCACCCCTAAGCCCCCCTTTAGAGCCATCTTCAGCCTTTTCCCCCGGATTCCTTCCTCCATCATAACAACGGGAAGCTCACTTGCTTCATGCTCATATGCGGATTTCACTGAAGGAGTAAACCCCGCAGGTTCCATTCCCCGCTTCAATGGATATCAACAGGTTGAACTCCCGGGATATTGCAAAACCTCCCGGGAACCTCAGCAGGATCCCGGGATGTTCAGCGTATATAAGGAGTATTATGGAATGACATCCCCCTTTGGGAAACATGATAAATTCTGTAGAGACCTGCCGATGATCAGCTTTCGCATAGGGTTTGTGCCCGTCACCCTTGCCAAAAAACACTGATCTACAGGCTATCTGCTGATCACCAGCTTTCCGGGAGAGGAACCGTTGTCACTATCCAGCAGATAGATGCCCGGAGCCAGATGGCCCAGGTGGATTTCCGCATGGTTACGGCCGGTGAGCTCCTCCCTGAAGACCAGGGCGCCTGAGAGATTTCTCACGGAGACCACTCCCAGCATGCGGGAAGAGACCAGGGTGACTTTTCCGGTGGTGGGATTGGGATAAACCGTCATCTCTCCCCCCTTAGTTCCCGTCAGGGAGACGCTGTTCGGCGCAAAGGGATCGGCCATCTTCCGGGAGGTGAAAAGTTTGAACTCCCCGGGGCCCAGGGTGATCGCCTGCGCAGCAGCCGTCACCTCATAGGTGGAATTTCCGAAATAGTCGTTCCAGGTACCGGTGGCCGGGAAATCCAGGGAGACACTCCTGTTGGCAGTGGCGAAATTGCCGGCTGCCACCACATGATCGCTTCCATTGCTCAGCCGGTACCATTTCACCTCCCCGTTAAGGCTTCCCGTATAGGTACTGCCCGACGAGAACTCGTCATAATTCACCTTCAGGTAGTTGAGGCGCCCCATCATCTTGTACAGGTCCTTGCGGTTGGTCTGGTCAAAATAGTTCCACAGGACAGGCTTGGGATCCAGTCGGCAATCGGGCCTCACCTCACTCGGAAGTTCACAGGTATTGATAGAGTAGTCGTACCCCAGTTCCCCGAATTGCCAGATCATCTTGGGCCCCGGCAGCGGAAGCATAAACAGGGAGGCCAGCTCCGCACGGTCGAGGGCCGTGGGCAGCAATTTGATATTATAGCTGCCTTCCGTTCTTCCCCCGTTCTTGCATTCCAGCACGATACGTTCCTCATCATGGCTTTCCATGTAGGTCACCAGATGGGGGTGCTCCCACCCACGGTTCTTGTAGAATCCCCATCCCAGGTCGGAAGTGTTCCCCTTGGCGGCATCGGCATAGGCGTAATGCTGGTTTCCCCAGAGGAGAATCCCATGTGCGGCCAGCTCTTTCTCCTCGCTGTTGTCGGAGAGATGCTCGAAGATCACCAGGGCATGGGGGTTGCGCCGCCAGATCTCGTCGGCCATCCGCTTCAGGTTGGCAATACGGGGGGCATCATAGGCACTTCCCCAGTCGCTCTGGCCATACACTGTGTTGGAAAATCCCTTGGTGAAGTCGAAGCGGAACCCGTCGACCTTATACTCCTTCATCCAGAAGCTGTTGATGCTGTCGATGAGCTGGCGGGTGTGCGTACTTTCGTGATTGAAATCGTATCCCCACTGGGCATCGGGATTCTGGAAGTTGTGCTGGGTGTTGTACCACGGATTCTCAGCCGTGGGCTTCCAGGAAGAGCGATCGAGGTACATCTGCACCAGGGGGCTCTGACCGTAACTGTGGTTGAGCACCATGTCGATCACCACGGCCATGCCCCGCTTGTGGGCCTCGTCGATCAGCCGTTTCAGGTCATTCCGGGAACCATAATACTTGTCGGGGGCAAAATAAAAGGAGGGGTTGTAGCCCCAGCTCAGGTTGCCCTCAAACTCGTTGACGGGCATCAGTTCCAGCACGTTGACACCCAACTCCTGCAGGTAGTCGAGCTTGCCGATGACCGCCTGATAGCTGCGTTCGGTGGTGAAATCCCGGATCAGCAGCTCGTAGATGACCAGCCTGTCTTTAGCCGGAGGGGTGAAGGTAGTCACCTCCCACGCATAGGGAGTTTGTCCCGTTTCAAGCACCGAAGCGACACCCTGGGCCTTGCCCGTGGGGTATTCCGGCAGTCCGGGATAGGTGACCGTACTGATATACTGATCGTTGGGGTCAGAAGTCTGCATGGTGTAGGGATCGGCGATCCTGATCTGACCGTCAATCAGGTACTGAAACACATAAGGCTGCCCCTTGACCAGTCCGGTCACGTCAAGCCAGAACCAGTCGCCATCCTTTTTCATCTGGTAGGCGTTGTTCACCTCCCAGTTATTGAAATCGCCCAGCACGAAAACGCTCTCCTTGTAAGGGGCCCACAGTACCAGGGCTGCCGACTGGTCACCGGTATAGTTGATCCCCCGCCGGTAGGCGGCAGGCTTGGGAGCCGCCGTAACCGGTTCCTTGACAAAGATGCGTACCGAATCGCGCACCGTTTTCTCCGTGGTCGCGGCTTCGGCGATGATCCACTGCCATCCGCTGGCTGCAATGGCGTGCTGGTGGTTGATCATCTTTCCCGTGGTCTGGGCCAGCTCCTGCTCCCCGACCAGCAACCGCAGGGTGGCCTCCTGTGAAGAGGTCGCCGCTATGGTGAAGGAGGCGCTGACATCGACCATGGCGCCTTCAACGGGCGAAGTTACGGCAACGACAAGCCCTTCCTCATAGACATCGACAAACAGGTCGTTGGTCTGTTTCTTGTCGCTGTCCCAGTTGGCCGAACGGAAGACAAAAGCCATCCTGACCACCCGTTCCGTGGCACCTACGGAATAAAAACTCCTGATATCGGGGGTGATCACCAGTTCATAGATGCCACCCCCCTTATGGGTCAGTTTCGGCTGGTTGGTGTTGTTGGCCCAGTCGCCGATCACATGCTGCCATTCGCTGTTGCCGGCAATGATCACCCCGGTGTGGGCATAGAGTTCTCCGGTGAAGCTCCCCAGCCTCTCCTCTTTGGAAGAGTCAAAGGTGATGGTCACCGCTTTTGTCTCCACGGGCAAAGCCGGGTCGGTGGTGATCTGGGCAAAGACGAGGCGCCCGGAAATGAGAAAGAGCACCGTGAACAGGAGAAAGAGGGTTCTTGTTTTCATGGCCTGAGTATTGGAAGTGACGGTTAAAGATAATAAAAAAACCACAGAGAATTCCGGTGAAATACGCGGCTTTCTCTGTGGTTATAAGAGGATCACCAGGTGCTACTGGATGATCTTGTAGGTATTCTCGCTGAAGTCGAGTTCAACCGTATAGGTTCCTGCGGTGGCCGGAGTGGGTATGGAAGCCGGGTCGCTCACCCCTTCGTTCGGACGGAAGGCCAGTTTTCCCATGGCGCTGTTGGCGCCGGCCACGGTTCCCCACTGGGGAGCCCAGGCTCCGCTGTTGGAGTACATGATCTTCAGGTTAGCCGAAGCATTCAGGGCTGTGGTGATGGTGTACTTCCCGGGAGCCGTTCTGGTGAAGGGGAGACCGCCGGCAGGATCCCATCCGGCACTGCAGCCGTCACCCACCAGGTAAACCACAGCAGGCATGGCCGTCACCGTATAGGTGAGAGCTTCGATGTTGACCACCACCAGATAGTCGCCATCGGCCGGCGGACTGGGAATGGATGCCGGGTCGGCCACGGTTTCCGTAGGCCGGTAAGCCAGGGTGCCCGATTCCCAGGTACCGCTGGCCTGTCCCCACATGGGAGCCCAGGCGCCCTGGGTCTTGATCACCTTGAAGTACGCACCGGTCTTCAGGGGAGTGACAATCCCATATACGCCTACTGACCAGAAAGGCATCGCCTGGTCGGTCTTGTTATCCCAGCCGTCAATGGTCGCATCGCCCAGTAAATAAAGAGGTGGCAGCTTCGTCTCAAAAGGAATCACTGAAAACTTGAAAACCGGCGAGTATTGCGCAGGGGCATATTCCCCCACCGAAGCCCGCACCCGGCCTTCAAAAGCGTACTGTTTGCCTGCAGTGTAGTTTTTTGCCAGCAACTGCTGGTTCAGATCACCCTGTGTCAGGGCATGGCCCAGCCCGGCAGTCACCACCACGTTGATCGGATTGGCAAAGTTCTTGCCCGCTTCACCAAACTGAAGGGTGTAGCTGATAGCCGCCGGGAAACCGAAATCGGCTTCCGACCAGGAGTAATTCTCCATCACATTGCCCGCCTTGGATTCTTCCAGAATGTAACTTTTGGTACCCGTCGGAGAACCCACCGTGGGATATTTCAGCAGGTAAATCTGCGGATCGCGTTCTTCCTCGGCACAGGAGGCCAGGAAGAGGATGCCGGTGAACAGCAGAAATATTTTATTGAACTTTTTCATATTCTTCACTCATTTAATATTAGTAACCTTTGTTCTGTTTCAGGTTGATATTGGCAGCCACATCGGAAGAGGCCAGGGGGAAGAGGTCAAATTTGGCATCTACGCCCGCGCCCTCTTTCACTCCGCCTTTCCAGGCCCAAAGGTAACTGCTGCCCGAGAATTTCCCGAAGCGGATGAGGTCGCTGCGGCGGTGGCATTCCCAGTAAAGTTCCCTGGCGCGCTCATCGAGGATGAAGTCGAGGTTGAGATCACCTGATCCGATATGTCCCTTGACATCCTTGTAAGCCCTTTCCCTGATGGCATTCACATACTGCAGGGCGGTAGCTGCGGAACCTCCCGAACCTCCCCTGAGGACGGCCTCGGCATACATCAGGTAAGCATCGGCCAAACGGAAGACGGGGAAGTCGGTATCCACGAAATCCTTGGCTGAACCGTTTTGTCCCGTTGAGGTCATGTTGCTCCACTTGGTGATGGAGTAACCCTTGGTGAATTCAAAGAGATCGTCGACTTCGAGGGTTTGTCCATCGGTGAAGAACATCGCCCGGTTATCGGTGGCATACTTCTCAATGGTATAAGTATAATCGGGCATGCCCAGCTTCAGCTTGATCTCATATTTCCCGGGAGAGGCCACGGCAATGTTATCCCCGCCATATTCCAGGATACCGTCGACACCCGTGTCGCCCAGGTTGATGTCCCAGCCGTCATTGGCTCTGAATTTAATATCACCGGCCCCCAGCTCCACGATCATTTTCCACATCTTGGTCACCGGGTCGTATTCCATATTGGTGTCGTTATCCCATCCACCCGGAGTGGCACTGCCGATCAGACCCCAGTCGGTTTTCACCAGCGAGTAGGTCATGGTGTTCAGGTCGACATTGATTTTATAATAGCCTGCCGTGACCGTCAGGTTAGCGCCATTGGGCTCCAGGGTTCCGTTGGCCCCGTCATCGCCCCAGTTGACATCCCAGTTGGGACCCGCCGTGAATTTGAATTCGGCATCGGCAGCAAAGTAAATGTATCCTTCATATTTGTCGTCGGAGCTGACAGAAGCCAGCTGCGGGGCATCGCCCGGACTCCAGTCCCCGGCGCTGTAGCCCCCGGCCACCTGATACCCTCCGGGTACATAAATCACCGGGTAGGCCACCGCCTTCTTGAGGGGTGTGGCTGCATTTTTCAGGGTGGCCAGGTTCCAGAATTTGCCCACGAACTGCTTGGTGGTGCGCAGACCTCCCCAGCCACCGTCGATACCGAAGGCAGCGGGATCCATTTTACCGCCAACGGCCGACTTGACAATGAAGGTGGTCCCTCCATAAGTCTTGGCTTTCAGTCCGTCAAAGGCAATGGGAAAGATCATTTCACTGGACGTGTGGTTATCGGCCATGAAATTGTGGGCATACTCGGGTTCCAGGGTATATCCGGCACCGATCACCTTGTTCAGGAAGGTGATGGCTTCGGTATACTTCCCGGTTCCGGTGTAGACCTCTGCATTCATGTATAGCTTGGCCAGCAGCATCCAGGCGGCACCCTTGTCGGCGCGGCCATACTCGCTTCTGGGGGCCATCAGCTGCGGTTCGATCTCCTTCAACTCACTTTCGATGTAATCAAAGAGCTCCACGCGGCTGATCTGCTTCGGGAAGAAGGAACCCACGGCATCCTCTTCAGTGACAAAGGGAACGTTTCCGAAGAGGTCAATGGCGTGATAATAGCTGAGGGCGCGCAGGAAGCGGGCCTCGGCACGGTAGGTCTCAATGGTGGTACGCATGTCACCGGTAATGTTGCGCCCGTCGAGTTTCCCGGGGGTGGTTTCACGGATGAATTCGTTACAGGCGGAAACCTGGTAGAAAACACGGTAATAGAAGGTGCTGATGAAACCGTCGGAGGCCGTCCAGTCCACATCGTGAAGGTCACGAAGGGTGGCGTCGTTCCAGCCGATCAGGGCTTCGTCGGTGGGAAGCTCCTGGAGGTAGAAATATCCCCTGAGATACTGGCCGAAACCTTCGTCCATGCCGCTGATGTCGCCCCTGCCGGCAGGGCCCTGCTGGCCGCTGAGGGATAACCCCGCATAGAGCTTGGCCAGCACGTTGACATAATTCTCGGGATTTTCATATACGCTTGCCGAAGTCACTTCATCCTTATCCAGGGGCAAGGTGTCGAGATCTCCTATACAGCCTGAAAGGGCAATGGTCATCGCCGCAAAGGCCATCAACAGGTATTTTAAACTACGCTTTATCATGTTGTTCTCTGTTTAACGGTTAAAAATCAATGTTGACACCGAAGACATATGTCCGGGGACGGGGATAGAGGTTGTTGTCAATCCCACCGCTGATCTCGGGATCCAGTCCCTCGTAACGGGTGAAAGTGGCCACGTTCTGCATGGTGCCGTAAAGCCTGACGTTGAGTTTTTCCTTCAGGAAATTGGTGAAGGTGTAGCCCAGCGCCATGTTGTCGATCTTGAAGAAGGAAGCGTTGGTGACGTAATAGTCGCTGAAATAGCGGGGATTCTCAAAGCCGGTGGCATAGACGTTGTAATTGAGGTTGTTGGTGAAACCGGCGGAGTTGTAAAGGTTGTTATAGGTAGCACCCCCCGACCATACGTTATTGTACATATAGTTTCCGAGGTAAGACCTTCCGGAGGCATAGAAGTCCCAGTTTTTCCAGGTCATTTTGGTGGTGACGCCCAGGATGACGTCGGGAGCCGCCTTTTTGTAGCGGTAGAGGTCATCTTCGGAAATGATGCCGTCACCACTGCGGTCCACGAAGACATTTTCCAGGGGGCGGCCATCACTGTTGTAAACCTGTTCGTAAACAAAGAAGGAGTTGGCAGGGTAGCCCACGCTGTGGATCTGGATGTTGTTGCCCACCCCGCCGGAAATGCCGCCGGTTTCGACACCCAGGTAACTGGGATCGTCAGTGGCGGTCAGTTTGGTGATCTCGTTTTTGTTGTAGGAGGCGTTAAAGCCGATGTCCCAGGTGAAGTCAGTGGTTTTTACCGGAGAGGCGTTGATGGAAAATTCCACCCCGCGGTTTTCCAGGTTCCCCACATTGGTGAGCAGATAGTTGCTCAGGTTGGTACCTGCAGGCACCGGAATGAAGTTGATCAGGTCATTGGTCACCCGCTTGTAGAGATCGAGGGTACCGGTAATCCGGTCTTTGGCGAAACCATAATCCAAACCGATGTTGTAGGTTACCGTCTCTTCCCATTTGATGTTGGCATCATACCCTTCACCCCTCAGGGTTTCAATCCATTTGTCCTTGAAGAAATACATGGCATTCACATCCCCTCTGGAATAACGTGCCAGGTAAGGATAATCATTGTCGGTGATGTTTTGCTGGCCGGTGATCCCGTAACCCAGACGAAGCTTCAGCTCTGAAATGGCTTCTGAATCTTTCAGGAAACTCTCTTCCTTGATTCTCCAGGCCAGGGCGTAGGAGGGGAAGAGACCCCACCGGGTGTCGGGGGAGAAACGGCTCGAACCGTCGTAACGAAGGGTGGCCGTGGCCATGAAACGGTCGAGGAAGATGTAGTTCAGACGGCCGAAGAAGGAAACCAGGTAATTCTCGGTCTCATAGTCGGTATCCTGATAGGTGTAATCTTTCTTATAGTTCATCTCTTTGAAGGTGCCGGCTCTCCAGAAGTGCTGCCAGGAATAACCGGCCATGGCATCCACTCGGCTGGAGATGCTTTCAAAGTTCTTCACATAATTCAGATAGAAATCGAGCAGCGAATTCCTCTTTTCCTGGGTATATACGTTGTTGCGGCCTCCGCCACGTGCGGCATCATAATCGCCGGGATAGTTTTCGGGACGGATGGTGGTACCGTCACTTTTGGAGAAGTCGCCCCCCAGGTTGAGGTTGGCCCGGAGATCATTCAGAAAATGGAAGCGGTAGTCGAACTGGATATTTCCCAGGCCCCTTTTGACGGAAGACTGGTCGTCGTTCATCATCAGCTGCGACACCGGGTTGATGGGGGAGATATCCACCGGATCACCATTGGGCTGGGTCCAGGTAAAATATCCGTCATATTTGGTATTGCCATCCTTCACCGGCTGGGTGGGGTCAAAGCCGACCGCCGTGCCGATGGCACCCCTGTTGGCAAAGTTGTTCTCGATGAGCATCCCCTTCACATTAACATTGATCTTGAGATGGTCGTCGAGCAGGGAGGGAGTGAGGGCCACGGCTCCGGTGAAGCGGTTGAGGCCATCGGTTTTCAGAATCCCCTCCTCATCGGAATAACCCACGGAGACCCTGTAGGGAACCTCTAGGGCATTGCCGGTAATGCTCAGGTTGTGGTCATGGGTAATGGCGGTCTGGTAAATCTCATCCTGCCATTCGGTTTTGGCATCGCCCAGGAGTGCCAAAGCATTGGCATTACTGGCATACCTCTTTTTAAAGAGATCGGCAAACTCATCTGCCGACAGCACATCGACCGATTCGGAGCGCTGGGCCACGGAGACAAAACCATTGTAGTTGATCTTCATGGGTCTCCCTTTCTTTCCCGTTTTGGTGGTGATGATGATCACCCCGTTAGACGCCCTTGATCCGTAGATGGCGGTGGCCGAAGCATCCTTGAGGACCGTGAAGGTCTCAATGTCGGTGGGATGAATGGTGCTCAGCGGGTTGCGCATCCCCGTAATTCCATCGTTGTCGACCGGCACGCCGTCGATCACGAAGAGGGGGTCATTGCTGGCCGACAGGGAGGATCCCCCGCGGATACGGATGGTCGCCCCTTCTCCCGGAGCACCCCCGCCATTGGTGATCTGCACCCCGGCAATCTTACCCGATACCAGCTCCTGCGGAGAAGTGATGGCCCCCCGGTTGAAATCATCGGTGGTCACCGCCTGCACGGAACCCGTGGCATCCTCCTTCTTGGTGGTACCATAACCAATCACCAGCACCTCCTGCAAGGCTTCGGTCGACATGGCCAGCGAAATGTTGATCACACTCTGGCTCCCGATCACCACCTGCTGCGCTTCGTAACCGATAAAAGAGTAGGAAACCGTCTGACCGGTATTCACATTCAGCGAATACTCCCCGTCAAAATTGGTGATCGTACCCACTGTCGTGCCTGCCACAACTACCGTCACACCCGGCAATGGCTCACCGTTCGATGCATCGGTCACCCTGCCGCTGATTGTCTTTTGCTGTGCATACCCCGCTATGGTCAATAGCAGAAACGACACCATCCAGAACAATTTCAGATTTTTTCGAATCATCATCATTTGTACGTTAATTTGATTATTAAACTTCTTATCCCTGAATACTTGTTTCGGTTCCTCCAGGGAAACACCCCTGTAATCCCTGAAAATTTCACCAAAATTAACTTTAAATTCACAATTTTAACGATCCGCCTCCTTAAATATCTTCAGCAAACGTTTGCGGTGACGATTGCAACAAACATGTTATATAACAGGTCTGAAGTGGTAGGATTCCGGGCGGTGCCAGGAAAGTATGCCGGCCCCGGAAATTAAATCAGGTTAAAACCACCGGCACGGCCGTGAATTTTTCTATATTTAACGGTTTTAGAAGTGGTGAAGAATGCAAAGCGGACATGTGACCATCAAGGATTTAGCGCGGATGCTGGGGGTAGCTCCCTCGACGGTTTCCAGGGCGTTGCAGGGGCATCCCGACATCAGTGAGGAGACCCACAGGCAGGTGAGGGAGCTGGCCTCCCGGTTGAAATACCAGCCCAATGTGGTGGCGCAGGGACTTAAGTTCCGCAGGTCCAACACCATAGGAGTGATCATCCCCGAGATCGTCCACTATTTCTTTTCCCAGGTGATCAGCGGCATTGAGGATGTGGCCTACAATGCCGGTTATACCGTGATCTTCTGCCAGTCCAACGAAAGGTACGACCGGGAAGCGGGGAATGTCAGGGCCCTGATGGCCCACCGTGTCGAGGGGATACTGGTTTCGGTGTCGAAGGAGACCAGTGACTTTCAGCATCTGCAGGATGCCAGGGATAACAACATACCGTTGGTTTTCTTTGACCGGGTGGCCCCCGGGATGGCTGCCGACCAGGTGGTCACCAATGACCGGGAGGCGGCCGCCATGGTGGTGACTCACCTCGCAGCGCAGGGGAAACAGCGGATCGCCCATTTTGCGGCCCCCCGGAGCCTCCTGATCGGAAGGGAAAGGCACCTGGGTTATCTCGATGCCCTGGAGCAGAGGGGGATTCCTTTTGATCCCGCTCTTCACATGGAAGCCGACACCTTTGAAAAAGGGTGGCGGGAAGCTGACCGCCTGATCGCTGCCGGAACCCTCCCCGATGCCATCTTCTGCGCCAACGATCTGACGGCCATAGGGGCCATGAAAGCCCTGCAGGCAAAAGGGGTCCGCGTTCCCCACGACATCGCCGTGGCAGGTTTCTCTGACAGCCGTTTCGCCGAAGTCTCCCACCCCCCCCTCACCTCCGTCGACCAGCATGGCTTCGAAATGGGAACCCTCGCCACCCAAATGCTCCTGCAGAGAATTCACGCCGAAGAAAAGGATTTCCCCGCCGAAACCATCATCGTAAGGGCCGACCTGGTGATCAGGAATTCTTCAACGACAGGATAAGTCAGGTTGAATCTTTTTAATTATCTTTGCCTCCTGCATCCTGCTGTGGCTGAAAACCGCAGAGGGTCACCTGCCTTTTCTGAATCACCAAATTCCTGTCATGAACAAAAAACCACAACTCTCTTTCTGGCAAATCTGGAACATGAGTTTCGGATTTCTGGGCATCCAGTTCGGCTTTGCCCTCCAGAATGCCAATGTATCCAGGATCTTTGAAACCCTGGGGGCCAAAGTCGATGAGATTCCCATTCTCTGGATTGCTGCTCCGGTGACGGGGCTGATCATTCAGCCGATTATCGGGCATATGAGTGACAACACCTGGAACCGGCTGGGGCGCAGGAGACCCTATTTCCTGACGGGGGCCCTCCTGGCTTCGCTGGCCCTGCTGATCATGCCCAACTCTCCCACCCTTTGGGTGGCCGCCGGAATGCTCTGGATCATGGATGCCTCCATCAATATCTCCATGGAACCTTTCCGCGCTTTCGTCGGGGACATGCTTCCCTCAGAGCAGCGGACCAAAGGATTTGCCATGCAGAGCTCCTTCATCGGCACCGGTGCCGTGGTGGCCTCCGCCCTCCCCTACATCCTCACCAACTGGTTTGGCATGGCCAATACCGCTCCGGAAGGGCAGATTCCCCCTTCGGTCAAATACTCCTTCTATCTGGGAGCAGTAGCCTTCTTTTCGGCGGTCATCTGGACGGTCATCCGCACCAGGGAGTATTCTCCGGAGGAATTACGGGAGCATGCGCTTGCCGAAGGCCATGCCGCTGTGGAAACGCATGGAGAGGAGATCCCCGACCCGGCCGCCACAGGGCATACCTTCCTCCGGCGCAGTGCACTCTGGATCGCCGCCGGACTCCTCACCTCCCTCCTCCTCTATTACCTCCAGCTCCACCCCCAATGGATCAACAATTATAAGCTCCAAAGTGAACTCTACATTTTTTCTGTAGGGATCACCATCTTCGGGATTATGACCCTTATCGCGGGAGTGCTGATCAGGAACGGGCGGACCACCAACGGGGTGGCAGTGGTCATGCACGATATGTTCAAAATGCCCAAAACCATGAAACAACTGGCCGTGGTCCAGTTTTTCACCTGGTTCGCCCTTTTTGCCATGTGGATATACACAACGGCCGCTGTGACCAAACACATCTACGGCACCTCCGATCCTACTTCTGAACTCTTCAACAAGGGTGCCGACTGGGTGGGGGTATGCTTCGCCCTGTACAGCGGGTTTGCCGCCATCATGGCCTTCCTTCTCCCGGTCATCGCCCGTAAAACCTCACGCCGCTTCACTCATATGATCTCCCTGGTCGCCGGTGGATTGGGATTGATCTCCATCTATTTCATCAAAGACCCCCACCTGCTGCTGTTCTCCATGGTGGGCGTGGGCCTCGCCTGGGCTTCCATTCTCTCCATGCCCTATGCCATTCTCACCGGTTCTCTCCCCGCCCACAAAATGGGTACCTACATGGGCATCTTCAACTTCTTTATCGTCATACCCCAGATCCTGGCCGCCAGCATCCTGGGCTTCGTCACCCGCGATCTCTTCGGCGGAGAAGCCATCTATGCCCTTGTGCTCGGGGGAATTTCCCTCTTCGTGGCCGCCATCATGGTCATGTTCGTTCAGGATAAAGACGATGTCAAACAGCCCTGACCAACCCGAAAGAAACAGGAAAACAGTTCTTTCAGATCGCTGAAAACTGCCCGTAACCACAAATATCACCACAGGCCATGGGCAGTTGCTCCAGAGAACAAATCATCACACTGAAACAATTTTTATTTATGAAATACCTTTCTATTTTCCTGATCCTTGTCGCCATAGGCTTTACGGCGACGGGTAAGCCCCGGAAGGCAGCCCCTGTGGTGCAGCCCCGGGTGGAACCCACCTTCTGGTGGACCGGCATGAAAAACCCGCAGCTCCAGCTGATGGTGCATGCCGAGAACATTGGCACCACCCGTGTCGCCCTGGCTTATCCGGGGGTGCGCGTCATTGGGGTGACCGCCGTGGAAAATCCCAATTACCTTTTTATTGACCTTGATCTGTCAGGGGCCCTGCCGGGAAAATTCGAGATTCAGTTTCAGAAGGAGGGCAAAACCGTGGCTCTGGCCCCTTACGAGCTGAAGGTGCGGGAGCCCGGATCGGCATGGCGCAAAGGCTTTAACAGCAGCGACGCCATGTATCTGATCATGCCCGACCGGTTCGCCAACGGCGATCCCGGAAACGACGAAGTGGCGGGAATGAAGGAAAAACCCGACCGCTCCACCCTGATGGGCCGGCAGGGCGGAGATATCAAGGGATTGAAAAACCACCTCGGCTACATTGCAGACATGGGATTCACCGCGATATGGCTCAATCCCCTGCTCGAAAACGACATGCCCACCTTTTCGTATCATGGGTATGCTACTACCGACTTCTACAAGGTGGACAGCAGGTACGGCTCCAACGAGGAATACCGGGAATTCGCCGAAGCTGCCCGTGAAAAAGGAATCAAGCTGATCATGGACATGATCTTTAACCACTGCGGATCGGAACACTGGTGGATGAAAGACATGCCCATGGCCGACTGGATCAATTTCTACCCCGACTATAAGATCACTACCCACGTGAGAAACGCCAACCAGGATCCCTACGCCTCGTCGTACGACAAAGCCATGTTTTCTGACGGCTGGTTCGTGCCCACCATGCCCGACCTGAACCAGAGAAATCCCTTTCTGGCCACCTATCTCATCCAGAACAGCATCTGGTGGATCGAGTATGTCCACCTGGCCGGAATCCGCATGGATACCTATCCCTATCCCGACAAGGAGGTGATGGCCGAATGGAACCGCCGGATCACCGAAGAGTACCCTGATTTTAACATCGTGGGAGAGGAATGGTATTTGAACCAGGCCGTGCTCTCCTACTGGCAAAAGGGAAAAGTCAATATCGACGGCTACCGGGGCGACCTGCCCAGCCTGATGGACTTCCCCCTGCAAAACGCCGTGAGCACCGCACTCCGCGATCCCGGAACCGGGGAACTCATGAAAATCTATGAATGCCTGGCCAACGACTTCCAGTACCCCGACCCGGAAAACCTGGTGGTCTTCCCCGACAACCACGACATGACCCGCTTCTTCGTCCAGGTCAACCGCGATCCCAGCCTGTTTAAAATGGGCATCGGCTTCTTCCTCACCACCCGGGGGATTCCACAGATCTATTACGGGTCCGAAATCATGATGAACCATACAGGCACCCACGACAGCGAATACCGCAAACCCTTCCCGGGAGGCTGGGACGGCGACCCCATCAACGGCTTCACAGGGCTGGGACTCACCGCCCAGGAAAAGGAAATCCAGCAATTCACCCAAAAACTCCTCAACTGGAGAAAGGGGAAAGAGGTCATTCATAGCGGAAAAATGACCCATTTCGTCCCCTTTGACGGCTGCTATGTCTTTTTCAGATACAACGACCACGAAAAGGTAATGGTGGTCCTCAACAAGAACCCGCAGGAGACGGCACTGAAAACCGACCGGCTGGCGGAAATGCTGACCGGCTGCAGCGGCGCCAGGGAAGTGGTCACGGGAAAAGAAGTTACCTCTCTCTCCTCCCTGACCCTGCCCCCCAAATCCATCTCCATCTTTGAACTGAATAAATAACCCGTTGCAGACCACCGGGTCCGTTCCTACGCGGGGGAACCTTCTTCAGCTCCCCGTCGTATAACCCCTGGTTGCATCAGAATGAACAACCCAAATATGAAGTACGAAATGAAAAGAATGATTTTTTTGCTGATGATGGCCGGATGGCTGGGTGCGGCGGCCCAGGAACCTATAGAGGTCAAAGTGGAACAGAGGCCTTCCAGCCAGGGCGTAGTTTCGGCTTTTGAAGTCGTGGTGCCTCAGGCAACACCCAAGGAAGCCATCGAATTGTGGAAGAAAACCATCCTGCCCGGAGGCTTGTTCAAGAAAACACCCAAGATGGAAAAAGTCAAGGATGAGTGGATCGTCAGGGATATCGTGGTCAGGGACATCACCCATCTTCCCCTCAATGCCTACACCCAGGTTTCCACCTTCCCCGGGAACATTTATGTCAGGATCTTCCTGCAAAGCGAGGGGGGTTTCCTGGGATCGCCGGGTTCTGCAGAAGCCACTACCGAAGCCGCCACCCGTTATATCAGGGAGTATGCCGTGGCCCTTTACAAACAAGCCGTGGAAAAAGAACTGAAGACGGAGGAAGCCAGGCTCAGAAAGTTGGAAAATGAGCTCAACGCCATGCACCGTAAAAATAAAAGTTATAACCGTAAGGCGACCGAAGCCCAAAAAGAGCAGGGTGCACTAAAGGAGGAGGTAAAACTTCAGGAACAGGAGTTGGAAAACAAGGAATATATCTATCTTGAGAATGCAGGGGACAACAAGACAAGCCCTCAGGAAGAGATGGAGAAACAGTTGAAAGAGACGGAAAAGGATCTGAAGAAGGCCCAGAAAAGCCAGTCCAAATTTGAACGCAAAATCAGCAAGAATGAGCGCAGCCAGCGCAATAAGGAAGATGAGATCTCCAAACAGAAGGTGAAAGTAGAGGAGGTCAAAACCAAGCTGACCAATATCCGCTGACAGGGAGGGATCATTCGCATAGAGAGAGAGGGCTTTGCCAGTGGCAAAGCCCTCTCTCTCTTCCGGCGGCAGGCTCATGGCCAGCAGCCTCCGACTCATTTCAGGATGGGGTGAAGAGACCGGTAAGTGCGCCCCCCCCGGGCAACTATTGCATTTCAAGGGTAATGACCGACCGTGGAGGAAGGGTCACCTCGAGTTCTCCTGAAGCCAGGAGTTTGTAATTCTGAAAGGAGGCCGGCTTCACGGTTTCCGGTTTGTCAAAGGTGTTGACGGCGTTGAAAGCCGGGGCAGTCAGTACCGAGCCACCGTTGACCCTGGCCGGTTGTTTGCCGTTGAAGGCCACCGTCAGCTTCACCTCTTTTGTGGGATTGACATTGCTCAGGGAGAGGTGCACCTTGCCATCGGCATCACGCGAAACAGTCTGGCTGATGGCTAGGTGCACCTCTCCCTG